>Ga0075421_100004182_pt1 | contig 17415 bp, 11 predicted proteins | sample SoiMetdeltSBSDD5_FD_75292 | JGI IMG/M metagenome (GOLD analysis project Ga0075421, IMG submission 75292) | Bulk soil microbial communities from a Populus tree surrounding site in Tennessee, USA - Soil MetaG P. deltoides SBSDD5 | ecosystem: Environmental > Terrestrial > Soil > Tree plantation...
GGAATCTGTCGCTCCTGGTGTCGTCCATCTTTCCCCAAGACCATGAAACGCAGCCAATAATAGTTTGCACATATGTCGTCGTTCCGCCGCCACCGCCGCCACCGCCGAATCCACCGCCTTCGGGCCCCGGTACCGGATACTTGACGGGAGGCGGGCGCGTCATCATTGCTAACGGCTCAATGTTCATATCTTGAAAGAAAGTCGCTTCTCGGCCTTCCGTAGCTTCTGATTTTCCAAAATCTTGCGGTCCTGAACCGTAGGAAGGGACTGCGAGCGCGAAGGGCATTGTGAAGGCTATCGGCTTGTCTTCGGCATCGTACTTGTCCATGACATCGCTGACTGATGCCCCTGAAATGTCGACGATGGCGAGCACACCTTGCGGGCACAGCGTCACGTGGGACTCACGCGGCCGAATGTCGAAGAATACGCGTGTTTTCTGCGGCTCCTGGTCCGCAAGTATTCGTGTGCCTACGATCTCATTGCCATCTGCCAAGCGCTTTAGCAATACGGCCTGGACCCTCTCATCCGATGCGGCGATGGCCTTTGCGACGATGTGCGCATCCGTCGAAAACACTGCACGATCGCGTAGTTGTTGTACCTCTGACGTAAGTTGTTCAAATGCCTTCTGCTTGTCCATGGCGTAGCGCGATCCTAAAGGGGGGTAGGAGTGGTGACGGCCATGTGGTGATCACGATATTCCTTCCGTTTCGGGCGACGGGACAGGCGCACCGCCTCGGGTTCGTCTGGCCAGTCCGAGGCGCTCAATCATCCTGAAGACCGTTTCGCGTTCGGCACGGCGCTGGACACATGCTCCTCGCGTAAGGCGCGGTCTGCTCCCCGTTCTCGTCAGCTGCATCGGCGGACCTCCAAGGGTGGCGGCAGGGTAGCGAGGGCCGGGCGGCGTGTCCAGACGGGCGGCAGGCGGATGGTACGCTGAATCGGTAAACTGCTCACGGCCCCTAGCATTCCGCTACGCCTGCGGTGGGCTCTAGAGGCAGCACTGGTTCCGAACTGCTGTGGCTCCCGTCCCTCGCTATTCACGAATGGCACCCCACACCTTGCCGGCCAATTGCCTCGGATGAGCTGCATAGTGCAGCGTCGCCTTGCCTGCGTCGACGGCGGTCTCGTCCACGTGGCCCTTCACTAGCCAGGAGATTGCGAAGAACTCGAGGGCCAGTGCCTCGGGCACGAAGATTGGCACGTCGTTGAATGTCGCTATCCCTGCCCAGGCGATGCAGGCGACCATGCCCAAGCCACAAGCGACATAGATCTTATTTCGTGCCCGTTTCTCCGTGGGCACGCCCTGCCCCTTTGGGACGTTGGATTTGGTGAACAGGAACAGCGAGATGTAGCTGAAGGCGCCGAACAGGATAACGGCCGCGACGAAGTGGATTTTACCGGCGTCCTCCGTCCACCAGGTTGGCGCAGGCAGAGCCAGAGGGGCACTCGTTGGGAAGAACGCCACAACAGCAGCAGCCGTGCCAGCAACGGTGGCTGCACGTCGGTCGCGACGGTTGTCCTTGTTCGCGTACCCGCGGTACGTGAACAGGAACACCGCCAGGGCAGCCAAGATTCCGATGAATATCGCGACGGCGCCTGAGTAGTAGTAGCTGCTCACCGAGTCTAGCGGCTCCCATTGCGGCAGCCCCGTGGTGCGCCGCCAGCTAGCGACGCCCCAGAGTGTCACGGGCAGGATTAGGCCGAGAATGCCGATCAACTGCCGATGGCCGTGTGACGAGCGGTCATCCGGCGCACTCGGCGGGCCGAGCGGCCCGAGCGCGCGGTCCTTCGCGGAACCTGTCGTCTGCGATGTCATGGGCGTCAGGTGCTCCTCGTGCATGGTCGTTGCAACGCACTTCGCGCCGCGCTTGAGCGAGGGACCAGCCAGGTGACCGATTCTACCGGCGCTCGATCGGCTCCTGCCGGCGCGCCTGAGTCACGGCGTGGGGAAAGCGTCACACTCTCCATCGACGTCTCCTCGCGACCTGACTCGCGTCATCGATGTCGCGGTTCGGGCGTACAGCTCGTCGTTCTCGAAGAAATCCAGTAGCAAGCTCCCTCCAGGTACACCCTGCAACTTGAGAGTGTAGATCGTTCGATCCGAATCGCTGTTCCTCAGCGTCGCAACGTTGTCGCTTAGCTCCTCAACGACGAACCTCGTATGCTTCTGCGACCCTGGCAGGTCCCACGCGAGTTCGGCTGCAGCGTCTTGCGCGAGCGGTTCGTTGATTTGCAGGGTGAGCGGCCACAGTTCCGGCACGCGACCTTCCAGCTGCTGAGTGCGGACGAGCGTACCCGTCCACACGCCTACCGCGCCCACGAGCGATTCCTGTGCGCGTGGATCAGCGGCTCGGACACTGTCGCGATCCGCGGGCGGCAGCTTCGCCAGCCGTGTTTCAAGTTCGTTGATGAAGTCCTCGCGAAGAGCCAGGAGTTGCTTGTACGCGTCACCAGTCTCGGTTGCCGCATTGGAGGTCGCGATAGCGTCCCCCTTGACGGCTCCGACTCTTCCGGCAACCAGGAGCAGGACTGCGCCAACCAAGAGGAAGAGGGCTGCCGAGCCTCTGCCAGAGATTTCGATTCCCGGCAACTTCAATGTTCCCGAACCGCCGCCGGGCCGACGAAAGACCAAGACTCCCGCGAAGGCGATGCATCCTGCCCCGAGAGGCAGCGCGATTGCCTCCGCCAACCCAACATTTGCAAGCATCATCACCTCATTTCACAAGGCACGCAACATTGGACTTCACCCAACTAGGTCTTCTGAATGACCCCGAGGTTGTTCGGGTGCGCGATGACCTCGAACGACTTCGTGCCTTCGGTGAAGGTGATAACGGCCAGGTCCGTCGTCAGCCGCGTGACCTTGCCCTGGACGATCTCCTGCATGCCCGGGATCAGAAAGTCGGCCTGCTTGTCGTTATCCAGGAGCTGCTTGAGTACGTCGAACATCGTGGCTCTCCTTGTCTAGTTGTCCGTTTCGTCGGAAGGTGCACCAGACTCCGGTGGCGGGATGAGCGCGTCGAGGTCGACGGTTCCCTTTTGCACATCCCTCAGGAATGCTCCCTTGGCCTCGTCGGGAAGATCCGTCTGCGCGAACTCCGTTGCCGCGATGAGGATCACGGTGTCCAGCACCTTCTCGAAGAGCTGCACTCGTTGGGGGACAGAAAGCTCGGTGTTCTGGCCCATCTCAGCCAACCGGAACAGGGCCTCCCGTAGCACCTGAAGGGTCTGGCTTCGGTTCGCAAGATCGACGACCTTCGAGGCGTACTCGGCCTTCAGGTTCGGGTCCGTGATCTGTCCAATGGTCCCTGCAGAGAGGCCAAGCGAGGCGGTGATCTCCGTGGCCACGTCCGGCGCTGGCTCGGAGAGCAGGTACAGCTTGTTGTTGTTCACCAGGACGTAGGCACCCCGCCGGCTCGCAGGGTAGTCGATGACGCTCGCTCCGCTTGCCGGAAGCTCGATTGTGCGAGTGCCCGAGCATCCCGTCGCAAGCAAGAGGATGAGGAGCTGAAGGTTGGCCAAACGCATGGAGTTCTCCCTCGAGTGTGCTGGTCTAGTCGTCGTCCTCGGCGCCAACGGTCAGCCGCCAGAGGACAGGGTGATGGTCGGAGTAGTACGGCGGAAACTCGTTCCAGTCGTACGGGTCGCCCGGGTAGCTGCTGGTCGTACCAGGCCACTGGCCACGCATCGAGTCGATGAGGTCCAGGACTTGGAAGTCGTAGGCGACGTCAACAACGTCCAGTGCGTCGGCGCGGCAGAGCACCTGGTCGTACGGCTTCGCCGTGCTGGCGGTGTTCGTCTTGGCGCACTGGTCGTTCAGGGACTCCCAACCATCGGGTAACGCCGCGGACAATTCCGCCTCGTTCTCGATGTTCATGTCCCCGAGAATGAACACGTCCGTCTCGGCCCCAGCGTGTGCGGCCACCCAGTCGGCGGCCGCCTCAAGCTCAGCGCGCCGCTCGGGCTTCTTCGACGACCCGGGGTACAGGTGGACGTTGATCAGCGTGAAGTCGAGGTTGCCATCCACCGTCCGGAAAGACGCCGCGTAGGGCACGCGCCGGTAAGTCGGATGCTGCGAGCGGTCAGCCGCGAGGAACGTGTTCGGGAGGTCGGCTGCGACCTCGAGCACCGTGGACTTGTAGAACGTGATGAACCACTCGGTCTGCGAGTTCCCGCCGTGAAGCACGGTCCCCGGTCCGGTGTCCTCCGGCGACAGCGCGTACTGGAAGCCGTGGGTTGCCATGGCGTCTGCGAACGCCTGCGCATTGTCGTTGACGACGTAGGGCGTGCCGTCCGGAAAAACCCCCGGGCCGGGAGCGCCGGTCAGCTCCTGGACTACCACCATGTCGAAGGGCGCAAGCAGGCCCGCGAGGGCCTCGTTCTGCTTCTGGCTGTAGGTGCCCAGGAACTTGATGTTGAACGAGCAGATCGTGATCGTCTCGCCCGCTCCGGGGCCGCTGGGGCCACCGCCCGTTCCGGGCGGATCGCCGTCGTACCGCCGGCCCATCGTCTGGTAGACCCAGCCTGTGCCGACGGCGTCCGGCCGGTGGACCATGTACCAGCGGTCCGTCAGGTCCTCGGCCGCGAGCCTGAGGATGTCTCCCTCAGCGACCGAGCAGTAGATCGTGGAGCTCGAGGAATGGTCGCTTCGAACGGTGGCCGAGCGGCTCAGGACCAGGTAGTCCGCCGCGGCGCTGCTCGCGAGCAGGGCCACGACAAAGCTGGCGCGCAGGCCGAGGCTGTGGAGCGTGCCCATGGGGTCAGGTCCCCGGCGCCGGCTGTATGGGTCCGACACCAGTCGACGCAGCGACGGCTCCGTCAACCGCCTTGACCCGCTTCTTCGGCGGAGTCACGAATCCCTTGGTGTCCAGCTCCCTCTTGGCGCTCGACTTCACCTTCAGGAAGTCCTGGAAGAGCCGCACCGACGCCTTGCTGCCGCCGGCCACGATGCCGGCAGTGACGGCGTACCCGAACCAGTTCGTTGTCTCGGACAGCACGATCATGCTCACGGCGTCGAAGTCCCAGACGGCGCAGACCACGAAGGCCACGAGGAAGGCGATGGGCTCCTTGACGGGCACGCCGGCGTACCGGCTGAGGAACCAGCGGTTCTCGAAGAGCAGGGCGAGGAAGCGCTCAACGAGCAGCGCGAGGATCGTGACGGCGCAGAGGACCTCGGCCGTGCGGTCCCAGTTGAGGTGGAACAGGTTTGGGTCCATCAGGCCGAGCCAGGCGTCCAAGGCCGTCTTCTCCTGCGGCGGTGCGCGGCGGCGCCGTCCCGGCTTGCCGCGGCCGGGCTCGCAATGCGTCCGGTCATCCCTCCAGCGCCGCTGGAGCCCTCGACCGGACAATGAAGTTCAGAAAAAGTGACTGGGTCAGCCCATTGCCCGACGGACCTGGCCCCATGGGGCATGGTCAGGTGTCCATGTTCGGCATCTCCAGCGGCAGCACGGCGTCGTCGTCCTCGGATTGCCGCGGTCCGGGTCGGCGGTAGGTCCCTCCTATCCTCCAGTGCCGAAAGTGCCCTCGACCGAACAGGGTCGCTCAAGAAAATCGTCCGATGCCCGAGGTCTGCTTCCTGTGCTCAGCGGAAGGCTCGGCCGATCCGAAGCCTCCGGATGCCTAGGAACACGGAAAACCGAGGCTACGGCGGCTCAGCAGGCCTGTCAGCTTGGCCGACGGGCTGAGAAGCCGGTCCACGAAACGGACCGCAGGTTTCCCGGCGCCGGGTGCAGGACCAGCCCCCTTGATCCATGGCTATCCCCCCATGGAACCCGCGAACCTCGGCCGAGATGCCGGTCGCCCGGTTCCGTTCCGGCCGAGCTCGCCCGTGGCAGCGGTCGACGGCAGTCCGCGTCGCGTCCAAACCGCTGCCGCGGGCGCCTTGCTTGCCAGCTCGGTTTCCCAACGGTCAGCAGCACTCGACCTGCGGGCTACGCCCGTGCTCGGCGGCCTTCATCACATCTATGAGCGCGCGGCCTGAGCGAGAACGATTCATGCTGCGTGTCACGGAGAGGGTCCGTCCACAGGGCGCTGGAAGCGTATTTCGAGCGCACCGACGGGTCGCGACGCGGCTCCGGGAGGGACTTGCGCGACGGCTCGCGATCGCTACCGTGCATCGATTGCCTTGATCGACCGTGGCGCTGCGATTTCGGGACGGACACCTACAACGCCCATTACACGCTCACTTCGGTCGAACCGGATCTCGGCGAAAAGACCACTACCAACCAGGGCATGCATGTTCCGTCAAGGACATGAGTATCACGTCAGCTTCCGGACTTACCGGATCGCCAAGAAACCCTGCGCGAATGTGCAGGTATGGCGCTACACACGGCGGCACATCCACTACGACCGTTTCAGTGTTTGCGTGTCGCAGCTCCCACGCTTTCAAACTCGCCTCCCACGCCTCGGTAGTATTCACGATGATATCGCGACGCACCAACACGCCACCATTCCAGGCAGAGTGTATTTCCACGCGGCCTGTCCTGAGCTGACTCGTCATACAGCCATTTGACAACAACTCGTCGTATTCAGTCAGTATATCCTCGCGAGGGTCTGACGTACACGTGGCGATAGTTGCAATAAGTGTACCCCCCCCAGTGAAGACTGAAAAGTCCGTGAATTCTCCCGCCTCGCTCCTCAGAATGCGTGAATCCGCCGGAATCAACACATCGAACCACTCACACGAATACTCACAAAAGCCCGAACCCAAGCTCCCCAGTGACGTTGGACCAACGGCGCAGCCCATGGCGACAACGGCTATAGCAAGCCGAGTTGCCCTACCAAGCCCGCTCACGCCTACTTTCCACTTCCCGCAGGCGCCTTCGGTGGTGGATCGGCATTCTTGATTACGTCGTCAATATTGAACTCTGCAACGGTGCCCTCTGAGCCAAGGCCCATGATATTTCCATCGTACCCGGGCTTGTTTGTTAGCCGATCCTCCCCTATGACCTTCCCGTATCCCTCATCTAGGTGCATCAGATGACCCGCCTCATGTGGCTCAAAGCCCTGAGTAATGTCTATCCAAGCCATATCATCTCCAGGCTGCGCAGTAATACCGCCAGCGCCCCGTATCGATCCTTTCCTAAAGACAATCTTATTTACCTGCTTCGTCCCGTAAGGCGAAATCCTCACCAAACACACAACGTTCCACCTGCCGAATGGCCCAGACCAGCGAGACTGGACGCGCTGTATGAATTTCTCTTTTGCTGCCTCAAACTCCTCCTCCGTAATAGACGGAAACTTCCTTCCGTCTTCACTACCATCAATTGCAAAACTTACCGGCAGCTCAATAGTCACATTATTGCCTTCGACCTTGACGTTGTCTATGAGACCAAAGGGGTCATAATAGTTAATCGGGTCGTCGTGCACATAGAGATACAAGGATGAGCCTATATAGCCGACCGGATCTCTTGATAGGAACCTCCCGACTGCAGGCCGGTAGACCCGCGCGCGATAATCATACCAGTCATCTCCATATGAGCCCACCTGAATATCCTGCCGCCGACCCGTGTACCGATGCGGGTTGCCAATCGGCGAGGTGACCGTCGTGGTTAGCTTCGCGAAGCTACTATTGACGATCGTCGTTTCACCGAACTCCTTATACCGATAAGACTCCTCGATATCGCCGGCTTCGTCCGCGAAGACCTGAATCGAGCCGAGCCGGTCCGTGTGTGCGTAGTGATACTCATCTGGATTCGCGGCGATATCTACGTACAACAAGAGCTCATCGATCTGAGGGCCGAATACGAATAGCTTTCTTGCCTCCTCCGTCTGCCCTTTGGCATTCTGCTCGGCGATGTGCAGGCCGTCGTAATAGAACCGAATGTTCGTAGTTGCGTGATCTCGTTGGATCACTCGCCCCAGCGCGTCGTAGTGGTACTTGTACGTCCAGCCCCCCGAACTAGCCCGCGCAAGGCGGTCGGCATGTTCATATTTGTATGTGTTACTGGCACCGGAGAACGATCCGTTGTCCGTGTAGTTCTGGCTCGCCCCAGCTTCGGTGGTCATCTCATTGACAGCGTTGTAGGCATACGCCGTCGTAGTGGGACTGCCGCCATGCGGAGTCACGGTGCGCGTCGTGCGATTGCCGGTCTGATCGTACACATAGACTGCGAGTTCGGTCCCGCTGATGTAATTGTCACCTATCGTACCACTGCTCGGGTCGGCGACGCCGCGAAGACAACTCACTAGCCGGCCAGCCGCATCATAGGCGTACTGCTCGCCCTTGTCCGACCTGTCTGCGGTAATCGTTACGCCGGAGTTGTCGTAATACAGCTTCTTCAGCCAGATGGCTTGATGGCCGGCATCATAGCCGTATCCGAATCCTGCCAACTGTTGCGCACTGCCACCATTCGTGTCCTCGTGCTTGATATAAGTCAGGCGACCGAAGTAGTCGTACGTAAATGTTGCACGCGACTCAGCGTAGTCCTTGCCGATGACTCGATCACCGCTGTAGATGTAGTCCACCAGCTCGTTGCTTCCCATGCTTATTTTATCGACACGATCCACAGCATCCCGCTCGAACGAGATCACTTCACCAGAGGTGGGATACGTCACGGAAGCGCGCTGGCCGTCAATGTTCCAGGCGTGCGAAAAGGTTCGCCCATTCCCTGAGTTCCAGCCGTTGATGACTTGCTTCTCCGTCTCGATCTTCGAGAATGTGTTATAGGTCCAGAACACCTGGCTCTCGAACGCAGGAGACGTCTCGTAGGCCTCCGCGCCCGTGAGGCGGTCGAGCCCGTCGTAGTCGAAGATAAGCTGCGTCGCCCCTACGACGTTCATCGCCAACGTATGGTCCTGCAACGTGAGGCGGTTGTTCTTGTCGTACTGAGCCACGCGCACGGTGCCATTCGGATCGGTGTAGCTTACTCGGTTCGACGCCTTGTCCCAAGTGTACGCGGAGATCTCCGCGTCCGGCCACGTCGTCGCCGCAAGGCGCCACAGTGGATCGTACTCGTAGACCGTGGACTGATCTCCGGTGCCGCCGTTCGTTGCCTTGTAGGTGATCTTCCGAGCAGCTATGTCGTAGAGGTGCTCGGTGATTGCGTCACTTGACGTGCCCCCGGTGAAGTCGACCCACTCCTTCGTAGGCCAGAGACGCTCGTTGTATTCGTAGAGCGTCGCGCGACTGGCGCCATCCGTGATCTTCGTCACCTGGTCGCGCTTTCCGTAGTCGATGATTGTGTCGGCGTAACTCGCGGAACCGATATAGTCGCGCTGCTTCGTCATGCGCTGTCGCTGGTCATACTGGTATTCGACGACGATGTCCTTGTCGCCCTCGATCCCAGTATCCTGCGACTTATCCTTGCGTGTGACCCTCGTCACGTCTCCACGCAGGTCGTAGTCGCGATCGACGATGTTCTGGTGGTTCGGCGACGTAGGCATCGCATCCTTGACGAGGCTGAGGCGTTCCAGAGCGTCGTACACGTAGGTGTTGAGGGAGCAACCACAGCCCTCACCTGTCACCTCAAGAACATTCCCCTTCTCGTCGCGCCACAGCGTGCGCGTCTGCCATTCATCGCTACCACCTGCGGTATCGATGTTGGTCGAGAGGTCTGCTTTTTTCGCCAACGTTTCCATCAGGTACAGCCGGTTCGCCTGGTCGTAGGAGTACTTGGCTTCCGCGAGCTTCGTGGCCCCGGAGTTGTGCCAGCTTACGTCGGTGGTGTTACCCGCTGTATCATAGGCCACCGCTTGATAGTTACCTTCGGGCCTTGTGAGGCGAGTAACCCGATCGTAACCGTCGTAAGCCAGGATAGTCGAGTAGGACGTGCTGCGCGGGTCCGTGATTGTCGTTCGATTTTCATTGGAATCATAGGTAATCGTGATGATCGAATCTTCATAGCTTGTGGCGGCTTTTCGGGTGATTGCTGACGGCAGATCGCGTACGTCGTAGGCCCATTGAGTGACTCGGCCGCCAGGTTTGGTCAACATGGTCAATCGATCATTCTTGTCGTACTCATACGAGGTCGTCAGGCGCGTGCTAGCGTCCTGGTCGATGATTAGCCGCGTGAGATTGTTGAGCCGGTCGAAATCCAGATTGGAGACAAAGTCCCCATACCCTTGGACGTTATCGTCGGTCTGAGTGGTCGTCATGATGTTACCATTTAGGTCATGGTAGTAGTTATAAACCACGCCGAGAGGCTCGACAACGCGAATAACCTCGTCGATCGTGTTAAAGTCGCAGGAAATGCCGATTCCAGTCGGATCGACGTAAGTCACTGCATGACCAAACTCGTCGTAGACCCACTGATACGTGATGTTGATCTTTCCCGCTCCGGGATCTGCAATGAGCTTTGTGAGAGCGATCTTGCCACCATCTGGGTCAAGCGCGATGTAAGAGCTGTTGTAGACTGTGCCCATGGCATCCGTTGACTCTGTTATATTCCCGTATTCATCATATTCCCACTTTTCGACGATAGTGCCGTCGTTCGTGGAGTTTAGCTGGCTGTTCTTGTTGGTCGTGGCAATGCCGCTCGGCAGCGTCACCGCAGGCGCGGTCTTCTGGGTAAGGTCGCCGTATGAATCGTAGTCATAGTCCCACGTGCGCCCATTGGGATCGGTCAGCGTTGACAACCGCGAATGTGTCGCATAGGTGTACGTCCACTGGATCGGCGTGGTGTCGCTGCCGTCCTTTTTGAACAGTACCGTGACAATGTTTCCCAAGGAATCGTACGTGTAACTGATCCGGTTCCCCTTTGGGAACACAACTTCGGTCACCTCGCCATCGCTATTATAGGCCCACGTCGTGTCCCAGGAGTTGGACACCGTATAGTACGTCTTGCGCTTCGTGACGCGAGAGCTTGAATCATATTCCCAGATCGTTCCGTTGACTTCGCGATCGACGACCGTGACCTTCTGGTTCGTCGTGTCGTAGGCCAGCGCGATTGGATTTCCGTTAATGTACTGTTTGGTGACCTTGCCGGATTGCCCAGCAGCGTCGTATTCCCACTTCCACGACTCGACTTGGTCGCCCGCTGAATCCTTCGGCTGCAGGATGGCGGTGAGGCGTCCGTCGCCGTCGTACTTGTAGACGGTGGTCCGGCCGCCCGTGAAGTCATGGCCGTCATCAGCGTCATTGAACGTCGGCGTTCGGACGCTCGTGAGATTCCCCGAGGAATCGTAGGCGTATATCCACTCCCGCCCTGAAAAATCGTCGACGCTCGTGATGCGCCCGGACGAGTCATAGTCAAGATCGACAAGGAAGCCTGCGTCGTTAGTGATCGATGTGAGATGGCCGTCGCCGCCGCTTCCAGCATCGTGGTCAAAATCCATATGGTTGTAGGGATAATGGAGATCATCCATGATCTCAAGGTAATACCACGCGCCCTCAGTCAGGAACTGCTGAAGCGTGTACGTTTCCTTGATTCCGAAGCGATCGGTGCGTTCGATTGGGCCACCTGTGTCGACCAACGTGTCGTAGCGGCCGGCTGGCGATGTCCAGCTGCCGGAACCGCTGTTGTAGACGTACGTCTCAATTCGACCCATGTCATAGAGCACAACGTTCCCGTAGCTGCCGGGAGTCAGTTTCTTGATCCGCTTGTTCCAGTTGAAGTCCCAGCGCTTGCCCAAAGGGCCATCGTAGCTCGCCACCGATCCGCGATAGACACGGCTGAACTGCAGATCGAAGCTGAGCCCGGGTAAAAAGATGTCCTGCTCTGTCCACTCAACGCGCCCGTCCTTCGGCAACCACGAGGCGTTGGGCTCGGCGAACCACTGGTTGCCCCGCTCATCCGGGTCCATCAGGTCTTCGCCGCCGCCGCCGAGCAGCTCCCAAGGATTCTGGGTCATTAGAAATCGGTTGTACTGTCCCGAGCTGATGGCTGGATTGCGGAACGACTCCATGAGCGAGTCGCGCGTTACCTCGTTGTACCAGTACGCGGTCGCATGGGCCCGTTCGGTGAAGAGTCCCGGGGGCAGCGCCATCAGCACGGCGAACGTCCAAACGATCGGGGCCAGCCGCCGGCGCCTCTCATGAGCATTCATGCGATGACCTCCACCGCTTGGTTCGCACCAGCTGACTCGCCGACCGGCCGTCCCGCGAGGCGCCTGACGGCTCGCTCCATCGAATCCGCGAACGGCTCCCACCGGAAGTTGCGCGACCAGGCCAGAGCGTTGTGGCCAAGTCGGCTGCGCTCCTCGTCGTCGACAAGCAGCCGCGTGATCGCCGCGGCGAGTGCCTCAGGCTGCGCGCGCCTCACCAGGATGCCCGTGACTCCGTCCTGCACGCTGTCGCACAGCCCGGGTGAGTCCGTGGCGACGACGGGCGTGCCGCAGGCATACGCCTCGGTGACGGTCAGCCCCCACCCCTCCTTGGTGCTGCACTGCACGTGCAGGGCAGCTTGCCGAAGCCACCTGGCCTTGTCGGCCTCGCTCACGAAGCCACCGAAGTGGACCGCGCGCGCCGGCAGCCGGAGGTCTGCCGCTAGCCGCCGGAGCCGCTCTTCGTCCTGGCCGCGTCCGAGGATGGTCAGGCGAGCCTCCGGCACGGCGGCGAGGACAGAAGGCATGGCGCGCAGCAGCAGATGCAGGCGCTTGTAGGGCTCCAGTCGACCCAGAGAGACGATCAGCGGCGGCCGTCGTTCAATCTGAGCGGGTCGGAGCAGGTCGTGGTCCAGCCCGTTGGGCACGACGCTGATGTGCTCCTCAGGAATGCCGCGGCGAACCAGGTCGCTCTTGCTGCTCTTGCTGACGCTGAGGAACGGCACCCGCTGGTAGGCCCACGGAATGAGCCCCTCGAGCACCACGGCGCCGGCTGCGATCCAGGGCGGGACCTGCTGGAAGGCCGTCAGGCCATGCATGTGATGGTGCACCGCCAGGACCGGGACGCCCGCGTACCAGGGCGCGAGGAACGGCACCTTGCAGAGTTCTTCGACGATGATGTCGACCTCTCCCGCCCTGACGCGGCGCCGGATCTCGCCCGGCAGCTTGGCGTAGAAGGAGAGGCGTCCGCCCACGCGGGAGATCCTGACGCCGTTGTGGACCTCCTCCGCCGGTAGGCCCGGGCCGCCCGAGCAGAGCAACTCGACCTGCAGGCCGTTGCGCACGAGCTGGCCGTAGCGGATGAACAGCCCGACCTCGACGCCTCCGGCCGCGGGATTCAGGTGGCATCGCTCGTTGAGCACGAGCACGCGGAGGGGCCGGTCTGGTGGCGCCTCGAGGGGGCGCGGAGCGACTGCCTCTCGCTGACTCCGGCTCGCCGCTCGTGTCGTAGCGACCACGCCGTTGCCCTCCCGAACTGAGCGTCGGTCTACCCGCACGTGCCAGACTTGGCTAGACCCTGCTGCGGATTTCCATGCGACGCATGGAAACCGTCGGGGCGAGGACGGCCCCTCCGCGTGGCTGAGGGGAGCCAGCAGGGTCCCCCGTCGCGAAATGGGCTGGAGGAATTCCGGAAGTCGCTGTCCGGTCGGGGCCCCGCGCGCCGCTGGGGGAAAGTGCGCTGGCCGTTCGGCGCCACCCTGCGATGGAGGCTGCTCATGGCGGAGCGCGATCGACCCGCATTCGATGCTGCCAGGTCCGGTCCGGCGCCGCACCCGGGCGACGTTCTCTACCGGCAGTTCTTGCTGCCGCGCGGCCTGACCGAGACGGCCCTCGCCCGCCATATCGGCCGGCCGGTCAACGCCATCAACGAGCTCGTCTGCCAACGGCGCAGCGTTTCGACCGAGATGGCGCTGCTGCTCGGGGCGGCCCTCGGGACGAGCCGCCGCTTCTGGCTGGACTTGCGGTCCGACTACGAGCTCTGGAGGAAGCGCGGCCTGGCGCAGCCTCCGCCCATTCCCTTCCGGCCGCTGCCGAAGCGCACACCCGGCCGGCCTCGCCGAACCGCCGTCGCACCCAACACCGGTACCGCCCGGACGACGGCGCTCTGAGCCTATCGGCGTGGCGGCGTCTTCAGGCCCGGATCGAAGCGCAGGCGCAGCGCCGGGTCCTGCGGGAGCCCCGGCACCATCGGCAACCCCGCGCCCAGGCCGCGCGCACCATCGGCCGGCATCCACGGCGCCGCCGCCGGTCCCGTGAGCGGCGGCAGCGCGGGGTCCAGCGCCACCTGCCCCTGCGCGATCTGGTCGAGCCACTGGGCCACATCCTCGCGGTCGGGTTCCAACTCGTGCGCGTGCTGCAGGAGCACGCGCGCTTTAGCCGAGTCTCCAAGCTCCAGCATGAGCCGCCCGCCCTCGCGGAACGGCACCGGGTCATCGCGGTCGGCCTGCGCGAGGCCTTCATAGGTGGCGAGCGCCTCGCCGTGGCGCTTGGCATCGACCAAGGCGCGCGCCAGCTCGAGCCGCGCGTCGCGCTGCTCCGGGTCGACCTCGACGACCTGCCGCAGCGCCGCGATGAACTCCTCGGTCCGCCCCAGACCCTTGAGCACGAGCGCCTTGTTCCGCAGGCCGATGAGGTAGCGGTCGTCCTCGGCGACGGCGCGCTCGTAGAAGTCGAGGGCCTGTTCGGGCCGGCCGTTCTCGGCGAGGGCCGAGCCGACGTTGTTGAACATCTGCTTGAGCGGCGCGAGGTCGCCGCGCATCTGGTTCCACGTGGCGAGGGCGCCGTCCATGTCGCCCGCGCGGATCTGCGCGAAGCCGCGCATGTGAAGCAGGTCGGCGTGCATCATCTGCACCGTGAAGTCGAGGCGCTGGCGCTCGTCGACGGTGAGGACCGGCAGCACGCCATCCCACGCCGCCAGCCCCGGCGGGGTCGCTCCGTCCGCGCCCTCGGCCCACCAGGCCGTGGCTTCCTCGGGCGTCATGACCTTGAACACCGGGCCGACCGGCTCGAGCACGCGACCCTCGACATCGCGCATGTCGCGCCGGTTGGCGAAGTAGACCGGGCCTGACCAACGTTGGATGAGCAGGCGCTCGACGGCCTCGCGCGAGGTCGGCTTGGCGGTCCGCGCGAGGAGCGCCTTGTCCTCCGAGGTCAGCGTTCGCTCGATGACCGCCTTGTCGACCTCGCCGGTCTTGTCGGCCACGATCACGTCGAGCCGGTAGCCCTCGACGCCTTGCAGGTACAGCACCGGGAACGTGCTGTGGTCGCTGCTCGGAAAATACAAGGCCCCCGGCTCCATCGCGTCGAGGATCGCGCGGCCGAAGCCTTCGATGAAGGTCGTGCGGCTGCGGTCGGCCCGCGCGTAGTGGTCCACAGTCGGGATTGCGACCAGGGCCGCGCAGCCCAGCGCGAGCGCAGCGCCTCCCGCCCGTCGTGCCAGCGCCTGTCGTGGAGCCGCCAGCCAGCCTGCGACTACGTCGAGCCCGCCGCCCATGAGCCACGCCAGCACGAGCCAGGCGGGAATCCAGAAGATCTGGTTCGCGTAGATGTGCTCGCGCTCGAAGGCGAACGACGTGTAGCGCGTGATGCCCACCGACGAGAGCCAGCCGATCGTCACGAGCAGCAGCCAAGGACCCGTCTGGCGCAGGAGGAGCGGCACGGCACCGAGGGCCGCGAGCAGCAGCACCCAGCCCGACCCGAACTGTCTGGCCGCCCAGTCGGCCAGGATGGAGAGGCGTCGCAGGTAGTCGGCGTGATGGAACGTCGCGAGCTTGCCGGCCTCGACCTCCGTGTACTGGGCGCGCGTGGCGTGCCGCCACAGCGAGTCCAGTGTCTCCGGGTTGCCCCAGTCCATGTAGGGCTGGCGGGCCGAGGCCCAAGGCAGGACGAGATACAGGGCCAACGGCAGGACGCCCGCAAGCAGCGCGAGCACCACCGTGCGCGGGGAGCGCAGAAGTTGCGGCGCGATGAGGATCGCGGCGAAGCCGACCACGGCGCCGAGCGGCAACGCCGAGGTGTGGTTGGTGGCGGAAAGGCCCGTCACGGCCGCGAGCGAGACGAGGCGAGTGCGGCTCGGATGCTCGGCCAGGCCGATCAACAGCAACGCCTGCGCCGCGACGAACAGCGTGTTCAGGCCGTAGACCTCGGGAATGACCGCCTGCGTCCAGTGCGTCAGCGACACCGCGAATAGCGCCGCCGCGGTCACGGCCGCCAAGCGGTGGCGCAGGGTCTTGAGCGCGACCACCAGGAGCACGGCGTTTGCCGCCGCCGAAGGCACGGCCGACACCAGCGAGACGCGCCAGGCCACGCTGCCCCACGGCAACACGTGATCGGCCATCCACGACAGGACGAGCCACAGGGGATACCCGGGCGGGTGAGGGACGCCGAAGCCGTGCGCGGCCGCGAGCAGCTCGCCCGCGTCCTCGCCCGTGACCCGGCGCGCGGCGGTGACGCCGTAGAGCAGCAAGCTCGCGACGAACAGCCCGGCCACCAGGGCGAAGTCGAGCGGGGCGAGAGGCCGCGTCGAGAGGCGCGTCACGGCGCGGCGCGCGGTCGCCGGCGTGACGATCGCCGGCGGCGCGGCGGAGCCGCGCTGCTCGATCCGCTTGAGGTCGCCAGTCGACCGCGTCGCGCCGCGCCGCTGCAGGAATTCGGCCACGACCGGGACGTTGAGGCCGGCGCCATCCGCCAGGGCCACATCACCGAACGAGTGATAGTGCCGAAGCAGGTAGCGCTGCTGCCAGACGTTCGGACGCCTTCGCGCCCGGGCTTCGGCCGCCTGCGCGACTTCGCGCTGCCCGGCACTCGGATGTTCCAGCGGCGCCGTCTTCCGGTAGCGCCACTTCAGCTCCCAGGCCCGCCAGGCCGCCTCGAGCTGGATGCGCAAGGACATCTTGCTCTTGCCCGCCACCCGGTCCGAGAAGGTGATCGGCACCTCGCGCGCGCGGAAGCCGAGCTGCTGGGCCACATGCACCATTTCGACCTGGAACACGAAACCCGCCGAGCGGATGTCATGAGCCAGGTCCATCGCGCGCAGCGTGTCGGCCCGCCAGAGCCGGAAGCCTCCCGTCATGTCCTGCAGGCGCGAGCCGAGCAGAAGCCGCACGTAGACGCTGTTCGCGAACCACGCGAGGAGGCGACGCGAGCGCGGCCAGTCGGCATCGATGCGACTGCCGGGCACGAAGCGTGATCCGAGGACCACGTCGGCGCCGGGCAGTGCCGCGAGCAGCGAGGGGATAGCGGCGGGGTCGTGCGAGTGGTCCGCATCCATCTGCACGACGAGGTCAGCGCCTTGTTCCAGCGCCAGTCCGAAGGCCTGCACGTAGGCGCGCCCGAGGCCTTCGCGCGTCGGGCGGTGAAGGACGGCGACCCGCGGCCCGTGGCGGGCGGCCAGGTCGTCGGCGATCGCGCCCGTGCCATCGGGGGAGTTGTCGTCCACCACGAGGACCGAGAGGCGCACGCCCGGTATCTTCAGCCCCAGCAGTGCCCAGACGAGACTTTCCAGATTCTCGGCCTCGTTGAACGTCGGCACGACGACGGTGAGTCGACGCGCGCGCGCGAGGACGGGCTGCGGTGCGGGCCCCGGGGCGAGAGCTGACGACTGCTCCAACGCCATGGCGACCGCACCCTCCAGAAGGCAGGCGCATGTAACGCCGC
>Ga0075421_100004184_pt1 | contig 17409 bp, 12 predicted proteins | sample SoiMetdeltSBSDD5_FD_75292 | JGI IMG/M metagenome (GOLD analysis project Ga0075421, IMG submission 75292) | Bulk soil microbial communities from a Populus tree surrounding site in Tennessee, USA - Soil MetaG P. deltoides SBSDD5 | ecosystem: Environmental > Terrestrial > Soil > Tree plantation...
TTCCTGGTCTGAGCCAACGCCCAACTCCCAACCTCCAACTCCCAAGTCCAAGCTCGTTGGGAGTTGGTCTTTGGAAGTTGGGAATTGGGAGTTGGGAGTTGAAATCGTGCTTGCTTATGTTTCTAGCATTGTGCTAGAAAATTAGGCAATGCCGAGGACGTCCGAACCAGCCCCGCTGAGCCGCCGCGAGCGCGAGATCATGGACATCGTCCATCGTCTTGGCCGCGCAACGGTCAACGACGTGATCAACGAGCTGTCGGGCGAGCCGGCATATTCGACCGTGCGCGCGCAATTACGCGTCCTCGAAGACAAGGGCCATCTGCGGCACGAAGCCGAACACCTCCGTTACGTCTATCTGCCCGCGGTGTCCCCACAGAAGGTTCGTCGCTCCGCGGTGAAGCATCTGCTCGAGACGTTCTTCGATGGCTCTCCCGAGAAAGTGGTCGAAGCGCTGGTGGGCAGAGATGGTCCCGGCGTGTCGGACGAGGCGCTCGACCGCATTGCCGAACTCGTCGAGCACGCCAGGCGTGAAGGCAGGCGCAAATGATTCGCGCAACCATCGTGTTGCTGATCGCGCATGCGGTCATCCCGCGGCTTCGACGTGCGAGCGCCGCCGAGCGGCACCTGCTCTGGGTCGCAGCGATGGCGACGGCGGCGATGTTGCCAGGTGTGGCTCTCATCATGCCGGCGTGGCGGCCGATCTTGGCAACCACTCTGATGGACGCGCTGCCTGCGTCACTTGCCACGCTGTCATGGGCATTGCCGCGCAGCCCTGACGTTGTCCTGCGCGCGACAGGCGTCGAGTCGACTGCATGGACGACAGCCCATTGGCTCGGCGCCATCTGGATCGTGGGATCAGCGACGGTGCTGTTACGGCTTGCCGCCGAGGTGGTGAAGTTACGCCGGCTGATGGCAACGTCATGCGCAGTCACCGACGCGCGTGTTCTACATCTGTTGCGTGAGACGGCGAGTGCTCTTGGCCTCGAGCGTGCTCCCCATCTGCTGCGCAGCGCTCATGCACTAGTCCCTTTGACATGGGGTTTCCTTCGTCCACGAGTGCTTCTGCCGGATGAAGCCCGTGACTGGGAGGAGGAGCGGCTACGAGCCGTGCTCGCACACGAACTCGCCCACGTCCGGCGTGGTGACTGGTTCGTCCATTTGTCGGCCCAGTTTGCCTGCGCCGTCTACTGGTTCCATCCCCTGTTCTGGACCGCGGAGCGTGCGCTCGGTCGCGAGAGCGAACACGCGGCGGACGACGAGGTGCTCGGTATTGGGCTGGATGGGAGCGTTTATGCGGCATACCTGCTCGACATTGTTCGCGCGGCCAGGACCGCCATGCCGCCGCGCAGGACCGTCGTAGCCATGGCGCGCACGCCACATCTGGAGCGACGCATCACGGCGCTGCTGGACGTGACGATGAATCGCGGCCCGCGCTCGACGCGGGCTGTGATGGTCGCCGGAGCGCTGGCGATGATCCTCACTCCTCCGATCGCGGCGATGACGATCGAGCCATCCGCGCTTTACATGGATGTCGTCGTTCAGATGCTGGACCTGCCACCGGTGACGGCGATCGTCGAGGTGCAGGGCCCCGATCCGATGCAGCCATCAGTTCGGCATGTGACCAATGATGCGGCGGCAACCGACCGGTCGATCGTGGCGCCGACGATCGCGGAGTACACGACGCCGGCGTTGTACAGCGATCAAGCGCGTCGACATCGCGCCGAGGGTGTCGTGACCGTCGCGCTGCACGTCGATGACCGCGGCCGCGTGACCAATGCACGCGTCGTCAAGGGCCTGGGCGACGGGCTCGACCAGAACGCGCTCGTGGCCGTACGACAATGGCGCTTCCAGCCCGGAACGAGCGACGGCCGCCCGGTTGCGATGGATGCCGAGGTCGACATCGAGTTCAACCTGAGGACGGAAGCGATCAACGAGCTCATCGCCAACGACATGGTCACGCTGGTTGGCCCTGGCGTCACACCGCCACGCGTCGTGCGAATGACGGGGATGCCCGTGCGAATCAGTGGCGCGCGCGGGACTGTGCTGCTCGACGTCGTGCTGCTCGAAAACGGTTCGCCCAAGATCCTGCGCATTCTGCGATCGCTCTCGCCCGAAGCCGACGAAAGCGCCGTGCGTCACTTCGAGCAGTGGCGTTTCAGCCCCGCGCTGCGAAATGGTGTCCCGGTGAAAGTCCGGATGAATGCCGAGGTGCGCTTCCATGGATAGGATTCGAAGCTCTGAGATCACAGATCGCCGGGTTTACCTGAACCGCCGCGCGTTCATTGCCACGGCGCTGGCAGCCACCGGCGGGGCACTGGTGTCGGACGCTCACGTGCGCGCTCAAGAACCCGCGGCACACGGACGCAAGTTGATAACCGTGCGCAGCCCGTCGAGCACGAACGAGCCACCCAATGCCTGGGAACATCTGACGACCTACAACAACTTCTACGAATTCGGAACGCGCAAGTCCGACCCGGCGAAGAACGCGCCGAGGTTCAGGCCGCGTCAGCCGTGGACAGTCGCCATCGACGGGGAGTGTGCGAAGAAAGGCGATATCACGCTCGAGGACATCTTGAAGGGGCAGACACTCGAGGATCGCGTGTATCGACATCGATGCGTTGAAGGCTGGTCGATGGTGATCCCGTGGGTCGGCTTTCCGCTTGCGAACCTGATCAAGCGTTGCGAGCCCACATCGAAGGCGCGTTTCGTCGAATTCACCACGCTGCATGACGTTGGCCAGATGCCTGGTCAGCGCAGCGACGTTCTCGAGTGGCCGTACGTCGAGGGGCTTCGCATGGATGAAGCGCTGCACCCGCTGACCGTCCTTGCCGTGGGCCTGTACGGAGAGGTTCTTCCGAATCAGAATGGCGCGCCGCTACGGCTCGTCGTGCCGTGGAAGTACGGCTTCAAAGGAATCAAGTCGATCGTCCGGATTCGTTTCACAGAGAAGCAACCGGTGTCCTCCTGGCAAATCCAGTGGCCGGCGGCATACGGCTTCTACGCGAATGTGAATCCCACGGTCGATCATCCCGACTGGAGCCAGGCCACCGAGGCCCGGCTGCCGTCGCTTTTCAAGACCACCAGGACGCTGCTCTTCAATGGGTATGGCAATGAGGTCGCCGGCTTGTACTCGTCGATGGACCTCAGGAAGAACTACTGACCGGCCTGAGCCGCTATGGCATCTGGCTCAGGCCCGCCTGGGCCGCGATGGCCTCTGACTCAGGCCGCCAGAATGTGACGCGTTCGAGGAAGCCCTCGTCATCGATGTCGCGACAGAGCTCGATCAGTTCCTGTTGCCTGGCACCCTGCCAGCGCAGGTCATCGAGCTCCTCGGGGATCGGTGCGTCGGCCCGCAGTGTCGCCAGCCGGCGATAGAGGTAGGCCTCGTCGCGATGCTCCCGCAGGCTCGCGGCAAGGGCCGCGGCTCCGCGTACTGTCACTCGCCATTCCGATTCGCGATCGGGAATCGTCTCGACGTGACCGTACACAGCGAGCACTGCCGCCGCAGACTTACTGCCCCACCGGGGCACTCCCGGGTAGCCGTCTGCCGAATCACCGACGAGGGCCAGCCAATCCGGAATCGATGCCGGCGGCACACCGAACTTTTCGACTACGCCGGCCTCGTCGAGCACACGACGGCGCAGGCGGTCCAGGCACACGACCTGAGAGCCGCGGACGCATTGCGCCATGTCCTTGTCCGGCGTGCAGAGCACGATCTGCTCGATACCCGGCGCGTCGCGCCACCGATCGGCTGCCGCTGCAATTGCGTCGTCGGCCTCGAACTCCACCATCGGCCAGACCACGGTGCCGAGCGCATGCGTGGCGCGCTCGGCCAGCGAAAACTGGGACATGAGATCGTCGGGCACGCCCTGGCTCGTCTTGTAGCCGTCGAACAGATCGTTGCGGAACGACTCGATGACGTGATCGAACGCGCAGGCGACGTGGGTGACACCGGGTTCGTTCAGCAAGGCGAAGAGCGATCGCAGGATGCCGCGTGTCGCGCCGACCTCTACGCCGCTGCGTGAAGTAGCTTTGGGCGCCCCGAAGTACGAGCGGAACAACTCGTAAGTTCCGTCCACCAGATGAATTCGGCGTCGAGGGACGAAGGGGCTCGAATGTTCGCTCGCCACGATTCAAGGATACATGGACCGGCGTCCGCCCTTTTCGACGACGTCATCGATCGCCGCGAGCAGCGTGTCTTCGTCGATCGGCTTGGCTTGGACGGCAATCGATCCTCGCTGCACGGCGTACTTCCCGATGGCGGCGTCGCCGTGGCCGGTGATGAAAATGATCGGAACCGTGCAGCCCCGGCGGGCAAGGCGCTCGAAAAGATCGAAGCCGGTCAGCTCTGGCATGCGCACGCCCGCCTCACACAAGCTCTTCTTTACGCCTCGTCGGTGTATCCTGCATCGTCTTCATAGCGGCATCGTACAGGGAAGCGCGGGAGGGGTCATGTCAGCGCGGCAGCAGCGATCGAGATTCCGTAACGCTCGAGTATGGAGCGGCATGTTGCTTAGCGGAATCCTGCTCACGGCGATTTCTGTTTTGGTGAATGCGCAAGCTGCGCGAACGGTGCAGGACGGCGTCTTTACCGACGCGCAGGCCCGGCGCGGTCAGGGAGTGTACGCCGATCAGTGCGGCCTGTGTCATGGCGATACGCTGGAGGGCTCACAGGGCCCACCGCTCACCGGCGACTTTTTCGTCAGCCGCTGGTCGGCCCAGCCGCTGTCGGATCTGGCGAACAAGATTCGCAACACGATGCCAGCGGGCGCGCCGGGATCGCTCTCGCCCCAGCAGTCCGTCGACCTCGTGGCGCACATCCTCAAGACGAGTGGCTTCCCGGCAGGCAAAACGGATCTCGCATCGGATGAGGCTTCATTGACGCGAATCGCCTGGCCGAAGACGGTGGTCGCCGCTGCTGCTCCGGCGTCGAGTGGTCCCGGCCGCGCTTACCCGCCTCTCGGAAACATGGCGCAGTTGATGCGCGGCATCTTCTTTCCGAACGCGAATCTGATCTTCACGGTGCAGACGCACGATCCCGCGGAGAAGCCGAAGCCCGCAGCGGGCGGCGGGCAGACTGGTGGCTTTTCGTTTGTCGAATGGGGCGCCGGCATCTACGGTGGATGGGAACTGGTGGACAACGCCGCGATCGCGCTCGCCGACGCGTCGCCGCTGATGCTGACGCCGGGCATTCGATGCGAGAACGGCCGGCTGGCGCCGGTCAACGATCCAGATTGGATCAAGTTCACCGAGCAGATGATTGCCGTCGCGCGCAAGACCTACCAGGCATCGCAGACACGGAAGCAGGACGCCGTGTCGGAAGCGACAGGTGATCTCTCCGACGCGTGCGCTGCCTGTCATCAGGCGTATCGGGATGTCCGCGGGCGCGGAGCGCGCGCTCCCGATCCAACCGACCCGTCGAATAAAGCCAATCGCTGCATGGCGCGCTGACGGGGCGCAACGAGCTCGTCCATCACCTTGTCCATTTCGGCGGCGCGGCTCTACGACGAAGGCGATCCGGTGCACTTCAACGCCGAGGGAGTCCCCCGATTCGCCGGCCAGGATCAACAATGAGACGCGGCGCATGAGAATACTTGGCATCTCCGCTTTCTATCACGACAGTGCAGCGGCACTCGTAGTTGACGGCGACATCGTCGCTGCCGCGCAGGAGGAGCGCTTCACCCGGAAGAAACACGATCCAGGGTTTCCGGTACAAGCGATCGCGTACTGCTTGAGAGAAGCGGGCCTGGACCCGGATCAGCTCGATTTCATCGCCTTTTACGACAAACCCATTTTGAAATTCGAGCGGCTGCTCGAAACGCAGCTTGCGTTTGCGCCCAGTGGAATCCGCAGCTTCATGATGGCCATGCCCGTGTGGCTGCGTGAGAAGCTGATGATGCGGCGAATGATTCGAGGCGGCCTGCCGTCGGAAACGAAGGCACCGCTCCTCTTCATGGACCATCACGAAAGCCATGCGGCCAGCGCGTTTTTCCCGAGTCCGTTCAATGAGGCAGCAATTCTCACGCTCGACGGTGTCGGCGAGTGGACGACCACGGCGTGGGGCGTCGGTCGCGGTAACACGATCGAATTGCAGCAGCATCTGCGGTTCCCACATTCGCTGGGTCTTCTGTATTCAGCGTTCACCTACTACTGCGGGTTCAAAGTCAACAGTGGCGAATACAAGCTGATGGGTCTGGCCCCGTACGGCAAACCTGTTTACGCCGAGACGATTTACAAGAAGCTCATGGATTTGAAGCCAGATGGCAGCTTCTGGTTGAACATGGACTACTTCAACTACTGCCAAGGGCTGACGATGACGAACCGGAGGTTTGACGATCTGTTCGGTGGTGCTCCCAGGAATCCCGAAACATCGATCGAACAACGGCACATGAACCTGGCGGCGAGCATACAGGCTGTCACAGAGGAAATCGTCCTGCGCATGGGTCGAGACATCTACGAGAAAACCCGAATGCGAAAATTGGTGCTCGCGGGTGGTGTGGCCTTGAACTGTGTCGCGAATGGGCGTCTGCTCCGTGAAGGCCCGTACGACGACATCTGGATTCAGCCTGCGGCAGGTGACGCGGGAGGCGCGCTTGGCGCGGCGCTGTTCACGTGGCACCAGCTCCTCGACAAGCCAAGAGACGCCAACGGACACGATTCCCAGAAAGGCAGCTTTCTTGGCCCCTCGTTCGATCTCGATTACATTCAGAAATTCCTGGACGCCAACAGGGTTACGTACACACGAATCGATGATGGTCAGATGCGCGCCGCACACGTCGCCCAGCTCCTGGCGGAAGAAAAAGTCGTAGGGTGGTTTCAGGGCAGGATGGAGTTCGGCCCTCGGGCGCTGTGCGCGCGTTCCATCATCGGCGACGCTCGGTCGCCGAAAATGCAAGCGACAATGAACCTGAAGATTAAGTTCCGCGAGAGCTTCCGCCCTTTTGCTCCCGTCGTGCTTCAGGAATACGTGCACGAATGGTTCGACATGCCCGAGAAACAGGAGAGTCCATACATGCTCCTGGTGGCACCTGTGCTCGAGGAGCGACGCGTTCCGATTTCGCCCACCGATCTCCAAAAGATGTCTTGCGATCCTGACCTGAGACAGCGCGTAAACGTCGTGCGGTCATCAGTCCCAGCCATCACGCATGTCGACTACAGCGCTCGCATCCAGACCGTCGACCGTATTCGCAATCCTCAGTTCCACTGTGTGATGGAAGCATTCCGCCGCTTGACCGGTTGTCCCGTCCTCGTCAACACCAGCTTCAATGTCCGTGGTGAACCCATCGTGTGCACGCCCGAGGACGCGTTTCGCTGTTTCGTGGCAACGGAGATGGATGTCCTTGTGCTCGAGCACTTCATCGTGTTGAAGAGCCAGCTCGGTGCGGAGCTCATTAGCGACCGCGCCCGTGCCGAACACCTCGCACAGTTCCAGCTCGATTGAGATCTTTTCCGAAAGCCGAACATCGAATGAATCCATCACACGACAGAGCCTTCAAACCGTCCGACCGCGTGCTTCGGCAGTTCGCCGCGCTGTGGGTCCTCTTTTTTGGCGCGGTCGCGTGGCGGGCCTTCGCACGACAGCAGGTGATTCTTGCTGAAGTCCTGACGGTAGCGGCTGTGACCGTTGGGCCGTTGGGACTCGTGTGGCCCCGTCTGATCAAGCCGATCTTCGTCACCTGGATGATGCTCGCTTTTCCGATCGGTTGGACGGTGTCTCGGATCGTGCTGGGTGCGCTCTTCTATGGGCTGTTCACGCCATTAGCCCTGGTCTTTCGGCTCAGGGGCCGGGACGAGCTCGGACTGCGACCGAGGCCGGGGCCCGGTTCGTACTGGAGTCCCAAACCAGCTATGACTGACAAGTTACGATACTTGCGGCAATATTGATCCATCCAACAGGGAACTGAGAGGGCATCGTGAGAGCGCCAGGTGATTTCGAACGGGCCGCGCGGAGCAGCGGCGATAGCTCCTTTGTTGCGGAGTTGTGGGGCCTGATACGACAGCAGCGGAAGTACTGGTTAATACCGCTCGTCAGCGTGCTGTTGCTGTTCGGGGTGCTCGTGTTGCTCTCCGGAACGGCAGCCGCACCGTTCATCTACACGCTGTTTTAGGGAGTCAGGAACGAGTCGTTCAGATACGCTCGTAAAACGGTGGCGGCTCGATGCCGAGGGCGCGCAGGTATACGTATCCCTGGCCGCGATGATGAATCTCGTTGTCGATGGCGTAGAGCACGAGATCGTGGACCTTGCCTTCGTATTGACCGAACGCCTTCATCGTCTGTTGAAAGCGTCCGCGTGGGACCTTCGGCCACGTCGCGTTCATCTGCTGCGTGGCGTCGTCCCATAAACGCAGAATCTCTGACTTCGATCGCTCCTCGCGGCTGAACGACGTATCCCACTCGTCATCGACGATGCCGCGAACCATGGGCAAGGCGATGCTCAGCATCTCGAGGGCCAGGGCGCCGAACGGCCGCATCGACCCGACGGAAAAGGTGAAGAGTTTGTCGTCGGGAAACGCTTCGATCACGCGGCGAGTGAGACGACGATGACCTTGCCAGTGCTCGAGAAGCGCCTCAGGTGTGATGAAAGTGTCAGACACGGCGAACCTCGCAATGGGGACGCCTAATGTTAGCGCTCATTTGTAACGAGTCCAGGATCCCGATCCGAATCCCGAGTCCCGAATCCCGGATCCCGAGTTATTGCCCCCGTGTCGCCGGGTCGACGCCAGCGAACGTCAGGAGATCAACCATGTCGAAGGTCTCCCGCGCCCGACGTGGCAACGTGGGACGCCATCCTTGTGACAGATAGGAACCGCTATCGAGCTGCAGCAAGCCGATGATCACTTCACCCACCAGCCGCGCACCGACTCCCGTGAGCTTCAGGCCATCTTCCATCACCTCGGCCTCCTTGAGCACGTAATACCAGAGCGGCGTGCTGTTCTCGAGCCCGACGTCGAAGGCCGAAAGCTCGGAGAGCTGACTTGGCGCGAGCGGTCGAATGCCCATCTGCGCTGCAATCGCCTGACCGGAAGGCAGTGACCACGTCAGATGGCGAAGCAGATTTCGTTGCGGCAGCGCGGTGGGTAAGTCGTGGCTCGCGATCGCGGCCAGCGGCAGCTGAAACAGTGGTGTTGAAATCTTCGTGTCAATCCGCTTATTTGGTCGTGCGTTCACGGACTGACTGCCTCCGAAATCGAAGAAGGTCTGCCACCCGACGAACCGTCGCGCCGCACGACATCCTCCGCGTAGATCCGGGGGATCTGCCGGAATCGTGCCCTCTTGAAGAGGCTCGAAGATGAAGCCGAAAAACGGCGACGGGTCCTGGCTGGTTCCGAGATTGGCCCGGTACGACGGCCGTACCATGCTGTGACCGAAGCGGTACGCGGCACCCTGGAACTCGACGGGAATGTTGTGTTCGCCTGGGCGCGGTCGGTAGAAGCGCCGGCCGCCGCGCAAGATATCGCGGGTCAGTTGCGCGCCGATGATTGCCGGCAGGAATTCATTCACCACGATCCACTGGTAGTGCCAGGTGACGATCTGTCGCGCTCGCGCGAACAACCTGGCCTCTGCGCGATCGCCGCCCGCGCCAGCCCGCTGCTCATCGCCGTCATCGCGGAGCATGTCGACGACGTTGTTGTGGAACATGAGAAAAGCGGCCTGCATTCCCGCGAGGATCACGTGTTCATCGTTGCGCGGGTCGGCGATCATCGCGTTCTCGTCGCCCATCCGCGGGACATCCTCGAACGTTCCACCGCTTTCGACTTTCATTTTGATGCGATCGGCAGGATCGTAAAGATGTGGATCTTCGATCCAGCCGCGGCCGTACACGGCGTCGAGATCCAGGCTCGGCGTGCGCGCGTTCGCCGAGCTCTCTGGCGCAGTTGGTACACCGAGCGGCGATGACGTATCGAACGTCATGTCGTGATCGATGAACTGCCCGAGAAACGTGATTCCCGCGGTGTGCGTCGGGTTGTCGCGATTGTTCGGGCTGAGGTCCGGCTTGGTGATCAACTCGATCGGGCCAAGGTGCAGCGGATCCTGCGCGTCCATCAATCCGCCGGGCGCGCCCATATCCGCGAGCGCCGCACGCATCGCCGGAGTCGCTTCCGCAAACGATGGCAGACCAGGAAACATTCGACTGAAGCGTTGCGGCTGTGTCCGGGCGTGTGTCTCACTCGTTTGCGCGATCGCAACAGGGGGGCCGAGCACCGCCGCTCCAGCCGCACCCGCGGCGCTCGTTCCTAATCCAGTCAGAAATCCTCGTCGAGTCATGCTCATTGCCATCGCTCCTTCACGCGCTCCGAGACACCTCCGGCAGGCCGGCAGATTGCTCAGCTAAGAAATGCGAACAGGTTTTGGGAAGCAGTCGAAGCGGCGAGGCGCTGGTGCAATATCGATTCCCCGTTGCACGCACTGAAAATGGAAGGCGTCACGCTTCGTGGGTGACGCCCTCGTGCATCAGCACGCGTCGTTTGGGGCCAACGATCGAGTAAGAACTTCGAGTGCGAACGATTTATGGCAGCGCGAAGACGAACACTTGTCCGGTCGTGCTTGGCTTGATCTCCGGGGTCACGCGAAGGGTGGCGTTCGCGACGCCCGACGGTCCAGTTGCGACCGAGATGTACTGCTTTCCATCGACCGCGAACGTGATCGGGTAGCCGCTCACCGGCGCACCGAGGTTGGTCTCCCACAGCACCTTGCCGCTTCGTTCGTCGAAGGCGCGGAAACGGCCGTTCGCGTCGCCGCCGAACACGAGTCCTCCAGCCGTCGCGACGAGCGAGAACACACCCGCACGCTGTTCGTACTTCCACAATGTTTTCCCGGTTTCAGCCGAGATTGCCCACACGGCCCCGACCTTGTCGGTACCGGGAGCGATGATGGTGGGGAAGTCGAGTCCGTATACCTTGGACGGATCGCGCTTATCAGTGTTCGTCGTGAAGTTACCGCACAAATTCTGCATCGGCATGTACATCACGTTCGTGCGCGGATCGTAGGCTCCGGCTGGCCAATTCTTGCCGCCCTGAGCGCCTGGACAAATCATCTTTGACTCGCCCAGCCTGGAGAACGTCGCCTCAGGGTTGACCGTGACCACACCAGAGGCGCCGTCGATGCTCTTGATCACGTTCTGCATGACCGTGGGGCGCGCCCACAGGAACTCGCCGGTTGCACGATCGAGTGTGTAGACGACACCGGTCTTTCCCGGAATGCCGGTGACGACCTTGCGCCGCTCGCCGGCCTTAATCTTCGGATTGATCCACGCCACCTCTTTTGGATCGGGGGCGATGGCGGTTTCCACCAGCAGTCGCTCGAATGGATGATCGAGATCCCAGTGATCGACGACGTGCTGGTAGTGCCAGACGATCTTGCCGGTGTCGGCCTCGAGCGCGAGCGTGGAGTTGTGGTAGAGATACGTCAGGTTGTTGCCGGCGAGCGTGAACTTGGGCGCGGGGATCGTCACCGAGGTTCCGACGAAGATGCGATTGAGCTCAGGGTCATAGCTCGGCACCATCCACGTTCCGACGTGCCAGCGTTCGGCCATGGGCACGTCGCCCCACGTTTCGTAACCCGGCTCACCCGGCAGCGGAATCGTCCGCGTCCGCCACACCTCTTTGCCGGTGGCGGCGTCGTGCGCAGTGATGATGCACGCGTCGTTGCCCGCATCGGGTTGGCACTGGCGCCCGGTGATCACCTTGCCGTTTGCGATGATGGGACCCGCACTGGAGCGCGCTCGCTTCTTGGCTTCCATGACCGCGGTTTCCCACACCATGTTGCCGGTGTGGACGTCGACGGCGTAAATCTGATTGTCGGCGCTCCCGTCGATCAGCGTGCTGCCCCACATCGCGATATTGCGGTTGGTGCCGCCGTTGACTCCTTCCGGCAGTTTGCGGCGGTGCTCCCAGATCAGGTCGCCCGTCTTCGCGTTGATCGCGGCGATGACGTCGCCAGGTCCCGGCACGTACATCACACCGTCGTAGACGAGCGGAGTCGCTTCGACCGTGCCAGTTCCCAGGCCGCGGGTCCACACCATCCTGATTCGTGACACGTTGTTGCGATCGATCTGGTCGAGCGGGCTGTAGCCCCAGCCATCGAGCGTGCGTCGCCACGACAGCCAGTTCGCCGGGTCCGGTTTCCAGAGCATTTCGTCGGTCACCGGTACGTAGGGATGGCTGCCATTCGTGGCCGCCGGTCGGTTGGTCTGCGCGCTCGTCGTCAGAGTGGCCAGGAGGCTCAGGGCGACCAGTACGAACGAGGTACGTTTCATGACAGCTCCAGACTACAAACGCTGCTTGGCCACGGACGGCCACGAAGCCACAAATGCCACGAAAATCCTCGTGTCCTTCGTGGCTATACGTCTTCGTGATCGTCGTGGCTAAAAGTCAATCTGCGCGCTGAACTTCGCGAACCGCGCGGTCATCACCGTCGTCGGCGTGAGCCACGGTCCGTTCGCGATGAAGTTCTCGTTGTAGCTCAGACCGGGTGCGGCGTTGATGATGTTGAAGATGTCAATGCCGACATTGGCGCGCAGACCGCTGAAGCGCAGGATCTTCGCGATTCTCAAGTGCAGCTCGTTGACCCGCTCGCCGTACTTGGACCCAGGCTCGATCAGGTTCACGGTGGCGTTTGCGGCTCCGCCAGAAAGTGGACGACCGAGGATCGGCGCGATGGCGGCGTTGGACACCGTGTAATTGGCGCGCAGGTGACCGCCGTTGGTCGGCGTGCCCGCGAAGCTCACCACCATGCCTGGCTTGCTGAGGAACGTCACGCCGAGCTGAACGTCGATTTTCGGAACGTTGTAGGTTGCGAGCCCCTTGTAGTACGGCAGATACCCGCTGACCACGTGGCAGTACGGATCCAGCAGCGCCGTTTCCGGCACCTTCGCGCGGACCTCACAGCTGTCGGACGTCGTCCGGCCGAAGTTGAAGCCGCCCTGTACCGTGAGCTGCGACAGCCGGGCGTTGGCGTTGAAGTCCACGCCGTTGAAGAACACGTACTGATTGCCGTACTTCTCCGACGTGGTAATGAAGTTGTTGGTCTGACCGAAGACATTCGGGTTGACGTCGTAGAGTCCCGCCACCTGATATCCACCACCGCCGGGCAGCCGCGAGTCCTGCGGCGCCGTGACGTAGAACTCAGTGACGTCGTTCGGTCCAATCGCCAGGTTGTCCGTCACGTTGAATCCGTGGAACACGCGTCGCACGTAGCCGACGTCGATGGAGACACGCGGAATCAGTTCGTGCTGGACGGACACGCCGAAGTTCCAATCCGACGGTCGCACACCCCATCCATGCTGGATGTCCGGATCGACGGTGTTGCTGAAGACGTTCGGGTTGCCGAAGTTCCGGTTCGCGAAGGCACCGCAGACGTCACCGCCTGCCGCCCGAAGGTCCTGCGCGTTGGGGTTTAGCAGATCGCAGTCGGCGACCCAGTCGCGGTCCACGTCCGTCCACGCGCGCGCCACGCTCTGCGGGATCCGGCTCGTCGGATTCGCGAAGGCATACCGCCTTCCCGTGAACGCCGCTTCTAGGTAGCGTCCGAACGTTCCCTTGACCGCCGTTTTGCCGTTGCCGAACAGGTCGTAGACCACCGAGACGCGAGGACCGATGTCGTGGAAGGAATCGACGAGCGGCGTCTTCGGGAACGTCACTGGATCGGGAAAGAACTGGGCAGGTCCGACCTGCTGCTCGGGGCTCCAGCTCCACGCCTTGTCGTACCGTGCCGCTGCCTGCAGCGTCAGCCGGTTGCGCGTCCATTGCCCCTGTACGTAGAGGCTGTCGGTGCGCATCCACAGGTCATTGGGGTAGTTGTTGATGAACATGGTGAGCTGGTTCGGCACACCGTTGTTGACGCGATATTGCAAGTTGTTCGGTGCCCGGTTGCTGTTGCGGATGTCGCCGAGGAGGTTGCCCTGATACCCCGCCTTGAACGACAACGCCCCGGTCACCCTCGCCAGGTTTGCGCGCCAGTTGTAGATGCGGTTCTTGTTGCGACCGCTGATGAAGAGGTCGACGCTCTGCGATCGATAAATCAACCCGGCGATGTTGCCGTTGGCGGGGCAGCCGGCCGTGCACTGCTCCTGCATCCGGATCAAGTCGCCCGTGTACGGGTCGTCCTTCTGCCGCCCGCCCCAGTCGGCGCGATACGAGCCATACGCCAGCTCGAACAGCACCTGGTTGTTGACCGGTGACGTCCACGAGATCTGTCCTACTTGCACCGGCCATTGGTCGCCTGCCGATCTCGATTCCGGTGCCGACAACGCCTGCTGACCACCGTTCTCGCAGCTCTTGCAGATGAACTGCTCGTCCCAGAAGACGTTCAACTTGTTGCGCGGCGTCAGCTGCGACGTGAGGCGCAGATTGAAGTTGTGATTCTCTCTGTCGATGATGGCCTGGTGGCCGAAGTCGGCCTCGTAGGTCCAGACGTTCGCGAGACCCTGGTTCTGGTTGTAGTACATGTCGAACAGCTGCGCCGTTCCCTGCCGCCGTGTCGATCCAAAGAACCACAAGCGATCCTGCCGAATCGGTCCGCCCACCGCGGCGCTGACGTCGTAATTCCTGATGAGCGGTGTCGGCGCCGTTGCGCCTGCCGCTTTGAGTTCCTCGGTGAGGTTGGTACCTTGCAGCGCCTCCGGGCCCCAACCCGCGTAGAAGCTGCCTGTCATCGAGTTGCCGCCGGTCCGCGGCACCATGTTCAGCACAGGCCCTCCGGTCTCCGTTTCACCGAGTGCTCCTCCGACGGTGACCGAGATTTCCTGCGAGTTTCGCGAGTCCGAGAAGTAGTTCGACGAGCTTCCCTGCGGGACGGAGATCAGCAGGCCGTCCAGCAACGTTCGACCTTCCTCGTTGGCGCGGCCGGCGAGGAGCGCGCCGTGCGCGCTGAACGTGCACGCGCAAGGCCCCGTGGCGATGTCCTGTGATCCACCGACGATGCCGGGTGCAAGCGACAGGATCGACGAATACCCACCCGCGGTCGGGAGCGACGTAATGACGTCCCTCGCCACGACCGACTCTCGCCGCGCGGTCTGAACGTCGACGATCGGCGACTCGCCGGTCACCGTGATCGTTTCCTCGAGCGTGCCGACCTTCAGTTCGGCATTGACGTTGAACGTGGCGGCTCCCGCCAGCTCGATGCCCTCGCGCCTGACCGTGCTGAAGCCCGCCAAGGCGAAGTTCACCGTGTAGACACCGGGCCGCAGATTCTCGATTCGATACTGACCCGTGGCGTCGGTGACGGCGCTGCGGACCTTTTCAATAAGTTCGGGGCTCGATGCCTCGACGGTTACACCCGGCAGAACCGCCCCTGACGTGTCTCTGACGGTGCCGGCGATAGAGGCTTGCGCTTGCGCATAGAGAAGGGTGGGTGCCGGAGTACGCACCACAGCACTCCCCCGACTCTCAAAGAGGAAAACATCAACCACCTCCGTGTGTGGGCGTAAACCTTGACCTCGACCACCGAGAGCCTCAATACCCAAAATCGGGTAGCGAATACTGAATGGTGGACTCGGGGTTCGGGGCTCGGGACTCGGGTTCGAGACGGAATATTTGTGTCCAAAGCTGAGCCGCGATCACTCGATATGGATGATCCCTCTTCGCAAGGCGACATTCACAGCGGCTGTGCGCTCGTTCACCCTGAGCTTCGCGAAGATATTCTTCACGTGCACCGGGACCGTGTCCTCGCTGAGGCCGAGAATCGCCGCGATCTCCTTGTTGCGCTTTCCCTGCGATACCAGTTGCAGCACCTGGATCTCGCGCGGGGTCAACGTCGGGTGTGCCGCCCGCTGATCGAGGCGTGCCCGCACACTGGGAGGCATTGGATTTCCGCCCGCGTGGACTTCCCGCACCACCCTGATGAGGTCGTCGGACAGCGCATCCTTCAAGAGATACGTCGTGGCCCCGGCCGACAACGCCCGATGAATGTCCTCGTCGCCCTGATACATCGTCAGCACCACGATCCGAGCGGTCGGATATTCGCGCCTGATCTCGCGAATCGCATCGATGCCGCTCTTGTCGCCAAGACGAAGGTCCATCAACGTGATGTCGGGCAGATGTCGCTTGAACTCGCTCACGGCTTCATCAGCCGTAGCGGCGGTGGCGACGACGGTGATGTCCGGTTCGCGCGCGAGGATGAGGGCGATCCCCTCGCGGACGATACGATGGTCGTCGACGCACAGCAGTCGAACAGGGGCTGAGCTCATCATATGGCGGCGGGTAGATTGTTTTTTGCCTGACCGGAAAGCGGGATCACGGCGTCGATCGATGTGCCTTGTCCGGCGGCGGAGACGATAGAAAAAGTGCCACCAAGCTCCTCGGCCCTTTCCTTCATCGTCGTAAGCCCGTAATGGCTGTCCTCATCAACCAGGGAGCGGTGGGCGTTGAATCCACAGCCATCATCTTCAACCCGCAGCTTGACGACCTGCGACTCAAACGCGATCTCGAGATGGATGCGCCGCGCCTGGGCGTGACGGACCGCGTTGGTGATCGCTTCCTGTCCGATGCGAAGCAGTTGGTTGTCGACCTTTGGCGGACGGGTCGCGTCGTCTCCAGTGACCACTGATGTGAAGCGAATGGGTTTGTCGCGGATAGCCTCCTTGGCAAACGCCCCGAGCGCGGCAGCAAGATCATGAGTCTCGAGTATTGGCGAGCGGAGGTCCCAGATCGACTGGCGCGCCTCACGGATGTAGGCCTCGACCTGGCGACGAATGCGCGTCAGTTGCTCGCGTGCGCTCACAGACGATGGACCGAGTGCGTTCGCGATGCCATCGAACTGCAGGGCGACTCCCACCAGGCTCTGTAGCAGGGTGTCGTGGATCTCCCGACTGAGTCGCGCGCGTTCTGCGAGGGCCAGCGAGAACTGCTGCCGAACGAGTGCCAGTCGGAATCGCCAGACCAGTACCGTGCACGCGGCGATCATGGTGGCCACGAGGGCGTAGAACCAACGCGTCTGATAGATGGCCGGCTCGATCGCAAATGCCCAATCCGCCGCCGACGTACTCCACGTGCCGTCCTCGGAATGCGCTTCGACACGGAAGCGATAGTCGCGCGGGGAGAGGTTGGTGTAGAAGACAGTGCGTCGCGGACCGGCATCCACCCAGTCGGTGTCGAAGCCATCGAGCCGATAGCGGAAGCGAATGCGATTTGGTGCGGCAAAGGCGAGGACAGTGAAACTCAGCTCGAGACGACGTGTTCCGGCGGGGAGCCGGTGCTGTGTGAGATCCAGGCGCTGGTCGTTGGCGATTGCCTCTTCGATTCGAATCACTGGCGGACCCGTGCGCGGCTTCAATTCGGCGGGATCGACCTCCGTGACACCACCGCCCCGTACGAACCAGAGCCGGCCGTTGACTTCACGGGCCGAGTTGATCTGACCGAGTGGCGCGCCGGCGAGTCCGTCCTTGGGGTCGTACATCTGATAAAGCATGC
>Ga0075421_100004186_pt1 | contig 17403 bp, 19 predicted proteins | sample SoiMetdeltSBSDD5_FD_75292 | JGI IMG/M metagenome (GOLD analysis project Ga0075421, IMG submission 75292) | Bulk soil microbial communities from a Populus tree surrounding site in Tennessee, USA - Soil MetaG P. deltoides SBSDD5 | ecosystem: Environmental > Terrestrial > Soil > Tree plantation...
GCGGCACCTCGGGCACCGCGTGCCCGAGCTCGGCGGCGTGATCGCGGTAATTGCGCCCGATCCCCACGATCTTGGACGGCCGGCAGGGTGGCAGCCGTTCCCAGCCGTCCACCGGCACCGCCCGCCCCCGGGCCCCGGACAGCGCGGCGAGAGGGTCGCCCGCGAAGGGATCCGCGGAGAGCGGCAGGGCGCGATCGTCCCCCTCGAGGAGGGCGTAGAAGGAACGATCCTTGTCCCGGAAGCGAGCCAGCCGGAGAAGATTCGCCACGCGGGCTCCTACTTGGCCCGCTCCAGGTACTTGCCTTCGGTGGTGTCGATGCGCACCACCTCCCCCACGTCGATGAACTGGGGGACCATGACCTGGAGGCCGGTTTCGAGCACGGCCGGCTTGCCGCTGTTGCTGGCGGTGGCCCCCTTCATGCCGGGGGCGGTCTCGACCACGCGCAGGTCGACGGTCACCGGGAGCTCGACCCCCACCGGCCGGTGCTCGTAGAACTCCACCATCACCTTGGTGTTGGGAACCAGGTAGTGGACGGCGTCCCCGAGGTCGTCGCGATGGATCGCGACCTGCTCGTAGGACTCGGTGTTCATGAAGTGAAAATCGTCCCCCGAGGCGTACAGGAACTCCATCTCATGCTCCTCGAGGTCGGGCTTCTCCACCCGATCCTCGGAGCGGAACCTGTACTCGAAGCTGTTGCCGCTCTTGAGATTCCGGAGCTTCGCCTGCACCATGCCTCGCTTGTTCCCCGGCGTGGTGTGCTGCACGCTGAGGACGCGGCAGAGGTTTCCCTCGTGCAGGACCGCCATGCCGCTGCGCAACTGTGTCGCCTGAATCATGCCCGTTCGAGTCCCTTGTGCGGGGTCCTGGCAAGCCCTCAGGCCGGCCGGAAGGCGCATTATAGCGGCGGCGCCGCCAACCCGCAAGCCGCAACGCACGCGCTCTTCGACCGCCGCGGCCTCGTTGACAGTGCGTCTGCGGGCGGCATACCCTCTGCGCGTGATGGCGCGCCTCCCCAAAACACCCCTCGATCCGCCCGTCGGCCTGGAGATGGACGCCCCGACCGCCGTCTCCCTCCTCGTCGACTTCATCAGGCGGGAGACCGGAAAGGCCGGATTCAGGCGGGCGGTGCTCGGCCTCTCGGGCGGGGTGGATTCGGCCGTCGCGGCGGCGCTCGCGTGCCGGGCCCTCGGTCCGGCGAACGTCCTTTGCGCCCTCATGCCGTACCGGTCCTCGAGCCCCGGAAGCCTGCGGGACGGCCGCCGGGTCGTCCGCCTCCTCGGCGCCCGGAGCGTGCGCGTCGACATCACCCCGATGATCGATGCCTACTTCCGCCGGCGCGCGGGGGTCTCGCGTCTCCGTCGCGGCAACAAGATGGCCCGCGAGCGCATGGCGATCCTCTACGACCTGTCGGCGCGCGAGCGGGCGATGGTCCTCGGCACGAGCAACAAGACCGAGCTGCTCCTGGGCTACGGAACGGTCTTCGGCGACATGGCCTCGGGCATCAACCCCCTGGGCGACCTCTACAAGACCCAGGTCCGGGAGCTCGCCCTGCACCTCGGGATCCCCGAGGACATCGTCCGGAAGGCCCCGAGCGCGGACCTGTGGGCCGGGCAGACCGACGAGGCCGAGATCGGCTTCACCTACGAGCGGGTCGACCGGCTCCTCGTGCTGCTGGTCGACCGCCGCGAGCGTCCGGAGCAGGCGCTCGAGGCCGGTTTTCCCAGGCGCATGATTGGGAGGATCCTGCGCGCCATCGCCTCCTCGCAGTTCAAGAGGCGGATGCCCCTCATCGCCAAGGTGTCGGCGCGCACCGTCGGAGTCGATTTCCTCTATCCCCGCGACTGGGGCAACTAGGGTTGCCGGGATGGCCGACGCGAACAGAAGCAGCGAGCCCCGCGGCACCCTGTACGTCGTCGGGACACCCATCGGCAACCTCGACGACCTGACCCCGCGGGCGCTCGCCGCCCTCGCCGAGTGCGACCTGGTCGCCTGCGAGGACACCCGGAGGACCCGCGTGATCCTGACCCGGCACGGCCTGGCGAAGCACACGGTCAGCTGCCACAAGTTCAACGAGTCCCGCCGTCTGCCCCAGCTGCTCGACGCGCTGGGCCGGGGGTCGCGCATCGCCCTGGTGACCGACGGCGGCACGCCCGGTCTCTCCGATCCCGGCGCGCTCCTGGTGCGGGCCGCGCGCCGGGAGGGGCACCGCGTGGTCCCGGTGCCCGGCCCCTCCGCCCTTACGGCGCTTCTCTCCGTGGGGGGATTCGATCCCGGCCCCTTCACGTTCATCGGATTCCTGCCCGCGCGCCGGGGGGAGCGCCGCCGCGCCCTCCAGGCTCTCCGCGCGGAGCCGCGCCCGCTGGTCTTCTTCGAGTCCCCGAGGCGCCTGGTCGCCGCGCTCGCCGACGCGATCGAGGCGCTCGGAGACCGCGAGGCGGTACTCGGCCGGGAGATGACGAAGATCCACGAGGAGTTCGTGGCCGGGACGCTCGAATCGATAAGGTCCCGCTTCGCGGAACGTCCCCTCAAGGGGGAGATCGCCATCCTGGTGGCCGGCCCCCTTCCCGATTCCGCGGCGGCCGGGGCTCCTCCGGGCGGCGACCCCGGCGAGTCGATCGCCGACCGCGTCCGCCGTCACACCGCGGGCGGCATCGACCGCAAGGAAGCGATGCGGCGGGTGGCGCGCGAGAGCGGCATGTCGCGTCGCGACGTCTACCGCGAGATGCTGCGAGGCCGGGAGGAGGAGGAATGAGCGCGAAGGAGAAGGACCCCGCATCGCGCGTCCTCGCCTCGAACCGCCAGGCCTTCCACGGCTATTTCATCGGCGATCGCTTCGAGGCCGGCATCGCGCTTCTGGGGACCGAGGTCAAATCGCTGCGCGCCGGGAACGCCAACCTCAAGGATGCCTTCGCCCGCGTCGACGGGCGGGAGGTCTACCTCCACAACTGCCACATCTCCCCGTATTCCCACGGCGGCTATGCCAACCACGATCCGCTCCGGCCGCGCAAGCTCCTGCTGCACCGGTCGGAGATCCTGAAGCTGGCCCAGAAGACCCGCTCCGGCGGCCAGACCCTCGTCCCGCTCCGGCTCTACCTGTCGAAGGGCCGGATCAAGGTCGAGATCGCCCTGGCCAAGGGGAAGAAGCTCTGGGACAAGCGCGAGGCGATCAAGGAGAAGGACCAGGTCAAGGAGGCGCGCGCCGCCATCCGCGAGAGGCGCCGGGGCTGAGTCAGCGGACGGCATCGCCCGTCCACGCGACGGCGGGTCAGCGCAGGAGGCCGTCGATCGGGCTGCTGGCGGAGGCGTGAAGCTTCCTCGGAATGCGTCCCGCCTCGGCCGCCAGGCGCCCCGCCTCGACGGCAAGCCGCATGGCCCTGGCCATCTTGACCGGATCGCCCGCGCCGGCGATCCCGGTGTTCATCAGCACGCCGTCCGCGCCCATCTCCAGGACGACCGCCGCATCCGAGGGGGTCCCGACTCCCGCGTCCACGATCACCGGGATGTCCCGGATCTCCTCGAGGATGAAGCGAAGGTTCAAGGCGTTCTGGATCCCGAGCCCCGAGCCGATCGGCGACGCCAGGGGCATCACGGCCGCCGCGCCGGCGTCCCGCAGCCGCTTCGCCACGACCAGGTCGTCGTTGGTGTAGGGCAGGACCGTGAAGCCCTCCTTCACCAGGGTGCGCGTCGCCTGGAGCAGGCCCTCGGTGTCCGGGAACAGGGTCTTCTCGTCGCCGATCACCTCGAGCTTGATCAGGTCGGATAGGCCGGCTTCCCGCGCCAGGCGCGCGGTGCGCACGGCCTCGTCCGCCGTGTAGCACCCCGCCGTGTTGGGCAGGAGCTTCAGCGTCTCGAGATCGAGGTGGTCGAGGAGCGACTCCCCATCCCGCCGCGCGAGATCGACGCGCCGCACGGCCACCGTGACGAGGGACGCTCCGGACGCCTCGATCGCCTTCCGCATGACCTGGAAGGTGGGGTACTTTCCGGTCCCGACGATCAGGCGGGACGCGTAAGCCATTCCGGCGATGGTGAGCCTGTCGGTCTTCATACGGACCCTTCCATTCTGACTAGCCTCCTCCGACGAACTGGACCACCTCGACCCGATCGTCGTCCCGCAGCCGCTCCCGCGCGAAATCCTCGCGGCGGGCGATCCGGCCGTTGATCTCCACCGCCACGCGCCCGGGAGCCAGGCCGATCGTCTCGAGCAGCCCCAGGACCGAGGCCCCCGCGGGGGCCTCGCGCCTCACGCCGTTGAGAACGATGGTCATCGTCCGCCCGTCGATCAGCCGGCCGCCTTGCGCGCCGGCTTCTTGATCAGCTGCTTGATCTCCGCGCTCTCCTTGCCCGCGGAGGCCTGGATGATCAGGGCCGCGGTCCCCTCCTCCAGGAGCGGCAGGGGACAGGACAGGGACACGTCCCCGGCGTCGCCGGTCTTCCCCTCCACCAGGGTGCGCGGCTTGTCCACGGTGCTGATGAGCCGCACCTTGACCTTCGCCCCGGCCAGCCCCTTCCCGCTCGTGGCGTGGCACACCAGAAGGTCGAGACGCGCGGTCTCCCCCTCGATGAAGCCGTCCGAGCCGGTCATCTGCAGCGAGATGCCCTCGGCCGACGCCTGCGACCGGAGATAGTCGATCACCACCTCGTCGAAGCTCTTGCTCGAGATGATCCCCTCGCCGAAGGGACGGTTCTTCTTGCTGTCGTACTTGCCGTCCCGGATGTCGAGGATCATGCGGTTGTGCTGGGTCTCTATCCTCTCGGCGATCTCCTTCTCGTTCAGGCCCTGAGCGAGAATGTCCGCGTACGAGGTCCGGCGGGCCGCCAGGATCTCCCCGCCGACATAGATCAACGTCTCGATGATCGGGTTGTTCGTCCCCTTGTCCTCGGTCTGGACGTGGTACACCTTGCCGTCGTGCTGCACGTCCGTATTGAATCCCGTGACCATGGCCGCATCTTAGGGCAAGCGTCAAAAGGGCGTCAAGGACGGTCCCCGGGCGGCTTCCACCCGTGCTGCGCACCTGTGCTAGAGTCCACGACGCCATGGTGGAGAAGGGTTTCGACGGAACGGCGGTCGTCCTGTGCGAGGGGGCTTTCGCCGGCACCGAGGGGAAGACGGCGCACGGCCTGGTCCGCCACACGGAGCGCTACCGCGTCGTGGCGGTCATCGACAGCGGGCTGACCGGCCGGGACGCGGGCGAGTTCCTGGACGGCAGGCCGGCCGGCATCCCGATCGTCGCCGATCTCGACCAGGCGATCCGCGCCGCCCGGGGCAAACCGGACTACATGGTGGTCGGGGTCGCGACGCACGGCGGCGTCCTTCCCCGGGCCCTGCGGCCGGAGATTCGCAAGGCGCTGTCGCTCGGCATCCACGTCGACTCGGGGCTGCACGAGCTCCTGGGCGACGACCCCGAGTTCGCCGCCGCCGCGAAAGCCGGCGGCGCGCGCATCCGGGACGTGCGCCGCACCCCATCCCGCGAGGCCATGCACCCGTTCACCGGCGGGATCCTCGAGGTCACCTCGGTACGCCTCGCGGTGCTCGGGACCGATTCGGGGGTCGGCAAGAGGACGACCTCGGTCCGCCTCGTGCAGGAGCTGAACGCCGTCGGCTGCAGGGCGGCGCTGGTCGGGACGGGCCAGACGTCCTGGATGCAGGGCGTGCGGTACGGGCTCATCATGGACAGCCTGGTGAACGACTTCGTCTCCGGCGAGATCGAGCACCAGGTGCTGCGGGCGTTTCGCGAGGAGCGCCCCGACGTCATCGTCGTCGAGGGGCAGGGCTGCCTCACCCACCCCGCCTATCCCGGCGGCTTCGAGATCCTCGCGGGGGCGCGCCCCGAGGCCGTCATCCTGCAGCATGCCCCGGCCCGCGCCCACTACGACGGCTTCCCCGACTTCCCTCTCGCGGGGGTGGAGCGGGAAACCGAGGTGATCCGGCTGTTGAGCGGCACGCCGGTCGTGGCGATCGCCCTCAACCACGAGGGGCTGAAGCCGGACGAGGTGCGCCGGCACGCCGAGTCCCTGAGCGCGCGCCACGGCGTCCCCTGCGTCGATCCGCTGCAGCACGGTGTCGGGCCGATCATCCAGGAGCTTCGGCGCCGGTTCCCCCGGCTGCCGGGATGATCCGCATTCTCGGTGCAGAGGCGATCCCGATCGCCTTCCGCCTGACCGAGGGATATCGGATCGCCGGCCACACCTACACCACGGCCGACAACATCATCGTCAAGGTGGACACCTCGGACGGGCGGACCGGGTTCGGCTGCGCGGCCCCGGCCGCCGAAGTCACGGGCGAGACCGCGGCCGCAGCTCTCTCGGCCCTGCAGGACCGGCTGGTGCCCCTCCTGCGGGAATCCGACGCCGCCGACCCGGCTGGATTCACGGGGCGCGCGCGGGACGCGGCCCCCGGGGCGCCCGCCGCCCGGGCGGCGGCCGAGATGGCCCTCTACGATCTCGCCGGACGCCGGGCCCGCGTTCCCCTGGCGCGCCTCCTCGGCATGCGGCGCGATCGCCTGCCGACCAGCATCACGCTCGGCATCGACGACGAGGCGTCGACTCTCGAGCGGGCCCGCCGATTCCGGGACCAGGGGTTCCGCATCCTGAAGGTCAAGGTGGGAGAGGACTGGGAGCAGGACGTGAAGACCCTGCGCGCCCTGCGGCAGGCGCTGGGGCCGGCGATCATCCTGCGAGCCGACGGCAACCAGGGATACGGCCTCGAGCAGGCCCGCCGGTTCCTCGCGGCGCTGCGGCCCGGGGAGATCGAGCTCCTGGAGCAGCCGACGGCCGCGGACGATCTCGAGGGCATGCGGGCGCTCGCCGACGAGTTCGACACGCCGATCATGGCGGACGAGTCGGTCCACGACGCCCGGGACGCCACCCGCCTCGTCGAGGCGCGCGCGGCCGACCTGGTCAATATCAAGCTGATGAAATCGGGGGGCATCGGTGAGGCGATGGAGATCGGGCGCCGTACCGGGAGCGCCGGGCTGGGGGCGATGATCGGCTGCATGGACGAGTCGCGCATCGGCATCGCCGCCGCCCTGCACTTCGCCCTGGCCGCACCGAACGTCGAGCGCGCGGACCTGGACGGGCACCTCGACCTGGCGGACGACGTCGCCCGGGGCGGCGTCCGCATCGAAGCCGGGGACATCCTGCCGCTTTTCGACGAGGACGGGCTGGGAGTCCGGGTCAGGCTCTGACGACGGCGGGGCGGCGACCGCTGGACGATGGCATGCGGATGCCGTACGTCTGGATCTTCCGCTGCAGGGTGCGGACCCCGATGCGGAGGGCCCTCGCCGCGTGGGTGCGGTTCCCCTCGTGCCGGGCCAGCGTGCGCCGGATCAGCTCGCGCTCCATCTCGCGGAGCGTGGCGCCGCCGCGCGTCCTGCCGCCGGGTGTCGCGGGATTGGGGTTGGCGCTCAGACGGTTGGGCAGGTCCGACTCGCGGATGATCTCACCGGTCCGGGTGATCGCCGTGCTCTCCAGGACGTTCTTGAGCTCGCGCACGTTTCCCGGCCAGGCATAGCGCAGGAGCGCGCCGGTGGCGCGGGCGGTCAGGCGGCGCCGCCTGAGGCCGTTGTCGCGGCAGATCTGCTCGAGCAGGACGCGCGCCAGCTCCGGGATGTCCTCCTGCCGATCGCGCAGCGGCGGCACGAAGATGCCGATCACCTTCAGCCGGAAGTAGAGATCCTCGCGGAACCGCCTGCGACGGATCAGGTCCTCCAGGTCGGTGTTGGTCGCCGCCACGACCCGCACGTCGACACGCACCTCGCGCCCGCCGCCCACCCGCATGAAGGCGCGCTCCTCGAGGACACGCAGGAGCTTGGCCTGGGTCAGCAGGTCCATGTCCCCCACCTCGTCCAGGAGGATGGTCCCGCCGTCGGCCAGCTCGAACTTCCCCTTCTGCCGTCCGACGGCGCCCGTGAACGCGCCGCGCTCGTGCCCGAACAGCTCGCTCTCGATCAGGTTGACCGGAATGGCGGAGCAGTTGATGGCGATGAACGGCGCGTCGCGGCGCGGGGAGTTGTAATGGATCGCCTTGGCGACCAACTCCTTCCCTACCCCGCTCTCCCCGAGGATCAGCACGGTGCTGCGCGCCCCCGCGACCTGCAGGATCTGGTCGCGCACCCGCTGCATCCCTTCCGAGCGGCTCACCAGGTTCCCCACCAGGTACTTGCGGCTGAGCTCCTCCTGCAGATGCACGGCCCGATCGCCGGCATGCTGCCATTCCAGGATGCGACCCAGGCGAGCCACGACCTCCCCCCGGTCGAGCGGACGGACCAGGTAGTCGTCGGCCCCCTGCTCGAGCGCCCGGATGGCACGGCGCACCGACTCTTCCCCCGTCAGGATCAGGATGGAGGGGACCGAACGTCTCGCCCGCAGTCGCGCCAGGATTCCGTCCGCGCCGCTTCCCAGAAGCCCCACGTCGACCAGGGCCATGTCGAAGTCCTCCCGCGAAACGGCCTCGAGCGCGGCCTCGACGCCGCTGACCGGACGGACGTCCATGCCGAGCCCGCGCATCAGCAACTCGGTCTCGTGGCGCGCGACCGGGTCGATCAACAGGATCTGTTTTCCATGCAACGACACGCCGGGCCCCTCCCGAGGGACGCAGAAGTCTGTCACTTTGACGCACTTAAGTCAACCGCGCGGTGCGTCAGAGTGACGGAGTTTCTCGTCATCGGCAGGCGATGGATCGCGAATGCCCCGGAGCAGATTCACATAAACCACTTGTTGGCTGCACTTACAAGAGCCTGCAACTTGCTGCATCATGTGGTACGGAGGTGCATTCTTTGGCAGGAATATTGCTCTACAGAGTATCAACCTTGGGGAGGACGCTTGGTGATGAAGAAGACGGCAGCCGCAAAAGTCGCCAGGAAGAAATCGTCGCAACTGCAGAACGGGATGATCAATTTCAACTTCGCGAACGTTTCATACCAGATCGATCCCTCCCGCCGGAAGGTCTATCACCGGTGGATCGAGGTCGAGACCGCCAAGACCTGCGTGATCATGGGGGCGTGGAGCCAGTCGCGCCCGCCGGAGAAGCGGGCGGTCTAGAGCGCGGAAGCCTTTCTCTTACCAGTCCGAGAGGGCTGAGGTACTGAACCACAACCACGAAGAATCCTCAAAAACGGAGCCGCTTCTGTTCGCATGAAGCGGCTCTCCCTTTTTCAGTCGTCGATGCCGCTCAGGTCGGCCTCCGGGAACGGCGGCCCGGGCCGGGCGAACAGGAATCCCTGCGCGTAGCGGACCCCGAGGGTCTGCAGGCAGCGGAGCTCCTCGCTGGTCTCGACCCCCTCGGCGATCAGGGTGATGCCCGAGCTGATCGAGAACCGGGCGATCGTGCCGGTGAGATCCTGCTTGATCGGGTGCTGGTGGATGTCGCGGATCAGCGCCATGTCGATCTTGATGAAGTCCGGCTTGATCTCCGCGATCGACTTGAGGCCGGAGTACCCCGACCCCACGTCGTCCACCGCCAGCCGGAAGCCGTGGAATTGAAGGTAGTTCAAAAGCTGCCGCAGCGCCGTGAAGTCGCGGACCGCCGAGTGCTCGGTCATCTCGAGGACCACCTGGGCCGGCTTGAGCCCCATGTCCCTGAGCAGGGCGAAGGTCGTCTCCGAGCGCAGCGAGGGGTCGTGGATGGAGTCCGGCTCGAGGTTGAGGAACAGGAGCTCGTCCTCCTTCAGCCCCTGCGCCCCCCGGATGGCCCGCTCCCGGCACAGCCGGTCGAGCTTCCAGACCGAGTCGTTGTCGTAGGCCGCCTGGAACAGCTGGTCCGGACCCGGGAAGCTGTTGTCGGGGATTCTGATCAGCGCCTCGTAGCCGACGACCCGCTTCTCCAGGAGGTCGATCACCGGCTGGTAGACCGCGCGGAGCGCCTCCGCCCGCAGCACGGTCCTGAGCCGGACGGTCGCGTCGCGCTGCTCCTTCTTCCGCTGCAGGAGCGAATCGGTGAACGCCTGCTCCAGCGCCGAGTAGACGAGCCGCTCGAAGCGCATCGTGGGATCCTGCGTCAGGACCGTGCAGCCGACGTACAGGCCGACGGTCTCCTTCACCTCGGCGGGCAGCTGATCGCGCACGTAACGCTCCATCTGGAGCGCCACGCGGCAGCGCACCTTGTCGATGTCGGGGTAGGAGATGCTCTGCTCGCCTCGCGGCGGCGACAGGAGGATGACGAACGCGTTGCCGCTGATCATCACTTCGGAGATGAAGTCGTCGCGCCGCAGCGCCACCTTCTTGAGGTCGACCAGGAACGAGGCCACTCCCCGCACCAGGGATTCGTAGCCCTGCCATCCGAGGGTCTGCTCGCCGCGCTCGTTCTGCAGCACGCTGACCGACAGCAGGCCGAGCTGGTGGGACGCCTTGAGCATCCGCCGGATCCGGCCGAGCAGGAGAGGGACGGTCGGCAGGTCGGTCAGCTCGTCGTACAGCAGGTCGGTCAGGGCGCCGGCCGTGCTGATGCCGCGCAGCTCTCCCCTGTCCTTCAGGTCCTTCATCAACTTCTTGCGCCGGCTCTGCATCGACCGCCCGTGTCCCGCTTCAGCCGTTGTTGACGTTGTAGTAGGAGTCTTCCGAACCGTCCGAGAAGTACTTCGTCTCCGCCCGCATGACCCGGTTCCGCCCGGCCTGCTTCCCGCGGTACAGGGCGGCGTCCGCCGAAGCGATCAGGTCGGTGCTGTTGCGCCCGTCGTCGGGGAAGGTGGCCACGCCGCCGCTGAGGGACACGGTCTTCAGCGGCTGGCTCTCCCGGTTCGGGTACGGGTGGGTTGCCACTCGTTCGCGGATGCGCTCGGCGGCCACCATGGCGCCTTCCTTCGGCGTCTGCGGCAGGATGACGATGAACTCCTCGCCACCGTAGCGGGCCGGCGTGTCGTCGGGGCGCACCATCTCGCGCAGGATCTCGCCGGTCATCTTGAGCACCTCGTCCCCCGCCTGGTGCCCCTGCGTGTCGTTGTAGTGCTTGAAGTGATCGAGATCGAAGATGAACACCGAGATCGGATAGTGGCCCTTCTCGGCCTTGATGATCTCTTCCGACAGCCGGTTCATGAAGAACCGCTTGTTGAACAGCTTGGTGAGCCCGTCGGAGTTCGCCATCTCCTCGACCCGCGAGAACAGCCTGTTGTTGTGCAGGGCGATGCTGCCGAGGTCGGCGATCAGGTTGAGCATGGTCTTCTCGTACTTGTAGTGACGGGTGATCCCGCCCACGCTGATCACGCCGAGAATCCGCCCCTCGTGGATCATGGGGGCGCACAGCTCGGTCTTGAAGCGGAAATGCCCCGGCACCTCCAGGCTCGCCCCCGACTGGCGCATCTCGCGAATGAAGTCGTTGGTGTCCATCGGGACCTTGTGCTCGGCGACCCAGCCGATCCGTCCCTCCCCCATCTTCACCTGGAAGCCGATCTTGACGTCCTCGGCCATCCCGCGCTGCTGCACGAGGATCAGGGTGTTCACCCGCTCGTCCAGGAAGAACAGCATCACCTGGGTCGGGGCGAACAGGCGCTCGGTGATCTTCACCAGCAGGGGGGCGATGGCGCGCCGCTCCATGCGCGAGTTGATCTCCTTGGTGAAATCGGGCAGGAGCAGGAAGAAGTTGGAGAGCGCGGTGTTCTCCGCCTCGAGGCGGGCGACGCTCGATTTCAGGTCGCGGATGACCGAGAGCTCGCTCTCGTCGCGCACCGGGCGGCGCGCCGGGCGGCCCCGGCGGCCGGCGATCCGCCCCAGGAGCCAGCCGAGGAAGATGCCCCCGACGATCCCGCAGGCCCATCCCCAGGGCGGCACCGTTCGGAGGGTCGCGAGGAATCCGTTGAGCGTGTGCATCCTTTTCTGGTGTCCCGAGGCCTCCCCTGGCAGGAGCCCGCATGTCACAAGAATAGCGGCGCAAACTTAAGGTCCGCCGGGGGGTCAATTCAAGGAATCGGCTGAGGTTCTCCGACCTTCCCCCACACGATCGGGAGTTCGCCGTGATGCGGCCCTGCGGCGCCCGTCAATTTATTGGATGGCGCCGCAGGGCGTGCAACGGATTCCTTGACAGGCCCGCCACCCCGCTCTAGAGTGACCGGCTCCCAGGGAGACGCCCCATGAACAGGAACCCACCCCGCCCGCACTGGCGCGCCACCCTGCCTCTGCTGGTCTGTGCGGGACTCCTGGGTCTCCTGCCGGCCTGCCGCCACCAGGCCCGCGGCGAGACCCGGGAGGTGCGCGATGGGCTGGGGCGCCGGATCGAGGTCCCCCTTCACCCCCGACGGATCGTGTCCCTGGCGCCCAGCGTGACCGACTCGCTGTTCGCCCTGGGGGCCCAGGATCGCGTCGTGGGGGTCAGCGACTTCTGCGAGCTCCCCGCGGGCAGCGCCGCGATCCCGCGGGTGGGCGGGCTCCTGAACCCCAGCCTCGAAACGATTCGCGGTCTGCAGCCGGACCTGCTCATCGGCACGACGAGCGGCAACGATCCCTCGCTCGAGCGGCAGGCGGCGGCGCTCGGCATCCCCCTGTACACCCTGGACACGCCGGACGTGGGACGGGTCCTCTCGGCGCTGCGCGACCTGGCTGCCGTTCTCGGCGACGCCTCGATCGGCGGCGGGCCGGCGGACAGCCTGCAGGCGCGTCTCGACACGGTGCGGGCCGCGGTGTCGAGTCGGCCGCGTCCCCGCGTCCTGTTCATCGTCTGGGGAGAGCCGCTCGTCGTGCCCGGCGGGTCCTCCTTCCTCACCGACGCGCTCGCCCGGTCGGGCGGCGAGTCGATCACCGCGGACGCGCCGGCGGCCTGGCCGTCGTTCGACGTCGAGTCCGCCATCGCGAGGGGCCCCGAGGTGATCCTGACGACGCCCCAGAACCGGGCCTACCTGGATCGGGTCGGGCGGGATCCCGCGTGGGCCTCGGTCCCGGCGGTCCGGGAAGGCCGGCTGATCGTCGTCAGCGAGGCGATCGAACGCCCCGGGCCGAGGGTCGTCGCGGGGATCGAGGAGGTTGCCCGGGCCTTGCACCCCGGGGCCTTCCCGGACGGCGCCCCCCTGAAATGAGGAAGCCGTGCGGGCCAGAGGCCCGCACGGCAGGGGGAATCGGAGAATGGCACCCGTCTGCCCTCTCCAATGCACGATTCTCCCACGCGTGGCCGGTCCCGACCACTCCCGATCGATTCTTCCGGTGCGTTCATGCAGCAGGGCCGGCGTGGTAGGATGCCCGTCGTCCCCGTTCGGGAGGGTTCGCCATCGGAATTCTCAAGGGCCGGATTGAAGACTACAGCTCACCGCTCGCGGGGGTCCCGGCGCGGCTCTACACCGGCTACTTCATGCTGCGGTTCGGCCTGGAGAAGCTCCAGGGGGGCTTCGATGGCGGCAGTCTTCACGAGACCCTGGTCAAGTGGGCCGGCGGAGAGGCGTACGCCATCTACGCCCCGTTCCTCCGCAACGTCGTCATCCCCCATGCGGGCCTGTTCGCCCCGATGGTCGTCTTCGGGGAGCTGGCCGTGGGGGCGGCCCTGCTTGTGGGATGCGCCACGCGCCTGGCGGCCCTCGGCGGTCTCTTCCTGTGCACGAATTTTCTCCTGGCCGGCGGGACGCCCCTCCTGAGCACCGAGCGGCCCGTCGTGTTCGGGCTGCTCCTGATCACAATCTTCCTGACCGCCGCGGGACGCGCCCTGGGGCTCGATGCCCTGCTGAAGCGCAAGCTCCCCCGCTGGGCCGCCTGAAGGCCGACGCCCGCATGCTCCATAACGTTCCGGTGGCGCGCATCCTCGGTTTCCTGTACGTCGCGAGCGTGATCCTGCTCGCGTGGATCACCTGGGACGGCTTCCGCACGTCCGCGGGGACGCTCGGGGCGGCGGCCCATATCCGGTTCGCCCTTTTCGGCATCGTCATCGTCCTGTTCACCCACACGATGACCCTGTTCTACTTCGTGGGCACCGGCAGCCGCATCAAGAAGGTGGTCCGGGAGTACGTCCTGCCGGCCGCCCTGAACGAGCGGACCGTCCGGTTCAAGGCCCGCCTCTTTCCCTGGCTGACCTTCACACCCCTGGTGACGATGGCGGCCTTCATCCTCGGAGGCGGGGCGCACACGCGCATGCTCCCCGGCTGGGTTCACGGCGGGCTCGCGCTCCTGGCCCTCGGAATGAACCTGGTGACCGCGGTCCTGGCGCTCCAGTGCATCTCGGAAAACGTCGTTCTCATCGAGGAGATCGACGAGCTGTTGCCGGAGACTGCCGGGGAGTAAGGGGGGGCGCCTCGATCAGGCGCCGCCGAGCACCAGCGTCAGGCCGATGCCGACTTCGAGGTGGTCCTGCTGCCCGCGGGAGGAGGAGTCGTAGCGCACCTGGCGGATGTCGAACCGCACCCCCGCCTTCTCGCTGCCGAAGAAGCGGATGCCGGCGCCGTAGTTGAGCATCAGCGAGTTCTCGTCGCCCACGAGGCCGTCCAGGATCGGCTGCAGGTCCGGATCGGCCGTCTGCCCGAAGATGCTCGTGTTGATGATCCCGATGCCCCCCGTCACGAAGCCGACCACCTTGCCGCGGTGGTGCATGAAGAAGTTGTAGACGTAGTTGGCATGACCGACGATGAGATCGATGCTCACGCCCTCGCTCTTGATCACCTCGTCGATGATCGTATCGGGCGGCGGGGCGGTCGTGTCGAACCGGGTCTTGCGATCGTGGAACACCCCGTTCGTGGCGGTCCCGCTGAAGCCGAACTCGATCATGTGCTTCTTCGTCCAGTGGTACCCGAAGCGGAAGCCGTAGGACGAGCTGTCGTCGATGTCCGAGGTGACCGTCGAGACCTCGCGCCGGGGCGGGGTGGCCGAGGGAAAGAGCACGTCCGTCTCGCCGTCGCCGAGGTGGGGCGAGCCGAACTTGATCCAGCCCAGCTCGGGGGTGACTTCCCACGCCTTGTCCCGGTTCTGCGCCCAGGCCTGGCCCGAGAGCACGGCGGCCGCCACGAGCGCCAGCAGCAATCCCCTGAACACGACCGTCCCTCTCATCGATCCCTCGCGCAGTAGGCCGTCCATTCTGGTGGAATGACGGCATACCTTTGCAGAAGCCCGTTTTCCTGTCAAGAACAAAGTGGTCCTCCCGGATCCCCCCGCGGGGCCCGCACAGCGGCCCTCCCGGGGCCCGCGTCCCGTCCGGGCCGCCGCGGTCGCGCGCGGGAGGGATCCATTAGAATGGTCGTGCGATGTCCCCTGACCCCGTGGAGCTGCGATCGGTCTGGAAGGTCCTCGACGGCAGGACCAGCGAGGTCTCCGACTGGGTGGTGGTCGAGGAGCCCCTCGAGATCCGCGTCCAGGGAGAGCCCCTGGCCGTGATCATGCGCACGCCGGGCCACGACATCGAGCTCGTGGCCGGCTTCTCGCTGACCGAGGGGGTCGTCCCCTCGATGGACGACATCGCGACCATCCGGCAGTGCCGGGACGGCGACACCGGGGAGGAGAACGTCGTCGACGTCACGCTCGCCCCCGGCGTGGCCTTCGACCCTTCCCGGTTGCGCCGGAACCTCATGGCCAGCGCCGCGTGCGGCCTGTGCGGCAAGGCCTCCCTGGAGGCCCTGGCGACCCGGGCGCGGCCGGCCGGCCCGGGGCCCCGCGTGCGGCGTGAGGTGCTCGCAACTCTTCCTTCCACCTTGTTGAGGGCCCAGGAGAGCTTCGGGCGCACCGGGGCGCTGCATGCGGCGGGGCTGTTCGAGCCGGACGGACGCCTGCGCCTGTGCCGCGAGGACGTGGGGCGACACAACGCCGTGGACAAGGTCGTGGGGCGGACCGCCCTGGACCGGCTCGGGACCGGCGACTCCATCCTGCTGGTGTCGGGCCGCACCTCGTTCGAAATCCTGCAGAAGGCCGCCGTGGCGGGCATCCCGATCGTCTGCGCCATCTCCGGCCCGACGACCCTGGCCATCGAGACCGCCCGCGCGTTCAACATCACCCTGGTGAATTTCCTGCGGGGCAACGGTATGAACATCGCCTCCTGCCCGGAGCGTGTCGCCGGCGACTAGGGCGGGTCCCGGGGTCGGGCGGGGCCGCGCTGGCGAAACCCGTCGTGTAGAATGGTCGGCGGGCGCGCGGGCCGGATGGCGTGACCGGGGCGGACATGGGCGACGCGGCGTACTTCCAGAAAGGGTTCGGGCTGCGCGAGGAGATCAAGCCCGAGCTCCGGGCCGACTATCACAGCGCCATCGTCGAGCGCCTGAAGGCGTCCGGCTTCCGCCTCGAGGCGGGGCCCCTGACGTTCCTCCTGGCGCGCGAGTTCGGGTTCTGCTACGGAGTCGACCGGGCGGTCGAGTACGCCTACGAGACGCGCAGGAAGTTTCCCGGCCACATCATCTACCTGACCGGGGAGATCATCCACAACCCGCACGTGAACGAGCGCCTGAAGGAGATGGGCATCCGATTCCTGCGCGAGGCCGACGGGCAGGGGCCCGGCCTCGAGGTGGTGCGTCCCGGGGACGTGGTCATCCTGCCGGCCTTCGGCGTCACGATGCAGGAGATGGAGCGGCTCCGGCAGGTCGGCTGCATCCTGGTCGACACGACGTGCGGCTCGGTCCTGAATGTCTGGAAGAACGTCGACCGGTTCTCCGCCACGGGATTCACCGCCGTCATCCATGGAAAGTACGCCCACGAGGAGACCCGCGCCACGGCGTCCCGAACGAGCCAGTACCCGGGAGGCAGGTACCTGGTCGTGCGCGACCGCGCCGAGGCGCAGTGCGTGTGCGACTACATCCGTCGCGGCGGGGACCGCGCGGCGTTCCTGGAGAAGTTCGCCTCGGCGTGCTCGTCGGATTTCGATCCCGACGCCCACCTTGGACGCATCGGGCTGGCCAACCAGACCACCATGCTCTCGTCGGAGTCCCTGGAGATCCAGGACATGATTCGCGCCGCGCTGACGGAGCGCCATGGCGCGGAGGCGATCGACGAGCGCTTCCGGGCTTTCGACACCATCTGCAGCGCCACCCAGGACCGGCAGGACTCGGTACGCGAGCTCATCGATCAGAAACCGGACCTGATGGTGGTCATCGGCGGCTACAACAGCAGCAACACGACCCATCTCGCCGCCCTGGCCTCGCGGCACGTCGCGACGTTCCACATCGAGAATGCCGGCTGCATCGAGAGCGCGCAGGTCATCCGCCACAAGCCGTTCGGTGGCGTCCCCGAGACGATCGCGCGCGACTGGCTGCCCGATCGTCCGGCGACGGTCGGGCTCACCGCCGGCGCGTCGACGCCCAACAACAAGATCGGAGAGGTCGTGGCGCGCATCGCCGCCGTGCGCGGCGTCGAGCCCCTGTAGCGGCGGGTCAGTGCACGTCCGACGGGGTCGGGGCGTCGCGGTCCGCCTCGATCAGGGCGATCTCCCGCCAGCGCTCCTCCAGGAGCGCCACCAGGGCGCGGCAGCGCTCCACCACGTCGTCCATTCCCAGGAGCTCCATCTTGGTGCCGGTCTCCATGAT
>Ga0075421_100004188_pt1 | contig 17399 bp, 14 predicted proteins | sample SoiMetdeltSBSDD5_FD_75292 | JGI IMG/M metagenome (GOLD analysis project Ga0075421, IMG submission 75292) | Bulk soil microbial communities from a Populus tree surrounding site in Tennessee, USA - Soil MetaG P. deltoides SBSDD5 | ecosystem: Environmental > Terrestrial > Soil > Tree plantation...
CCCCGGCCGCGGACGACCGCGGCGGCCATGCTATGATCCGACTCGCTCGAACACGGCGCGGGGAGTGTGTTTCATGGAACGAAAACGCTTCATCATGAACGCCGGCCGCACCACGAAGCAGGGCCAGCAGATCAACGTCGGCAAGGATCACGCCGAGTACAAGGCGATCGTGAGCACCATGAGCATGAACGCCGAGGACATGAAGGAGATCGGGGTGCCGTCCGGCAGCACCGTGCGGGTCCGGTCCTCGAACGGCGAGGCGACCTTCCGATGCCTGGAAGGGAAGATTCCCCGGGGGATGATCTTCGTTCCCTACGGGCCGCCCACCTGCCACTTGATGGGCCAGGGGACCGACGGGACCGGGATGCCGACCTCCAAGGGATGGGAGGTCGAGGTCGAGCCGATGCCGTCGGAGGGACCGGCGGCTCCGGTCGCATCATGAAGACCGCCTGGTCCGCAACCTTCCCGCAGTCGGACGGGTTCTGCGTCGTCCGAAACCTCCCGGAGCACCGGTCGCAGGACGCGCCGTCCTGGGAGATGGTCGGAGAGGGGCGGTACATGCCGCGCCGCACCCGGGGGAGCTTCCGCGGCCGGGAGCTTGGCTGAACCTTCGTCGTGCCTCCCGGTCCGGGAGGCCCGGGACGGCGTGAAGAGGAGCCGCGATGAGCGTCACGGTCGTGAAGAACGCCACGTGCACGTTCTGCGGCTGCGTCTGCGACGACATCGAGCTGCACGCCGAAGGGGACCGGATCGTCAAGGCCCGGAACGCCTGCTCCCTCGGCGACGCCTGGTTCAAGAACCACACGGCGGAGCGCCTCTTCCCCGACGCGCTGATCGACGGCAAGCCCGCCACGGTCGAGGCCGCCGTCGAAGCCGCGGCCGGCTTCCTGCATGACGCCCACATGCCCCTGGTGTACGGGCTGAGCAACATCACCTGCGAGGCCCAGCGGGAGGCGGTGGCCCTCAGCGAGCTGATTGGAGGTGTGGTCGACAGCCACACCTCGCTTTGACACGGCCCCACCGAGATAGCCGCCCAGTTGGGCGGCAAGGTCACCTGCACCCTGGGTGAAGTCAAGAACCGGGCGGATTTCATCGTCTACTGGGGGGGGAATCCCGCCGAATGCCATCCGCGGCATTTCACCAAGTACACCCTGACGCAGAAGGGGAGGTTCGTGCCCGAGGGGCGCAAGGGACGCACCATGGTCCTGGTGGACATCCGGGAGACCCCCAGCGTGCGGGCCGCGGACATCTTCCTCCAGCTGCGGCCGGGGAAGGACTTCGAGGTCCTGACCACGCTGCGCGCCCTGCTCAAGAACCAGCGGGTCGACGAGGCGAGCGTCGCGGAGACCGGGCTTACGATCCCGCAGCTGCAGGACCTCGTGGATCGCATGAAGCGGGCCCGGTTCGGCGTGATTTTCTTCGGGATGGGTGTCTCGATGACCCGCGGCAAGCACATGAACTCGGCGGCCATCCTGAGGCTGGCGGCCGAGCTGAACGCCTTCACCAAGTTCGTCTGCATGCCGATGCGCGGGCACGGCAACGTGACCGGGTCGGACATGGTGCTGCGGTGGACCACGGGATTCCCGTTCGGCGTCAGCCTGGCCCGGGGCTACCCGCGCTTCAATCCGGGAGAGTTCTCGACCGTGGATCTGCTGGTCCGCGGGGACAACGACGCCGCGCTCATCCTGGGAGCGGACCCCGGGGCGACGATGCCGCAGCCCGGGATCGATCACCTCGCGCGCATCCCGACCATCGTGCTCGATCCCAAGGTGACGCACACGAGCCGCCTGGCCCGGGTGCACATCACCACGGCGGCCACGGGGATCAGTGCGCCCGGCACCGTCTATCGCATGGACGAGGTGCCCCTGCCGCTGCGGCCGGCCCTGAAGTCCCCCTATCCGACCGACGAGGACGTCATCCGGCGCATCCGCCGGGCGGTCGCGGCGAAACCCGCGTGGACCTCCTCCCCGGACGCGCGCATCGCCAGCGCGTAGTTCTCTCCCGGCCGGTGACTTCATGCTGAAGATAACGGGCGGGACGGTCCACGATCCGGCGAACGGCGTCCTCGGGGTCGTCAAGGACGTCTGCATCGCGGACGGCCGGATCGTCTCGGGGGTCGACGGCGGCCGCTCTCTCGACGCGACCGGCCTGGTCGTCTTCCCCGGCGGCGTCGACGTCCACACGCACGTCGCGGGGGCGGCGATGAATTTCGCCCGGGGCGTCACGCCGGAGAGCTACCGGCGCGCGGTCCGCTTCATCCACGCCCCGGATCGCCGCGCCGGCCTGGGCGGCATCACCCCCACCACCTTCGCGACCGGCTACATGTACGCCGGGATGGGCTGGACGACCGTGAACGAGGCCGCCGTCCCGATCCTGTCGGCCCGGCACACGCACGAAGAGCTGCACGACATCCCGATCCTGGACAAGTCCTCCCTGGTGCTGATGGCCAACAACGAGATCGTCCTCGATCTCCTGGAGGCGGGCGAGGTCGAGCGGGCCAGGGACGTCGTGGCCTGGCTCATCTGGGCGGCCAAGGCGTACGGCGTGAAGGCGGTCAACCCCGGCGGGGTCGTCGCCTGGAAGTCGGGGAAGAACGCCAGCACGCTCTCGGCCCCCATCCCGGGCTACGGCCATCTGACGCCCGCGCGGATCATCTCCGGCCTCGCCGGGATCGTCGACGACCTGAAGATGCCGCACCCGCTCCACCTGCACGGCAACAACCTCGGCATGCCCGGCAACGTGCAGACCACGCTCGAAACGATGAAGGTCCTCGAGGGTCACAGGGCCCACCTGGCGCACCTGCAGTTCCACGCCTACGGCGGAGACGGGTGGGGCACGATGCGCTCCGAGGCGAAGGCGCTCGCCGAGGCCTTCAACGCGCGGAAGAACCTCACCGCCGACGCCGGGGCGATCCTGTTCGGCGACGCCATGACCGTCACCGCCGACGGCCCGTGGGAGCACGTGCTCCACGGTCTCACCGGGCGCAAGTGGAGCAACGTGGACGTGGAGAACGAGACCGGCTGCGGCATCGTCCCCTACACCTACAAGGAGCGCAGCCTGGTCAACGCGGTGCAGTGGGCCGCGGGGCTGGAGCTGCTGCTCCTCATCGACGATCCGTGGCGGATCTTCCTGACCACCGACCATCCGAACGGCGGCGGCTTCTGGCGGTACCCGGAGCTCGTCCGCCTCCTGAGGGACGCGGACCACCGGCGCGAATGCCTGAAGAAGCTCCCGCCCAAGGCGCGCGAGCGCATGGTCCTCCCGGACCTCGACCGGCAGTACACGCTGTCGGAGATCGCGATCATCACCTCGGCGGGCCCGGCGCGCGCCCTCGGCCTGTCGCGGAAGGGACACCTGGGGGTCGGGGCCGACGCGGACCTCGCTCTCTACGAGGAGAAACCCTCGAACGGCCTCATGTTCGACTACCCGCGCTACGTCATCAAGGGCGGGGAGATCGTCGTCGAGGACGGGGAGATCCGCGCGGTGACGCACGGCCGGGAGTTCATCGCCCGCCCCTCCTTCGACGACGGGATCGAGGCGTACCTGCGCCCGCTGTTCGAGAAGGTCTACACGATGTCGTTCGACAACTATGCCGTCGAGGTGGAACGGCTCGGGCAGCCGGACATCCACCCCTGCGCATGACCTCCCCGGGGCCCGCATGCCGATCCTGACCCTCAAAGAGCAGCCTCCGGTCCCGCTGGAAGCGGAGTCCCTCTCGCCGGACGTCGTCGCGGCGCTGACGCTCGACGCCATCCGGTCCCTTCCCGTGCACCTGGGGAAGAGCCGGCGGAGCGTGGGGGATTTCTTCGAGGTGGCGGGGCCGCACGGCGACGAGCTCGAGATCCGGGGGGACGCGGCGAAGGTGAAGTGGATCGGCCGCGGCATGACCCGCGGTCGCATCACCCTCCTCGGCAACGCCGGCATGCACCTGGGGTCCTGCATGAAGGGGGGATCGATCGAGGTGTCCGGGAACGTCTCGGACTGGCTCGGCGCGGAAATGTCCGGCGGCCGCATCCGTGTCGGCGGAAACGCTGGCGGCCAGGTCGGCGCCGCCTATCGCGGCAGTCTCACCGGGATGACGGGCGGGACGATCCTGATCGGGGGCTCGGCGGGGCTCGAGGTCGGGATGCGCATGCGACGGGGGATCATCGCCGTGGGCGGGCAGGCGCGGGATTTCGCCGGCCTGGAGATGAAGGGGGGGACGATCCTCCTGCGCGGCGGGGCCGAGCTCCGGACCGGGGCCTGGATCTCCCGCGGCACGATCATTTCGCTCAAGCCGATCCCGCTCCTCCCGACGTTCTCGTATGCCTGCACCTACAACCCCACGTTCCTGCGCCTGTACGCGAGGCACCTGGCGCCGCTGGGGTTCGTCATCCCCCATGACGAGAAGGACGGGGCCTACGAACGCTACGCGGGAGACGCCGCGGTCCCCGGCAGGGGGGAGATCCTCGTCTGGAAGCCGGCCTAGCGCAGGAGATCGGCGGAATAGCCGTACGGCACCAGGTTCCTGATCCCCCCGGGCGTGACGACGACCTGGTCGCCGAGCTTCACCCCGTCGCGTCCGCCGACCTCGCCGCAATAGAGCTCGATGACCAGGGCCATGTTCTCGACCAGGACGCGGTCGCCGTTCGGCTGCGCATCGCCCGGGTAGGCGACGCTCGGGCTCTCCTCCTCGAGCCCGATGCCGTGGATCATCACCTCGTAGCGCTGCGGCATGTACTTCGCCGGCAGGCGGGGGGCCCTGTCCGCCAGCTCCCGGCAGGTGACCCCGGGCCGGACCAGATCCTTCAGCTTCATGAGCCAGTCGTGGGCCGTCCGGTACACCTCGCGCTGCGCCGGCGTGGGGGGGTGGCCGCCGCAGGGAAATGTACGCGACACGCAGAAGAAGTACCCCTCGACGCCGACGGCGTCGGTGTCGACGTAGACCAGGTCGCCGGCCTCGAGGGGACGGGCGGTCGCCTCGGCGCGCCACGGGTTGGTGTTCGGTCCGGAGCAGACGGTGCTCGTGGCGAGGTGCTCGCCGCCACCGCGCAGCAGGGTGCCGGCCAGGACCGCCAGGAGATCGCGCTCGCGCACCCCCGGGGCGATGGCGCGCTCGAAGTCGGCCAGCATGTCCATCAGGATCAGGCCGTTCGCCTCGAGGAGCGCGATCTCCTCGGGGGTCTTGATCTCGCGGGCGGCCGTCGTGACCGGGGCCGAGTCGACGAAGACGATTCCCTCGCGCTGCAGCGCGAGAGACCCGGGGGTTCCCAGCCGGTCGACGGCGAGGCGGTGTCCGGTCACCCCCAGCTCCTTCAAGGCGGCGACCGTCTCGCGCGCGAAGGCCTTCGCGTGGGTCTGTGTGTCGTCGTAGAACTCCCAGGCGTGCATCGGACGCACGTCCGCCTCGATGCCGTGGAACAGGTGCATCGAGTTCGGGTGCTCGAAGTGGATGGCGCGTCCCTCGGCGGGGACCAGGGCGCAGCGGACGAAGGTCGTGTTGCTCCAGATCGGCATCGTCGAGGCGCCGCTCGCGTAGCGCACGTTCGGCTCGTTGAACAGCAGGCAGGCCTCGACCCCCTGCGCGCGCATGGCGGCCTGAAGGCGCGCCATGCGCCCGGTCCGCAGGCGCGCGAGATCGACGGGATGATCCATGATGGCCGAATCTTAGCATCCCGCCGGCCGGCCCCGTCCCGGCCGGAAGTGTGATTGAATGGCCCGCGTTCCGGCCATCTGTTTCACGATTCGAATCGGAGCCACGTGATGAATCGTCCCGTCCCCGGTCGTCGTTCCCGTCAAGCGCGCGCCGCCGTCGTCGCGAGCCTCGTCGCGGGGTTTGCCGCCGTCGGGCTCTTCACCTCGAGCCGCGCCGCGGAGAATCCGTACGCCCCCGACACGCCGGAGCCGGGATCGGTCGAAGCGATCGCGCGGGACACGACCGAGCCGCGCTTCCTGAGCCCCTGGGTGGCCTACGTGCCGGCCTCGGCGACGGTGCCGTCCCCCACGAAACGCCTCGGCCACATCGCCGGCGCGGCGGGGGAGCTGACCCACGCGGCGCAGATCCAGGGCTACATGCGGGCGATCGCAGCGGCGTCCCCCCGCCTGCGCGTCGAGACGATCGGCAAGACCGAAGAGGGGAGGGAGATCGTCCTGGTCGTCATCGCCGACGAGGCGGGGATCCGCGACCTGGCGAGGCTCAAGGCCGCGACCGCGGCGCTGGCCGATCCGCGCCGCACGAGCCCCGAGGAGGCCGAGCGCCTCATCGCGACGGCGCGGCCGGTCTACTACTTCAACTGCGGCCTGCACGCCGACGAGACCGGCAGCCCGGAAATGGGCCTCGAGCTGGCCTACCGCCTGGCGGTCTCCGAGCAGCCGATGATCCGGGCGATCCGCGAGAGGGTCCTGGTGCTGATCAACCCGATCGCCGAGCCGGACGGGCGGGACAAGGTGGCCGACTGGTTCTACCGCTACCTCAAGGGGAAGACCGACTACGACGCCCTGCCGCGCATGTCCCCCCCCTATTGGAACCGCTACGTCTACGTGGACATCAACCGCGACGCGCACCAGAAGGCGTTCGGCGCGACGCGGGCGGTGCACGACATGTTCCACGACTGGCACCCGACCGTGGTGCACGACCTGCACGAGGCGATCGCCCTGCTGCAGACCTGGAACGGCACCGGCCCCTACAACCCGCACCTCGATCCGATCGTGACCAGCCAGTTCCTGGAGATGAGCTTCCACGAGGTCACCGCCCTCACCGCCATGGGGATGCCCGGCGTCTGGACCTGGGACTTCGGCGAGAACTTCGGCCTGCACTACCTCGACTCGGTCGCCATGAACCACAACAGCATCGGGCGCGGCTACGAGACCTTCGGCAACACCACGCCGGAGACGGTCGATCGCTCCATCCTGGGGGGCGGGACGGAGCAGGAGACCTACATGACCCGCGAGTGGTTCCGCCCGGTGCCGCCGCCCCAGGCGTTCCGCTGGTCGATGCGGGACAACGTGAACTACCAGCAGACCGGCGCGCTCTCGATCCTCGACTGGAGCGCGCGCCACGCGCAGGAGATGCTGCGCAACTTCTATCGCACCGGCTACAACTCCTGGCGCAAGGGGGTGACCGAGAAGCCCTTCGCCTTCGTCATCCCGGACGGCCAGGACGATCCGTTGCGCGTCGCGGCGATGATCAACCGCCTGCGCGACCAGAAGATCGAGGTCGGCCGGCTGACCGCCGATCTCAAGGTGGCCGAGGGGACGTTCCGGCGCGGCAGCTTCATCGTGAAGCTGGACCAGCCGTACAGGAACTACGCCGTGGACGTCCTGGAGCCGCAGCGCTTCCCGGCGGAATCTCCGAGCATCCCGTACGACGACGTCTCGTGGGCCTTCCCGGTCGGCTTCGGCGTGATCGCCGCGCGCATCGACGACGAGCGCGTGAAAGGGGCCCCCGCCGAGCCGCTCAAGGTCGACGTGGAGGCCAGGGGGCAGGTCACAGGGAACGGGCCGGTCTTCCTGCTGCGGGACAGCGGGCAGGAGGCGCTCCTCGCCGCGCGCGTCCGCCTGGCGCGCTTCAAGGTCGAGATTGCGGAGAAGGCGTTTCGCAACGGGACCGTCGACTACCCGGCCGGATCGTGGATCCTGCCCAGGCAGGACGGCCTTCGCCAGGCGCTTGATGCCGTGAGCCGCGAGCTGGCGCTCGATTTCCGCTCGGCGCCGAAGGGGCCCGATGTCGCCCGGCACGATGCGGCGCTGCCGCGCCTGGGAGTCTGGGTCCCCTGGGCCGACACCGACTCCATGGGCTGGATCCGCTACACCCTCGACCGGGAGAAGGTCCCGTTCACCTACCTGCGCGACGAGGACGTGCGCGCCGGCGGGCTGAAGCAGAAGGTGGACGTCATCGTGTACGGCCCGTTCGCCCGGCTCGAGCTGCAGGGGCAGATCCACGGCATCGCGCCGACCGCCGGCCCGATGGCGTACACGCGCACGCCCGAGTTCCCGAGCCACGGCGAGCCGGTCGCCTCCGACGACATCACCGGCGGGCCGGGGTTCGTCGGCCTCGAAGCGATCCGGCGTTTCGTGGAGGAAGGGGGCGTCCTGCTGACGCTCGGGAACGGCTCGACGCTCGCCCTGGAGGGAGGCCTCGTGCGCGGCATGCGGCGCGCGGCCGACTCCGAAGTGTTCACGCCCGGCAGCGAGCTGCGCCTGACCTTCGACCGGGCCGACCATCCGATCGCCTACGGCTACGGCGCCGGGACGTCGGTCTTCCGGCTGAACAACCCGGTCTACGACGTGCCGATGCGCTGGGCGACCATGGCGTACTGCACCTCCTGCCTAGAAGGCCCCGCCGACCGGCGCTTCGTCGTGTCGACCTGGGGAGGCCCCGGCCCGATGGTGGTGAGCGGCGGGATGCGCGGCGAGGCCCGCCTGAAGGGGCGTCCCGCCATCTTCGACGTGCCGCAGGGGCGCGGCCACGTCGTCGCCTACAACTTCAGCCCCATCCACCGCGACATGAACCGCTCGGACCACCGCCTGCTCTGGAACGCGATCCTCAACTGGAGCGCCCTGCCGCGCTGACGGGCCCTCAGTCCGGGATCCGGTCGAGGGCCTCGTACTCCTCCGGCGTGTTGACGTTCTTCAGGCTGTCGAGCCCCGGATCGGCCGGCTGCAGATCGGCCGGAGTCACGATCCGGGTCCGGCATGTCTCGAAGAGGAAGACGGGCCGCCGCCGGTTCCGGGCGAGCAGATCGAGCGCCGTCTTCAGGACATCGACCCGGTAGACCGCCGCGAGTGGATGAGGCAGGCCCGCGACCACCGGCACGGCGATGTCGTGATCGCCGAGAAGCGCCAGCATGCGCGCGACGAAGGCCGGGCGGAGGAAGGGCGCATCGCAGGACCCCACGAACGCCGCGTCGGCCGCTCCCCGGATCGCCGCCAGCCCCGCCGCCATGCCGCGCAGCGGCCCCTCGCCTTCGACCTCGTCGTCGATCCTGAGGACCCTGGCGCTCAGCGCGGGAAGGTCCTGTCCCGGGGCGCCGACCACGAGGATCGGCGCCTCGCCCACCGCGAGCCCGGCCGCGACGGCGTCGACGACCGTCTCGAGCATCGTGCGCCCGCCGACCGGCAGCCAGGCCTTGGGCCGGCCCATGCGCGTGCTGCGCCCTCCGGCCAGGACGATGCCGCCGAACCTCGGGCAGTTCAGGTTTGTCATCGGCGCGATTATCCCATCGGATGAATGGCAGCGGGCCCATTTCAGGGTTGAAAGGGCCGCCCCGCGCGGGACGCCACGATTTGGTCATCCGCTTGAAAGGCCCGCCGGACGTACCTAATTTGAAGGCCATGGAACGAGGAAGGAGGTCCTGCTCGGCAGAACGACCCGGAAAATCGAGCCGTCCGGGCACAACCTCAGTTCAATCCTTGAAAGGAGAGGGACACTCATGAAGCGAGCTCTGTGCTTCGCGGTGATGGCGGCGCTGGCGCTCTGTGCGCCGGCGATCGCGGCCGGCAGCGGGAACAACGGTGGCGAGATCGGCTTCGGCGTCGGCCAGTCGGACGTCGGGTCCGACAGCACCGGCGTGGACACGGCGCAGTTCCTCGGCGTCCGCGGCGGTTACCACCTCAGCAACCAGTGGCAGGTCGAGGGGATGTTCTCGTCGGCGTCCGAGAACGGCGACGTTTCCGGGACGGACGTGGACACGACGATGCGCGTGATCATGGTGAACGGGGTGATGAATTTCCATCCCCGCAAGAAGGAGCTGGTGCCGTACGTGATGGCCGGCATCGGCCGCGCCGACGTCGAAGTCGACTCCGGCGGGATCACCGGCAGCGACAACTCCATCGCCTACCAGGTGGGCGGCGGGACCCGCATCTACTTCGGGAAGGCCAAGCGGACCGCGTTCCGCGCCGACCTGTCGCTCTTGAAGGAGAGCACCTTCGACGACAGCTCGACGATCACGACCGTCACCGCGGGCGTGACCTGGAAGCTCGGAGGCAAGTAACGTCCGTCGCCGGGCCTGCCGGCCCGGACTGATTCCCACAGCCCCGGTCGCCATCGCGATCGGGGCTGTTTTTTTGTGCCTTGCCGCGGATCATTCCTTCCGTCTACAATGCCGCCCATCGACTCTCCCGCGGAGACTGCGCATGCCGAGCGCCCTGCGCCGCGACCCACGATGTCTGGTCTTCATGGTCCTCGCGTGCGGAGGATGCGCGCTGTGGCTGACCGCGGCCGGCCCGTCGCCGGCCGGCGCCGAAGAGGGGACCCGTCCCGTCGATCCGCCGCCGGCCGCGGCGGCGGGCGCCGCATCCCGGTATTGCCCGGTGTGCGGGGCGCAGAACCGGGCTGAGAACCGCTTCTGCCTGAAGGATGGAACGCCCCTCCCCGAGCTGGATCCCGCGCGCAGGACGCCCGGGTTCGCCCGCGTGCCGGGGACCTATTCACCCGAGGAGATCCAGCAGGTCATGCACCGGGTTTCGGAATCCGTCGTCCGGATCCGGGTGCGGCCCAAGACCACCTACAAGCGCCCCACGGTCTACTGGAAGGACGAGGAGGCGGAATACTTCGGTCGCGCGATGATCGGCAAGGTCGAGACCACCGACAGCGACGCCCGCCTCGCGGGCTCCGGCTTCGTGATCAGCGCGGACGGCGAGGCGGTGACCAACGCCCACGTGGCCCTCCCCGACGGCATGCAGGCCGATCTCACGGTCGAGACCCAGGACGGGCGGAGCCTGCCGGCCCGCCTGATCGGGGCGGATTCCGCCAGCGATCTCGCGCTGGTGAAGATCGACGAGGCCGGGATTCCGCCCCTGCCGTGGGGCGACTCGAGCGCCATGCGCGTCGGCCAGGAGGCCTGGTCGATCGGCAATCCGCTCGACATCGGCATCTCCATCGCCCGCGGCACCGTCTCGGGGATCAGCGGGACGCGGGCCGGGATCAACCAGGTCGAAGCGTTCCTGCACTCCGACGCCCACATCACGCACGGCAACAGCGGCGGCCCTCTGGTCGACGTCCTCGGCCGTGTCGTCGGGGTCAACGACGTGGTCCTGTCCGAGGACGCGAAGGGGCAGGGCTACGCGATCCCCTCGCAGATGGTCAAGCTGGTCATCGAGCGCCTGAGACGCAGCGGCCGCTACGAGAGGGGCTACCTCGGGCTGCATGTCCGGCCGGTGGACTCGGAGAACACCAGGAAGTTCGGCCTGAAGCGGCTCGAAGGGGTCGTCGTGGAGTCCGTCCTTCCCGGGACCCCCGCGCAGAGGGCGGGTCTAGCCCCGGGAGACGTCCTGTTCGGAGTCAACGGCCGCCGCGCGGTATCGAGCTACATCATGCAGGAGGCGGTGTCGAGCGTCGGCCCCGGATCTCCGATGCGGCTCATGGTCGATCGCGCGGGGAAGGAGCAGGAGTTTCAGGTCACGACGACCCTGCGTCCCGAGGCGCCCCGGATCGATCCCCTGAAGGAGATGGAGGGATACCTTCGGATTTTCTTCGAGGAGGACACGAAGAAGCAGATCGTGACGATCCGCGATCCGTCCCGATCCGGGCGGGCGCCGGGGCTCTACCAAGGCTTCAAGATCAAGAGCGTCCTTCCGGCCCAGGACTGGCCGGAGGAGCCGATCACGCTCAGCTACTACAGGAATCGCGCCAAGCCGATCCCGGTCGACGGTCTCGAGGACCTGAGATCGGCCCTGCAGCGCGCCTACCTCGGCGGCAGGGTGGCCGCCACGTTCGAGATCGACAATCCCTCGGGGCCCATTGCTTCGGTGGCGTTCAATGTCCTCTGGCCGATCATTCTCTGAGCGGGTGCCGGCGGCCCCGGGACCCGGCGGCTCTCGCGCCGCCGGATGGGCCGTTCTCGCCTGCCTGGCGTTCCTGGCCGGGCCGCGGCCAGGCCTTTCGCAGGCCCTGCCGCCTCCGCCGGAAAACACCGAGGACGTGGCCGTGCCCGCACCGAAGGCGCCCGCGGTCAGGGTCCAGACCTGTCCACGCTGCGGCTACCGCTGCGAGACAGGCTGGCACTACTGCGTGTCCTGCGGCTGGGACCTGACCCGGCTGGTCGGCGAAGCAGAGGAAGCGCGTCTCCAGGCGATCGCGCGCGCCGCCGTGCGGGTCACGGTCTCGGGACGCCCGAACCGCCACGCCACCGCGTTCCCGTTCGGGGGTCCGGGCCTGATGCTGACGAACGCCCGCGTCCTGAACCTCGCGGACGGGGCCTCGGTGACCCTCATGACCTACAACAATCGCGAATATCCCGCCGCCATCGTGGGTCTCGATCTGCCGAGCGGGGTCGGGCTTCTGAAGGCGGAGATTCCAGGTCTCCCGGCCGTCGAGATCGCCCCGGCCGCCCCGGCGCCTCCGGAGCCCGCCTGGGCGGTCTGCTATCCGGTCGAGTTCGAGGGGGACGTGGTCCAGTACCTGCCGGTCTCCCTTCACCGGGGGCAGCTGACGGCGTCGGGGCAGACGGGGGCCTTCCTGGTGTCGTTCGAAAACCTGCTGCGCACGGACCACGCGATCGAGAGCGGGTGCAGCGGAGGACCGCTGGTCGATTCCCGCGGGCGCATTGCGGGGATGATCCTCGGCAGCCCGGAGGACGGTCTCACCTATGCCACGCCGCTCGACGGGCTGCAGTCCATCGCCACGACCCTGTCCCGGAACGAGCATCCGGCCCGATCGTTCTTCGGCATGGGGCTGGTCGCTCCCGATGACCGGCGGCGCCAGAAGTTCGCGATCGAGTCGCGGGATCCGCAGCCGATCGTCGCGTACCTGATCCCGGGATCGCCGGCGGGGCAGGCCGGCGTGCGCGCGGGGGACCGGCTCCTGGCCGTGGGAGGCCAGAAGGTCGCATCGGTCTGGGAGGCGGGAAAGCGGCTGCTCGCCGGACCCGGCGGAGGTCCGGGAGTCGAGCTGACTCTCGCGGGCGGCGGCGGAGAACGCCGGGTGACGGTGCGGCCGATCCAGCGGCCGGAGCGCATCCTGCTCGATCCGGTCGACGAGATCCAGGAATCCCTGGAGGCGACCCTCGCGGAGGTCAAGGACGGGTCCGGCGCGCCGCCGGGGCTGCTGATCACCGACGTCGTGCGCGGCGGCCGGGGGGAGAAGGGCCGCTACCGGAAGGGGGACGTCATCGTTTCGGTCGAGGGGAAATCGGTCAAGAGCTTCCAGGCGTTCGCCGACGTCATCCACGGCAAGTTCAAGGACGTCTTCGCCGAAGGGGCGGGGAGCGGAAAGACGAGACCGTCGTCGTATTTCGTGACCCTGGAGGTCCGGACCGAGGAGCAGGAGAAGGTGACGCGCCGGTACGTCAATTACTTTCCTGATTTCCTTGCGCCCCCGGTCTACTGAAGGAGCCGCGTGATGGGACGATGGAGTTCCCGATCCTTCCGTGTGGCGGCCGCCCTCGCGCTCGTCGTCGCGTTCCTGTCGGGATCGCCGATGCCGGGTGCGGAGGCGGGGCCGGTCTGCCCTCAGTGCGGCGCCCCGCTCGAGCCGGGTGCGGCATTCTGCGGGAAGTGCGGGCGGAAGGTCGAAGGGGCCACGGCCCCGGCCGTGGCGGAGGGTCCGTCCCTCCGGACGGCCGTGGTCCAGGTGGTCACGGCCCACGACGAGGAGCTGACCTCCACCCTGGGCTCGCTCGCCTACGAATCGAATTTCCGCATCGACTCCATCCTCGGCAGCGCCTTCGCCATCGCCCCGGGCGAGTTCGTGACCGACAGCGGACTCCTGGTCGGGGCGAAGGAGGTCCAGCTGCGCACCGCGTCCGGCCGGACCGTCAAGGCCCAGGTCCTCGGCGGGGACTCGATGATCGGCGTCGCGCTGCTCAAGGCCGACCTCCCCGAAGTTACGGTCCTCAGACTGAGGGAGGACGAGCCCATGCGCGCCGGAGAGAGCCTGAAGGCCACGGGCTTCCCGAGCGCCGTCACGTCGGGGGGCGAGCCCACCGTGTCGTCCGGGATCGTGAGCGGCCTGCACCGCGGGGCCGTCGGCATTCACCCCATCGAGGACTACCTCCAGACGGACGCCTCGATGCCGCGCGGTCTCGCCGGCGGCCCGATGCTCGACGGGCGCGGACGGGTCGTCGGCATGAGCACCGGCCTGGTCCTCGGCTCGCGGGTCTGGCTCGGGCCGCAGAGCGGCATCGGCTACGCCGTGCCCGGGGAATGGGTCCGCCGCGCCGTCGCCTGGATCCGCAGCGGCGCCCCGCCGCGCGGCTGGATCGGCGCCTATGCCGTGGCCGCCGATCCGGAAAGCCGGGCGAAGTTCGGCCTGCCGCCGCAGGCGCGGCTCGTCGTCGACCAGATCTTTCCCGGCAGTCCCGCGGCCGCCGCCGGGCTCAAGCGGGGGGACGGCCTCATGAAGGTCGAGGGAGAGGACGTGTCCTCGCTCTCCGGACTGCAGGCGCGGTTCCTGGGCGTCAAGCCGGGGGACTCGGTGACGCTCCGGATCGCGCGGGGCGGGGAGACCCTCGATCGCTCGCTGACGCTCGTCCCGAGGCCGGACAAGCCGCGGCTTCAGGCCGTCGACGCCATGCGATTCTTCGGCGGGCTGGAGCTCCTCGCGGAAGGCGGGGACCGGCTGGTCGTCGGGACCGTCGCGCCCGGTTCCGAGTCGGCGCTGTTCAAGGTCGGGAAGGGAGACATCCTTTTGAGCGTCCTGAGCAAGAAGGACTGGACGCACGGCGCCAAGGACAACTCGCGCTGGCGATCGGTCCACACGGCGGCCGATCTCGAGGAGCGGATCCAGACGGCCTATTCCGATCTCGATTTCTGCCTGGGTCTTCGCTTCCGCTCGAAGGACGGCACGAAACGGGAGGTCTTCCTCTGGGAGATCCTCACGCCGACCGCCGCCCTCTGATCCCGGCCGGCCGCGCGCCCCGGCGGCCCCTCAGGGCCCGAGGTCCCAGGTCAAGCCGAACATCGGCGCCTGCCGCAGCCAGAAGCTCTCGCGGCGCTCCACGCGCACCGTGCCGTCCTGCCGCGGCAGGTAGAGGAGCTCGTCGATGCAGCAGACGTTCTCCCGTCCGTAGAGGTTGGTGATCTCGAGGAAGGCGCTGAGCGTGCCGCGGCCGATCGCGAAGCGCCGGCGCACCTGGAGGTCGAGGCGGTGGAACGGCGGCAGGCGCTCCGCGTTCCGCGGCCCCAGGATCGCGTGGATGGCCGTGGAGCCGTCCGGATTCACGACCGAGGCGGCCGTGACCGGGGTGGTCGGCCAGCCGCTGTGGTACTGACCGGCCAGGGCGACGTCCCACAGGGCCCCGAAGCGCCGCCGCACGACGGCGTTGAAGGTGTGCCTTTGGTCGCGGCTGCGCGGGACCATCCGCCCGTCGATCTCGTCCTCCGCGCGCGCCAGGGCGTAGCCGGCCCACCATCCGAATGCGCGGCCGCGGTCCCTGGACAGCGTCGCCTCGATGCCCGTCGCGCGGGCGCGCCGTGGCGCGACGAGGATCCGGTCCGGCTCGATCTCGGGAAACAGGGCCATCGGGTTGAACAGGTTCTCGTAGCGCGGCCGGACGCCGGTCATCTCCTTGGAGTAGGCGGCCAGTCCGAGGCTCGTCCCGCCCTCCCAGCGGTGGTCGAACTGCACCGACAGGTGCTCTGCGCGCTGTTGCGGGAAGAACCGGGTGACGCCGTCCTCGACCTGGAGGTCCTGCGGCCCCTGGGCCTGGTTGAACCGGCCCCAGGCAAGACGCAGGGCGCTCCCCGTCCCCAGGGCGAGGACCAGGTTGGCGCGCGGGCTGACCTGGCTGTCCTCGGTGAGCGTCTGCCGGTCGGCGCGGACGCCGATCTCCATCGTCAGCGGGCCGAACGGACGGAGGGTCTGGCTGACGTAGGCCCCGTACTCCGTCCCGCCGGGCCGCACCACCGCGGCCCGGTCGGTCGTCAGGGGGAGCCCCGCCGTGAACAGCGGATCGACCACCACCGAGTGGCTGGCGAAGTCGTAGGACGCCGTGGTCCGCTTCACTCCGAATCCCCACTTCAGGGCGGATCGGCCGGTCGCCTGGAAGAGCCAGTCCTGGCCGAGGGTCTCCGTGGTGAAGGTCCGCCAGTCGTCCACCGCGGCCTCCTGCCCGGCGGGGTCCGACTGGTCCACCTGGCGGCGACGCGTGCCCCGCCCGACCGACAGCACCGTGGTCGAGACGAGTCGCGCGGTCCACGGCGTCCTGACGTTCATCCAGGCGTAGTGGCTGCCGCTGTGCGCTGTGATGCGGCCCTCAACAGGGGGGTCGGTCTCGGTGTCCACGCCGTCCCGCGCGGCCAGCACGTGTCCCGAGAGGACGGTCCCCTCGCCGACCGTGGTCTCGACCTTCCCCAGGAAGTCGTAGTAGTCGGGATCGAGCCCTTGGTTGTCCTCCATCGTGACGAAGTCCACGACGGCATCGGGGCGCCAGGCGCGCGCCGAGACGAGCCACCGGGCGCCTCCCCCGTTGAAGGAACCCTCCGACAGGTAGCTCGAATTCACGCTGCCGGCGCTCAGGCTCGTGCGCGGATCGCCGGCCGGCCGCCGCGACGCCAGGTCGACGACGCCGCTCATCCGTCCGCCGTACTCGACCGGGAACCCGCCGCTCAGGACCTCGATGCTGCCGAGCGCCTTCGAATCGATGATGCTCGAAAAGCGCAGGAACCCCTGCAGGTGGAACGGATCGTCGATCGCCAGGCCGTCCAGGATGAACAGCGTCTCGTCCGGTTCGCCGCCGCGGATCCCGAACTCGGCCGATCGATCGCCGGCCGCGAAGCCCGGCAGCCGGGAGACGATGCGGTTCGGGTCGTCTCCAATCCGGGGCGTCGCGGCGAGGTCGTCGGGACCGAGCGCCGTGCGGGATTCGGGACGATCGGTGATCGACCCGGACGATCGGGACTGGACTTCGATCTGTTCCCGGAAGGCGGAGGAGCGCGAGGCGCGGCGGCCCGCGTCCCCGTCCACCTGGAGCGCGGCGGTCGATCGGACGATGAGGACGGTCGCTCCCGGGCCGTCATGGGCCTCGAGGCCGAACGGCGCCAGGATCTGCTCGAGGATGCCGCGCGGCGGCGCGAATCGGGGCTCGGCCGCGACGACCATGCCGGGCCGCACCAGGTCGCTGCTGTAGATCAGCCGGAGGCCGCGCGCGCCCAGCTCGTCCAGCGCGCCGGCCAGCGTTCGCCCGGCGAAGCCGGTCTCGGCGACGGCCGCGGCGGGGTCAGAGGCGGCGGCACAGGGAACCGCGCCCGCCCGGAGAAGGAAGGCACACAGGAGCGGCAGGCTCGGCCGCAGGGCCTGGAAAGGGCGCGCCATCATGGGGTTCGTCGATGTATCCGACTGCAATTGTACGACGAACCGCGGCCGGGTCAAGCGCCTTCGGCGCCCGGATCACCAGGAGAACAGGAACCCGACCTCGGGGGCGAAGTCGGCGGCTTTCGACGTGACGCCGAAGCCGGAATTGAGCTTCAAAAGGACATGCGGG
>Ga0075421_100004189_pt1 | contig 17398 bp, 14 predicted proteins | sample SoiMetdeltSBSDD5_FD_75292 | JGI IMG/M metagenome (GOLD analysis project Ga0075421, IMG submission 75292) | Bulk soil microbial communities from a Populus tree surrounding site in Tennessee, USA - Soil MetaG P. deltoides SBSDD5 | ecosystem: Environmental > Terrestrial > Soil > Tree plantation...
CCGCAGCTCCACATCCTGCAGCGGCAAGCGCGCGGCGATCCGCTCGACTTGCGCCCGTGCCTCGCCGTCCGCGAGCTCGAGCTCGACGAGAGTGTGCAGTGAATCGACGACCAGTGTGCGCGCAGAATCCAGCTCGACCTCCACGTGCCCCCCAACGATTTCCACCGCGCCGAGATGCAGCGGCGGCGAGGGCGTCTGTGTCCCACGAGGGCTCGGCTCCCTCCATGCCAGGTCTGCCTGGGTCAGTCGCACACGCAGGTCTTCGACCCGCAGGCGTTGGACGTGGACGCGACCGCGCAGGAAGCTGTGGATGTCGAGACGCAGCGCCAGTGCGCGCACCGTGGCCACCTCCGCCCCACCGTCCCGATCGCTCCGCACCCGGATGCCTTCCACCAGCATCTCTCCGAGCGGATTGCCACGCACGCGTTCCATCTCCAAGCGATAGCCATTCTCCTGCAGCAGATTGCGCGTGAACGCCTCCCCGACCTGATTCGGCACGAGCGGCGTCCACCGCAGCAGGTACCACAAGGTCCCGGGCACGACCAAAGCCGCGACCCCCAGGACTGCATGTTTGCGCCGCAACCGCATCAACTCGCGCCTCGCTTCGCTTCAGAATGCATGACCGATTCCCAAATGCACGACACGCCGGCCGTTGCGCTTGAGCGGGAAGCCGAGGTCGACCCGGATCGGCCCGAAAGGAGTGCCGTAGCGCAATCCGACCCCATAGCTGTAACGCATGTCGGAGGCACCTGTGTAGAGGTCATCGAACCGCACACCGAACGGGGCACTCGTCATCTCCTCCACGTCCCTCCAGACGTTGCCGCTGTCCAGGAACACCACGACGCCGAGATTGAGCATGCCGAGCAGGGGCAGAGGGGCGCGGGCTTCGACGTTCCCCAAGAGGAGCACCGTTCCCGCATGCACCTGAAAGGTGTCGACGACGGCCGCTTCGCCGGGATCGGTGACGGTGGTGACCGTGAGACGCGGGCCGAGCGAGTTGTTGTCGAAGCCACGCACGGTGGTATTGCCCCCCGCTTGAAACAGGAACTCGAAGGGCACGCCGTTGACGCCGATGTCCGCCGCCGAAGCCTCGCGGCTCGGGCCGAAGGACTCCACCCATCCCAACCGCAAGCCCAGTGCCAAGGTCACCGGCCCGAAGCGTTCATAGCGTGAGTAGGTGCCGGTCACCCGGTTGAAATGGTTGTCGCCGCCGAACCCAGCGCACTGCACCGACAGCGAGCGCACGTCGCCCTGGCGCGGGTTGAACAGGTTGTCGCTGCTGTTGCGCGAGATGCCGAAGCTGAGCGCCCGCGTTTCGAGCAGATCATCGGATTCCTCTTCCAAGGTGGTGGTGGTGAACGAGGCGAAAGGTCCGAGGGACAGCTGGGTGAAACGCCCGGACCGCCAGAAAGCAGGCACGTCGACACGCGTGCGATTGAGCTCGACATCGTCGCTGCGGCGATCGATGGAGTAGGCAATCTGCGGCACCAAGCGCACGGGCGAACCGAACAGGTAACGGTTCACGTAGCGCATGCGCTGCTCGACGTAATAGTTGTCCCCGCCCTGCTCGAGGTCGTACGACACCGTGCTCTGCCACTCGAGCGCGTGGCCCCGCCCCCAGAGGTTGCGCAAGCCAAAGCGTCCCGTCGCATGCGCCTCGTAGTTGTTGCGCCTTCCGATCCCCACCGAGCCTTCGACGAAGGTCATCTTGCGCTCTTCCACGCGCACGGCGATGTCGACGGTGCGTTGCGCGACGTCGAGGCTTTCTTCGCGGATGGTGACACGCCGAAACAGAATCGTGCTGTACAGGTTCTGTTCGCTCGACTGCACTCGCGTGAAGTCATAGACCTCACCGGCCTTGAACGTGAGCTCGCGATGGATGACCTCGGTGGCCGTCTGCTCGTTGCCGCCGACGTGCACGGCGCGAATGTGGAACTGCGGGCCCGGCTCGAGCTTGAAGACCAGCACGGCCTCGGTGGAATCCGGCGCCAGGAGGGTGCTGTCGCTGACCGCCACGCCGAGGTAGCCGCGGGAAAGATAGGCGATGCGCAGCGCCCGGGTCAGGTGGCCGCGGTGCGCCGCGCCAAAGGGATAGGGTTGGCCGGGGACGATCGGCGTCGCGCGCCGCAATTCCTCGAGGCTCAAGACCTGTTGTGGGGTGTAGCGCACCTCGCGCAGCACCGTGCGCGGTCCCTCGCGCACCCCCACCATGATGGCTACCTTGGCTGGCTGTTTCTGTGACAGGGCGACGATGGAGTCGAGCCGCACTGTGACGCCGCCGAACCCGTGCCGGCGATAGAACGCCTCGACGCGCCGCATTTCCTTCGGGAAGACATTGCGCCGGTAGCGTGGGCGTGAGCGCAGTGGACGCAGGAGGCTGGGAAACTCGAGCAGCATTTGCTCTTGCAGCGTCTGATCCTCGAACGCGGCGTTGCCGACGAAATCGATACGTTGAATCCGGGGCTCGACCTCGAACCCCTGGGCGCGCGTCACGGCCGAAGGCACGCTTCCGAGCATCCACGCGAGCAGGAACGCCGCCCTGCATCCTGAACGACCCTGTCCCCCGCGGGGATGCGGCAACGACGGGCACCCCTCTCACACAGAATTTCCCCCACCACCCGAGCCTCGTCTGCGTACACTAGGCCAAGCTAGAAGGTGCCGCAAGCGTGAAGCCGCCTGCAGAGGAAGTGGCAACCCATTGAAAACAAGCGTGTTTTGCTTCGGGCTCTGGATTCTGCTGGGGTTGGGTTGCCAGCAGCGCCAACAGATCGCGCCGCTTGGGCCGGATGAAGAAGCACTCGTCCAGACGTACGTGCGACTGACGGTGCTGCAGGCTCTTCACGACGCAGCGCCCGATTCCTCGCTCATGCTCTTGCGCGACTTGGAAGGCGAGATCGACACCGTTTCCGTACGCCAGGCCCTCGACGCCCTTGCGGTCGATCCTCTGCGCTGGGAAATCGTCTACGGCGCCATCGCCACGCGACTCGAAGAGCTGGAGTCGACACCTTCGCTGTGGTGGCGTGTGGCGAAGGGCGACTCGCTGCCGCCACCCGTCGAGCCGCCGCCTGCGACTAGCGCGCGAACACCCGCACCAGGTCGTTGAAGACCACGAAGCCCATGAGCGCCAGCAATGCCGAGACCCCGATCTTGAGCGCCAGCTCCTGCGTGCGCACCGACAGTGCCTCGCCGCGCACGGCCTCGATGAGGATGAAGACGACGTGGCCGCCATCCAAGACCGGGATGGGGAGCAAGTTGAGCAGGAACAGGTTGACGCTGAAGAAGGCGAGGAAATACAGCAGGTTCGATCCACTCCAGCGCAACGCCGAGCCCGCGACCTGGCCGATGCGGATCGGACCGCCGAGCGCGTCGCGCGTCGCTTTGCCGCGCACCAGGATGCCGAGGAAACGCACCGTGTCGCCGATGAAGTCGCCGCAGCGGACCGCGCTCTCTTTGACTGCCATTCCCCAACCGACCGGGAGCGCCAGCTGATACGGCTCGATCTGGATGCGGCCGATCGTGCGTGTCTTCGTGTCGCTGCCTTCCACCAGGACTTCGTCGCTTTCGGGAACGACCACCGCGCTCATGCGCTCGCCGTCGCGCTCCCAGACCACATGCAGCTCGGTGCCGATGGCAGGATTGATGAGATCGGCGAGCTGGTCATAGAACTCTACCGGCTGGCCTTCGATCTCGACGATCCGATCGCCCGCACGCAAACCCGCGCGCCACGCCGGGCCATCTTTCTTCACCAGACCCAGCCGTGAATCCATCCGCGGCTGGAGCACGGGGAACACCACGGCTTCGCCGTCGCGGCGCAGCGGCGGCAGCACCAAAGTCGTATCCCGTCCAGCGCGCTGCAATACGAGCGTCAGCGGCGCTTCGTCCTGCGCTTCGAGAGCCTCCTGCAGCTCGAGCGCGTGCTTCACCGGCACTCCAGCGACTTGCAGGATCGTGTCGCCGCCACGCAGACCCGCCGCGTACTCGTCGCTATCGGCCGCGACGTCCGCGAGCGTGGTGGTCGGGGGCACGCGCATGCCCTCCCGATGCAGGACGAACGCGAGCACGACGAAGGCAAGCACGAGGTTGGCGATGGGACCCGCGGTCACCACGGCCAAGCGCACGGCGAGCGATTGATTGCGGAAGTAGCGATGCGGCGGAATCGTGCTGTCGTCGATTTCGTCGGGGGCGTAGAGGATCGCTTCGCCCGCGCGCTTTTCTTCGACTGGGGCCCCTGGGGTCGCATCGGCCGTGGCCGCGTCGTCCGCGCGCGCTTCGGCCACGGCTGCCGGTGCGCTGTCGCCGGCCATCTTGACGTATCCACCGAGCGGGATCGCCGACACCGCGTATTGGGTTTCTCCAAGCCGCAGCTTGAGCAGCTTGGGGCCGAAACCGATCGAGAACGTCTTGACGTAGATGCCGGCCAGCTTGGCGACGATGAAATGGCCGAACTCGTGAAACACGATGACCGGCCCGATGACGAGCGCGGCTGCCAGCAACGTGGTCATCATCACGGGCCTCCCGCGGAGCAGCCTTGTTGCACCCAATGCGATGCGGCATCGCGTCCCCAGGCATCGGCTCGTTGCAGGGTCTCGAGCGTGAGCGCGGAGGTCAAGCCTGGATCGTGCTCGGCCTGATCGAGCACCTTTCCCAAGAGCTCCGGGATCTCCACGAACCGCAAACGCGAGTCCAAGAATGCCGCCACGGCCACTTCGTTGGCCGCGTTCAGGATGCAAGCGAACATGCCGCCACGCTTCCCCGCTCGCACCGCCAAATCGACGCAGGGGAAGCGCTCACGGTCCAAAGGCTCGAAGTGGAGCGCCCCGAGGGCGGCGAGATCCAAACGCGCGAAATCCGCCGCCGGGCGTTCGGCCGCGTGCAAGGCATACCAGATCGGCAGACGCATGTCGGTCGCACCCAGTTGCGCGATCATCGAACCGTCCTCGAACTCGACGAGTGAATGCACGATGGATTCGGGGTGCACGACGATGTCGATCTTGTCGAAGTCCACATCGAACAACCACCGCGCTTCCAGGACCTCGAACCCCTTGTTCATCAATGTGGCCGAGTCGATCGTGATCTTCGCACCCATGGACCAAGTCGGGTGCCGCAACGCTTGCGCCGGCGTGATGTCCTGCATGGCGGCGCGACTCTGCGTTCGGAACGGACCACCCGAGGCCGTCAAGACCAGTCGCCGCACCTCGTGATGTTGCCCCGCACGCAGGCACTGATGGATGGCGCTGTGCTCGCTGTCGACGGGAAGGACCCGGGCACCCGTGGCGCGCGCGGCCTCGCGCACGAGCTCACCGGCAACGACCATGGACTCTTTGTTCGCAAGAGCAACATCCGTTCCAGTCTGGAGAGCCGCGAGGGTCGGACGCAATCCAGCGTACCCGAGCAGTGCGTTCACCACGATGTCCGCCGGGTATGCGGCGAGCTCGGCGACTGCCTCGGCACCCGTGCCGGTGCAGCGTGACCACAGCTCGGGGTGCGCGTCACGGAACCGCATTCCGGCTTCGGTGTCAGCGATGGCGATGCGCTGCGGCTGGAATTCCGCCACTTGGCGGGCGAAGAGATCGACATTGCTCCCGGCGCTCATCGCCACCACGCGCAGCCGCTCGGAATGCGCGCGCACGATGTCGAGCGTCTGGCACCCGATCGACCCCGTGGACCCGAGAACGACGACTCGTTGCATGCCAGCCCTCACGATACGAGATCACAGCACGAAGAAGCGCAGCGCGTAGTATAGCAACGGCGCCACCAGCAACACACTGTCGAAGCGATCGAGAACTCCACCATGTCCAGGAATGAGTTGGGACGCATCCTTGAACGCGGCATCGCGCTTGAGCAGCGAGGCCAGAAGGTCCCCCAATTGCCCCACCGCACTGGCCACCACACCCAGCACCAGACCTTGCCAGGGCACGAGGAGTGTGACCATGAACGTCGCGGCCGCGACGCTGCCGGCCGCACCCGTGCATGCCAACGCCGCCAGGCTGCCCTCGACGGACTTGCCCGGCGACACTCGCGGCGCCAACCGGCGCCTGCCGAGGAGCGTGCCGAAGAAATACGCCCCCGTGTCCGAGACCCACGTGAACAAGAATGCGAGGAGCACGAAGCGGAAACCGTCGAACGGCGCGCGGGCAAAGAGCAGCGGCAGCTCGCGCAGGCGCACCAAGTAGCTGCCGAGCCAGCCGACGTACAGCACGGCGAAGATCGTCGCCGCCAAGCGCGGCATGGAGCCCTGCACCTGGCCCCGCCACAACACGCGCGCCACGGCGACGATGAACAGCAGCAACAGCGCCGGCTCGGCTAGCTCGCCGTTGCGCGCGAACACGGCCCACGGCAGCAGCAAGGCCGCCGCGTGGCAGAGGCTCGCATCGGGATCGAGCTGCTTGGCGCGCTGCATGCGCACGAGCTCGAGGGTGCCGAGAACGAGCAGCAGGTTCACCAGCAAGACGAAATACGCGCCGCCGCGCCAAGCCACGACGACGAAGCAGGGCACGAACACTGCCGCGGCGAGCGCCCGCGCGCGCAACCCCGCGAGGCGCGCTCGCCATGCGAGCCTTGCAACCTGTGGTTCAGACCGTGCCGCCAAAGCGGCGCTCCCGACTTTGGAATTCGCGCAACGCCAGCAGCAGGTCTTCCTCGGAGAAGTCGGGCCAGAGAACTTCGGTGAAGTAGAGCTCGGTGTACGCCAACTGCCACAACAAGAAATTGCTGATGCGTTTCTCGCCGCTGGTGCGGATGAGGAAGTCCGGCTCCGGCAGCTCCGGACGGTAGAGATGACTGGCGACGAGTTTCTCGTCGATCTGCTCGGCACGCAAGCGGCCCGCGGCGACCTCCAGCGCCAGCGCGCGCGCTGCATCGGCGATCTCGCGTCTGCCGCCGTAAGAGAGTGCCAAATTCAGCACCATCCCGGAGTTGTCCCCCAGCCGGAGGGAGGTGTCGAGAAGCTTCTTGCGCGTGCTCTTGGGGAGGCCATCCACGTGCCCCATCCAGGTGAGCCGGATGTTGTTCTCATCGAGCTCCAGGTACTCGCTCTCCAGGACTTCTTCCAGGAGCTTCATCAGAGCCTGGACCTCGAGCTGAGGCCGCTTCCAATTTTCCTGCGAGAAGGTGTAGAGCGTGAGCGTCGGGATCCCGAGCCGCGCGCAACAGCGGACGACGCGGCGCACGGTTTCGCGGCTCACGGTGTGTCCGGCGATGCGAGGCAGGTGGCGTTGGCGCGCCCAGCGACCGTTCCCGTCCATGATGATTGCAAGATGGCGGGGGAGTGTACCGCCGGCTCGGATCTCGGCTTCGAGCCCTTCGGCGCGATTGCTGATCGCCATCGGTGCCTTCCGTGCAGTGCTCGCCAAAGTGGAGCGGGAGCGCAGGGACCGCGCCACCTTAGCACATGTTCCCGCACCCGGCGACGCTTTGGACCGTCCACTCAATGCATCTCTATCGATATTAAAAATAGTGGCTTAGGGGCACCGTTTCGAGTGAACACGGAGATCCTGGACCGCTTGCCCGTTCCCATCGTAGTCTGCTGCCGACGGGAATCTTCACCACGCTCCGGGGGTTAGAGCCAACCATGACGAGAGCCCGCCTCGCCTTGCTGCTCCTAGCAGTCGTCGTCACGAGTGCGTTCGGTGCCCCGCCGGCCGAGGAGAGCGGCGATCCCTTCGCAGGCTCCGGCTCGGGTCCGCCGCGCCCGCCGTTCGAGAGCCGCATCGTCCAGTCTCCCGACAGCGTGACGGCCGGCGCGGTCGCCTCTTTTCGCCTCCGGCTCGGGATCCCTGACGGCACCTGGGTCTATCACGAGCGCACAAAGGTCGAGGTTCTCCCCTCGCCGGGATTCGAGTTCGTGGGTGTGGACGCCCCTCAGCCGGAGATCAAGTTCGATCCGTTCGAAGAGCGCGAGGTCCCAGTCTACAAGCACGACACCGAGTTCACCGTCCGCATTCGGCCAGGCTGGAGCGGCCCCGTCCGCGCCGTGCTCTCCTATCAAGGCTGCAACCAGACGCTCTGCTTCTTCCCGCAGTCGGACACACTCGTCGTCCAGGTCCAAGTGATCGGGAGCGAATCACGGGACGTCGCGGCCACATCGGGCGACGCGATGACGCGCCTGCAAGCGGCCGCCGATCGCGGCTTCTTCTGGCTCCTGCTCCTCGCCTTCGGCGCCGGATTCGCCACGAGTCTCACCCCGTGCGTCTACCCGATGATCCCGATCACAATCGGCATCATCGGCGCGCGCAGCGCCGGTCGGCGGAGCAAAGGCCTGCAGCTGTCGCTGTTGTACGTCCTCGGGATCGCGCTCACCTATTCGATTCTCGGCACCACGGCGGCGCTCACGGGCTCGCTCTTCGGCGGCATCCTGCAAAATGTCTGGGTGGTCGTCGGAGTTTGCTTGGTCTTCGTGGTGATGGCGCTCAGCTTGTTCGGCGCGTTCGAGATCCAAGTGCCCGCGAACTTCGCCACACGCATGCGCGGCGTGCACGGGAGCGGCGCTCCAGGCGCGCTCCTCCTCGGTCTCGTGGCCGGCATCGTGGCCTCGCCGTGCATCGGCCCGGTGCTGGTCGCCATGCTCGCCTTCGTCGCAGCGAGTGGGAGCGTTCTTCTCGGCTTCACGCTCTTCTTCGTCTTCGCGCTGGGCTTGGGCGTTCTCTTCGTCGTGCTCGGCACCTTCACCGGGCTACTCGCAGGAATCCCGAAGTCGGGGAACTGGATGCTCGCGGTGCGCTACGTGTTCGGGCTCGTGTTCATGGGCGTCGCGCTCTATTACCTGCACCCCTTCGTGCCCGAAGGCCGCGGCGTGCTTTGGGTCGGCGTGATTCTTCTCCTGGGTGGTGTGCTGCTGCGAGGATGGAGGCTCGTGCACGAAACCGATCCGGCGCCAAAGCGCTGGCTCGGCGCGCTCGGCCGCGTGGTGCTCGTGGCCGGGCTCTATGCCACCATCCTGCCGCTCGTGCGCGGTGAAAGCGCAGCGGTTACGGGCCCGGGATGGCTCGGATCGGAAGCCCATGCCGCGCAAAAGGCGCAGAGCGAAGGCAAACCGCTCATGGTCGACTTCACCGCCGACTGGTGCGTCGCGTGCAAGGAGCTCGAGCACCTCACCTTCTCGGACCCCCGCGTCATCGAGCTCGCCAAGCGCTTCGTCACCGTGCGCGTCGACGCCACGAAGCAGACGCCCGAAATCCAAGAGCTGATGCGCAAGTACGGCATCGTCGGTCTGCCGTGGGTCGCATTCGTCGCACCCGACGGCCGCATCCTCGCCGCTCTCACCGTGACCGGCTACATCGATGCCGACACGATGCTCGCTCGCATGCAACGAGCGCTCGACGGCGAAGCCACCGGCTCCTGAGCGACGTGCGCAAAAAAGGCCCCCTCGTTCGCACGAGGGGGCCTTCTTTCACGCTGAGCTTGAGCGAGTCTTAGCGGTACAGACCCTTCACGCCGCCCCAGGTCTTCTCCTCGACGCCCACGGAGCAGACGTCCGGCGGTGCCGGGTTCAGGATGTACTGGCCACCCGTGACGCAGACCGCATCGAAGATTGGGAAGTTGCAGAACACGAGCCCCGGGCAATCGCGCGTCGGGTTGCTCGGCGGATTGCCGGCAAGGATGCGAATCCGACGCACACCCGCGATCACGGGCTGGCCGAAGGCCGACTGGCATTCGATGCGACCCAGGAACGTGAGTGACGTCACCTGGCAATCGGGGTCCGCGGGACCGTCGACGGTCCACGTGACGTTGGCGCGGCGAATGACGTCGGTGCCATTCGGACCACCCATGTGCGGATCGTCAATGTCGCCGACAACCAGAACGCCTGTAGCCGGGACGAACGTCTTGGTCCAACCCGCAGGCAGGTCCGCCGGCTCGAGCCCCGCGACGTAGAACTCGGCGCCGCTGATGCCGGCCGCCGACGATCCCTGCTGACGGGCGTAAACCGCGATGGCGAACTTACCGAGGACGCCGAACACCGTCGTCGCATTGGCCTGACATGCGCCAAAGTCGACAGCACCCGCGCTCGCATCCGGATTGATGGCCACGTTGAAGATATCGATGGACCCATTCGGACCCGCGAACGCTGACGTGGCGCTCATCGCAAGGGTCATCAACACTGCTGCGATAGCACGCAATTTCATTGCTCCTCCCCCAGAGGTTGTCGAACTGCAGTTGCCGTGATGCACTCTCACCTGAAAATCTCGCACGCGGAACAATTCTGGGGACCCGACGGAAGCCCCCCTACGCCAGGTCGCTCGTGCCGACGTGCCCTGTCGGTCCTTTTTCTCAGTGAAACAAGATCCAGTATAGGAAATCGGTCCGCTCGTCCGCTAGGGGAAAGTGCGTGGACAGTTGCAGCTGTCCGCCGGTTCCTACACCATCCGGCGCGGGCCCGATGCCGAGGGTGAGATCCCCCAAGCACCGGTCTCGTGCGCCGCCTGATCCTGGACACCATCCGGAAACCAGCCTTAGAATACCCAGGCCAGCGAGAGTGTATCCGATTCGGACGGATTTCGCCCCATGCGCAATGTTTGCGTTCACACACTGCCGAAGAGCATCGACGATGCCCTGGAGATCGTCCAGCAAGACCCCCGAACGTCGGCCTACCTGGGCGGGGGAACTGCCCTTGCCGAGCGCGACGATCCGAGCCTCGAGACCCTGGTGGACTTGGCACCGCTGGGGCTGAACCGGATCGAAACTCTCGGTCCGGAGCTGCGGATCGGGGCAATGGTGGGTCTCGAGATCGCCAAGAACAGCACTGCTCTGCATTCCATCGGCAATGGGATTCTCGCTCAGGCCATCGACTCCACGCGCACGCAAATTTGGCGAAACCAAGCGACGCTGGGGGGACGAATCATGGAGGCCGAACCAGGGGATCTCGTCCTACCCGCGCTCCTGTCGCTCGGAGCTTCACTTTGCATCCTGCGTGCCCCGGGGACGCCCGAGGAACGCGTCCGTATCCAAGACATGGCCACGCTCGAACCGGGGGACCTGCTGCTCGCAGTCACGATTCCCATTGCCTCAGGCTGGCGCCATGCAGCCGAATGGATGCGGATTTCCGCTCTCGATCGACCTGTGGCGGCCTGCTTCGTCGGCCTGCACGTCGTCGATGGACGCATCGATGCCGCGCGGGTTGCCTGCTCCGGGCTCGGCCCGCGGCCATTCCGCGCTCGCAATGTCGAGTCGGCGCTCAGCCAACGACCCGCCTCCCTCGAGAGCTTCGAAAGTTTCCAGAGCGCACTCCAGAGCGACATGCAGCCACCAGGCGACTTGCGTGCAAGTCCGGCTTATCGCGCGCAACTCGGCCGCGTCCTCTTGGGGCGCGCACTGCGACGCGCGGCGAGCGTGCCCCCATGACGAGAGAAACGCGTCGAGTGCTGCTCGAAGTCGACGGTAATCAGGTCCAGGCGGAGATCCTTCCGGGCGATCGGTTGCTGCGCGTTCTCCGCGCCCTCGGCTTCTCGAGCATCAAATACGGTTGTGACACGGGCGACTGCGGCGCGTGCACGATCCTCGTCGATGGGATTCCACACTTCGCCTGCCTATACCCCGCTGTCCGCGCACCTGGGCGCGCACTCATGACCGTGGCGGCCATGGGGCACACGGATGCGCTGGCCCCGCTGCAGCGAGCGTTCCTCGAGCGCGGCGCTGCGCAGTGCGGTTACTGCACACCAGCGATGCTACTCGTCGCACACGCGCTCCTTCAGCGCGAGCACGTGATCGACGAGGCGAGCGTCCGCGAGGCCCTGGGCGGCGTGCTCTGCCGCTGCACCGGGTACTTGAAGCCGGTTGAGGCGATCCGCGCCTGCAGCGCGAATCAATCGGCGGAAGCCGCGCTCCCCGTGGTGGATTCGGCACCCGCCATCGATGCGATCCCCTCCGCCTCCCGCACTCGGGGAGGTTGAAATGACCGGCGGCGATCTGGATCGCGTCGGCAAACGCGCCCCGCGCGTCGACGGCCCCGGCCTCGTGGCCGGAAGCGCCCAATTCACCGACGACATCGAGATGCGCGGCATGCTGCACGCCAAGATCCTCGGCAGCCCGCATGCGCATGCGCGGATCCGGCGCATCGATGCGACCCGCGCTCGCGCCCTCCCCGGTGTGGCGTGCGTGCTCACGTATGCCGATGTGCCGCGCATCCCGTACTCGACCGCCGGGCAAAACGCTCCCGAACCTTCCCCCTACGACGTCTTCATGCTCGATCGCAAGGTACGTTTCGTCGGCGACCGCGTCGCCGTCGTCGCGGCGGAAAGCGTGGAGCTGGCCGAACGCGCGCTGGCTCTTCTCGAGGTCGACTACGAGGTGCTGCCCGCTGTCTTCGATCCCGAAGAGGCGATGCGGCCCGGCGCACCCATTGTGCACGACGAGCCCGATTGCGAGAACGTCTACGACGCCAGTCGCAACCTGGCCGCGCATCTCGCCGTCGAGCTCGGCGATGTCGATGCCGCCCTCGCCGGCGCCGACCGCGTCTTCACCGCGACGTATCGCGTTCCCGCCGTCCAGCAGTGCGCGATCGAGCCGCATATCTGTATCAGCTGGCTCGACGATCAGGGCCGGCTCATCGTGCGCACCAGCACGCAGGTGCCGTTTCATTGCCGGCGCATCGTGGCGCGCGTCAATCAGCTGCCGCCGGGCAAACTGCGCGTCATCAAGCCGCGCGTGGGCGGCGGCTTCGGCGGCAAGCAGGAGATCCTGAACGAGGAATTGTGCGCGGCGCTCACGCTCCGCACGCGGCGCCCGGTGCGGCTCGAGTACACACGCAGCGAGGAATTCACCAGCTCCCGCAGCCGTCACGCGGTGGTGCTGCACATGCGCACAGGCGTGAGCGCCGACGGCCGCATCGTCGCCAACGAGCTCATCGCCGTCGCCAACACCGGTGCCTACGGCACCCACGGGCTCACCGTGTTGTCTTGCACGGGCAGCAAGACCCTGCCGCTGTATCGTTGCCCGAATCTGCGCTTCCGCGCCGACATCGCCTACACGAATCTGCCGGTCGCCGGCGCATTCCGTGGCTACGGTGGTCCACAAGGCTATTTCGCTCTCGAATCACACATGGACGAGGTGGCCCTCGGCCTCGGTCTCGACCCACTGCAGTTCCGGCTGCAGAACGCCATCCGCGCCGGGGATCCCGATCCTCTGGCAGTGGCGCTCGGTGAAGGCAAAGAAGGCGTGCCGCGCACGGTGCAAAGCTGTGGTCTCGCGTCTTGCATCGAACGCGGCGCCGCCAGCATCGGCTGGCATCGCCGCCGAGGCGGGACCTGGGAGCCGTCGGATCCCCTCGCCGTCGCACACGGAAAGGCCACCCGACGCCGCGGCATCGGCATGGCGATCGCGATGCACGGAACGTCCATCCCCGGCGACGACATGGGAGCTGCCAACATCAAGGTGAACGAGGACGGCACCTTCAACGTGCTCTGCGGCGCGACGGACATCGGCACCGGGAGCGACACGGTGCTGGCACAGATCGCAGCCGAAGTGCTCGGCGTCGACACGAGCTCGATCCTGCTCTACTCCGCCGATACCGACATGACACCTTTCGACGTCGGTGCGTATGCCTCCAGCACCACCTATATCTCCGGGCGTGCCGTGCAACGTGCGGCCGAGGTCGTGCGCGCCGAGCTGCTCGACCTGGCCTCCGATCTGCTCGGGGAGCCGGCATGCGAGCTGCGCCGCGGGTTCGCGCATGCAGCGAGCGGCAAGCGCGTGCCGATCGCCGAGGTCGCGCGCGAATCGCTCTACGGGCCGCGCAAGCGCCAGATCCAGGGCGCCGCCTCCAAGTTGTCCGAGGACAGCCCACCCCCCTTCGCCGCGACATTCGCCGAGGTCGAAGTCGATGTCGAAACCGGCAAGGTCGAGGTGTTGCACTTGGTGCAAGCCGTCGACTGTGGTGTCGCCATCAATCCGATGCAGGCCGAAGGTCAGGTCGAAGGCGGCACCGCCCAGGCGCTCGGTTACGCCCTGTTCGAAGAAATGCACTTCGACGCCGAGGGGCGAATGCTGAACCCGAGCTTCACGGACTACCGGATCGCGAGCTCCCTCGACATGCCGCGCCTCACCGTGCACTTGGTGCCGACGCACGAGCCGAGCGGCCCCTTCGGCGCGAAGAGCATCGCCGAAATCCCTCTCGACGGCCCCGCCCCCGCCATCGCCAACGCGGTGCGCGACGCTTTGGGCGTCCGCGTGGATGTCATTCCCATGACACCCGAGCGCGTGTGGCAAGCGATCGCCGCGGCGCAGTCGAGTCGCGAGCCACGGTCGACGCTTGCAGTGACGTCGGGCGCCGCTGTCGCCGCTGCGTCGAGCAGCGCCGCCCAGCCGACTGTGGCGACGTCGCCGAGCAACACGGTTCAGTCGCCCGCGGGGACGTCGCCGAGCAACACAGTTCAGTCGACCGCGGCGACGCCGCCGAGCAACACAGTTCAGTCGACCGCGGCGACGTCGCCGAGTAACACAGTTCAGTCGACCGCGGCGACGTCGCCGAGCCCCCCGATCGTCGCGGCACCATCGATCGATGCGCGGGTGCCGCGCTCGACATGAGCGAGATCCTGCTACGTAACGTCCATCATGTGGCGACGCTCTCCGACAGCGGCGAGCGCCTGGGCGGGGTCGACATTCTGATCCGCGATGCCCGTATCGCCGCCATCGGCGCCGAGCTCGAGCGTTCCCATCCTGCTGCTCGTGGCGTGGAACGCGAGATCCTCGACGCGGCTCGGTGTCTCGCGCTCCCAGGCCTCGTCAACACCCACCATCATTTCTATCAAACGTTGCAACGCAACGTGCCGGCTGCGCAGAACGTCAAGCTCTTCGACTGGCTGGTGCACCTGTACGAGATTTGGAAGTTCCTCGATCCCGAGGTGGTGTACTGGAGCACACTTCTCGCCGGCGCCGAGTTGCTGCTCACCGGCTGCACCACCAGCAGCGATCATCACTATCTGTTTCCGGCCAGCGCACCGCCCGAGCTCCTCGATGCCCAGTTCGAAGCCGCCGCTCGCCTGGGCCTGCGGCTGCATGCGAGCCGCGGCAGCATGTCGCGCGGTCGCGCTCACGGCGGCTTACCACCCGACAGCGTGGTGCAGGACGAAGATGTCATCTTGCGCGACTGCGAACGTGTGATCGGGCGCTGGCACGATCCATCGGCCCTGGCGATGCGCCGCGTGGTGCTGGCGCCGTGCTCGCCTTTCTCGGTCACCGAGGATCTCATGCGCCAGACCCTGCATCTCGCGCGCAAACACTCCGTGCACCTGCACACGCACCTGGCCGAGACCGAGGACGAGAACGCCTATTGCATCGAGCGCTACGGGCAGCGACCGCTCGCATGGATGCAGCAGCTTGGATGGCTCGGACCGGACGTGTGGTTCGCACACGGCGTGCACTTCACGCCAGACGAAATCGCCCTTTTGGCCGCAACCGAGACCGGCGTCACCCATTGCCCCTCGTCCAATATGCGTCTCGGGAGCGGTGCGGCACCGCTGCCGCAGATGTTGGCAGCCGGCGTCCCTGTCGGTCTCGGCACCGACGGGAGTGCCAGCAATGACACCTCGGATATGTTGGCGGAGGTGCGGCAAGCGCTCCTCCATGCCCGTGCCCGCGGCGGCCCCGGGGCGCTCGACGCCGACACGGCGCTGCGGCTGGCGACCCGCGGCAGCGCCAGGCTCCTCGGACGCAGCGACGAGATCGGCAGCCTCGAGGTCGGCAAGGCCGCGGACATCGTCCTCGTCGATCTGGACCGCATCGATTTCGCCGGAGCACTCTCGGATCCGCTCGCCGCCATTGTCTTCGCCGGCATCTCGCACCGCGTGCACGCGTCGATCGTGAACGGCCGCATCGTGGTCCGCGACGGTCGCCTCGTCACGGCCGACGAGGATGAGATCGCGCGCCGGGCGCGCTCGCTCTCCGCGCGCATGTTGCGCCAGGCCGGTATCGATCTGCCGTTCGCAATGCCGGAGTGGTGACATTGGCGCGCAACGTTGAGATCAAGCTGCGCGCCGAGGACCTGCAAAGACTCGCGCGCTCTTTGCAAGGAATCATCGGAGCCCGCGATTGCGGCATCCTCGAGCAGCGCGACATCTTCTTCCACAGCCCGCGCGGGCGCTTGAAGCTACGCCTCGATGCCACGGCTCCGGCACAGCTCATCCACTACGAGCGCACCGACGCCGCGGAGCTGCGCCCATCCGACTATCGCATCGTGGAAGTGGCCGACGGCGAGCGCATGCAGGCGATCCTCGCTGCCGCGCTCGGCACGCGCGGCGAGGTGCACAAGCGCCGGCATCTCTTCCTCCACGACAACGTCCGCATCCACTTGGACGAAGTCGACGGCCTCGGTCGCTTCGTCGAAATCGAAGCCGTCGTCGACGCCTCGCACGACGCCGCCGCGTGTCACCTACAAGCGCAGCGCCTCCTCGACGCGCTCGGCCTCGCCAACGCCCCGCGCGAAAGCCAGGCCTACATCGAACTCCTGCAGGCTCCCTCGCCCCAGCCTGACCACAAGTCGAATAATGCCGAGGGCAATCCTGAATGAAGCGACCTCACTCGAATGCTCCGACTTCGCAGCCCATAACGCTTCCCATTTCGGCGAACGTGCGCGCGCTCATCTCGAAGATGCAAATCGCCGCAGTGCCGCTCGACGAAAACCGCCACAGTGCCAAGCCAACGAAAACCGCCGCAGTGCCGGCGCTGACGAAAACCGCCGCAGTGCCAAGCCAACGAAAACCGCCGCAGTGCCGGCGCTGACGAAAACCGCCACAGTGACGCGCCGACGAAAACCGCCACCTGACTGTAATCGCTGTTGACAGTGTCAATATTGCTTGCAGCGTCCACAATGACCGCCACGTTGTTCACATCGTTCACATCAACTCATTCGCATATCCAAATGGCATGAATATTGAAAACATCGACATCGGTATAATTGTGAGTGATCACTCTCTCTCGATCGCTTGACATTCGACAACTGTTATTCTATATTCAGTTCGCCCTCCTCCCAAAAGAATTTGCTTCTCCTCGAGGCGGGGCCGCCATGAGTGTGGAGATCGCGATGCCAGAAACCACCGCGGCCATGCCGCGCCGACAGGCTCAGCGCTCTGCGACTCCCTTTGTCGAGCGCCGAGAAGCCTTCGCTTCTTCTGGGTTCCCTCCGCGTGCACCGGGGTCGGCCAGCGCCATTCGTGCGACCGGCATTCGGGTTGCGATAAAACAGTCATCGATCCCGCTCACGGTGCTCTCCGGCGATCGCCTGCTCTGTCGTCTCGCGGCCCTCCGCGACTCCATCGCCGTCCCCATGGCGCGTGCCGCATTCGCGATCACAGAGCGCGAGGCCTGGACCGCCTGCGGATACCGGAACGTCTTCGACTTCACCCGCGAGCGACTCGACCGGGACCAGCGCTGGCTGCAGGACTTGGTGCGCCTGCACGAGACTCTGGAG
>Ga0075421_100004190_pt1 | contig 17398 bp, 13 predicted proteins | sample SoiMetdeltSBSDD5_FD_75292 | JGI IMG/M metagenome (GOLD analysis project Ga0075421, IMG submission 75292) | Bulk soil microbial communities from a Populus tree surrounding site in Tennessee, USA - Soil MetaG P. deltoides SBSDD5 | ecosystem: Environmental > Terrestrial > Soil > Tree plantation...
AGTTCTTCCGAAACAGACAGGTTGCTTCGTGAAAATGAGAAGCTGAAAAAAAGTCTCGAGAAAGAAAGATTTTTTAACAAGCTTCTTGACCAGGAAATACAGGAACTAAAGGGTTCTGTTCCGGCCGGAAACGGTAATTACCAAAGTGATTACTGGGGCGCCAGGAAAAAGGTTTCACGCAGTGCGTTCTATACATTGCTGTTCGTAACACTTATTATGGCAGGCTATATAGGCTACGGCATTTATTACGATAAAAAATTCGATTATCTCAATATTGGTAAGAGTATTCCAGGGACAAAAGCAGCATCAACAACAACGGATGTTGAACAACCTGCCGCAACACCAACCTCTGATATTGTAACTAACACCAATCAACAAGTGAAGTCCGGCGCAATTGATCCGTCAGCTTCGGCCTCACAAAATGTTGTCCCAACTCCACCCCCCGTAGTCAAGGATTCTGTTCCTACTATTATCGGAGATAAAAAGCCGGAAATAACCGGCAAGGAAAAACAAAAGGCTGCTGTTGTTCTTACTCCGGATGAAGAATACAACGAAGAAGAGGTGAACGCGACTATCGGCGAAGAAACAAAACCGGTAAGAAGGCCCTCATCATTAGCAACAAAACCAGTTAACACTCCACAACAAACTGAAACGGCAACAACATCACCAGCAATAACAAAGGAAACGCCATCAACGCAGCCCACAACTGCGCAGCCTGCCGAATCAAGACCTGTTATTGCAAAATACCGTGTAACATCGAAGGCTAATTTTTATAATGCCCCTGACGAAAACACAATGCGCAGCACTTTCATTTCTCAATCAGCAAATAAAACTGTAAATGCTCTTGAGGAAAAGAATGGATTTATTTATGTTGAATACACAAACGATCTTGGATTTACTTCGAAGGGATGGCTGAGTAAGCAGGATCTTACGAAGGAATAGGCAAAGAGCAAAAAGCCCCCCGAAAAATCAGGGGGCCAACAACTAAAAACAGAAATAAGAAAGTATAACAATTACCATGTTGCGGGCGTTAGCTGCAACATGATAAATCCGTAGAAGCCTAATCAGGCTTCTTTCCGTCCAGGAAAGTATTTATAGTTGAGATAGGACCGTTATTGCGGTCGTCTGACTTTACTTCGTAATTGCTGTAGAAATTTTCGACGTGCGAGATGCTGTTATATAGATCCAAATTGCGGCGGATATAAGCCGGCACGGTTTCAAACTCATTGTTCGGGTCAGCAGCATTTATATTGAACGAAAGATTGCGCAATTTCTGAATTCGTTCTGCCGCCCGGCGCTTCTGTTGCTCTGCTTCGTCCTGCATCGCAGGTTCCTCAGCAGAAGGTTGCACCGGAACATTTTCTTTGGTTTGATAGGCCCTAGACTCATCCGCCGCCGCTGGAATTTCATCCTTAATCACTAGTTGCATTGCCGCGGAAGGTTCTTCTTCCATGACCGGTTCTGTTTTCGTGGTAAGGACTGGTTCCTTCACAGGTTCAGGGTTGGTAGTCCCTTTAGTTTCAGTTTCCGCATAAATATTGGATGGCCTTGCAAGGTATCCTCCCGACACTGCAGATGTGGAAGGAGTACCCGAAAATACCCATTCCATTGTATTTTCCTCACGTAACGTTTCTACTTTATTTTCCACAGTAATTTTACCGGGCGGCATAGTAAAATCCCTAATCTCAGGTATCTCTTCTTCTGTCACATTCAGTTTAGGAGCAAGCTCTTCTTTAAGCACCGCCTGCTCCTGGATATGAATCTTCTTGTCTTCGACTGGCAGAGCCTCTTCCACCTTCTTTTCCTCAGTCTGTGGAGCAAGTGTGAGCACTATCTTTTCATTCGGATCTGCCACTTTTTCCTTCGGTTGCTTCTTATCGAATGGATCTTTATGTTCAAAACCTGTCGCTATCAGGGTAATGCCGATCTTGTCTGCCAGACTGTTGTCATAGCCCATACCAAGAATAACATCGGTGCCCTCACCTGCCTGTTCAAGCAGATAATTTTGAATGATCTCCACTTCATCCATAGTGAATTCATGATCACCTTCTGATGAATTAATATTTATTAATATCCATTTTGCTCCGCGGATATCGTTGTCATTCAGAAGTGGGGAAGTAAGAGCTTCCTCGATCGTCCGCTGCGCGCGGTTTTCACCTCCGCATGCGGCGCTTCCAAGGATTGCCACTCCTCCATTCCGCATCACAGTGCACACATCGGCAAAGTCTACATTTATCTGCCCCGTGCTGTTGATCACGTCTGTGATGCACTTCGCGGCAGTAGCTAAAACATTGTCGGCCCGGTTGAAAGCCTCTTTCATTTTGAGGTTTCCAAACTGATGCCGCAGTTTATCATTGCTTATCACCAATAAGGTATCAACATACTGCTTCATAACTTTAATTCCTTCTTCGGCCTGCATCTGTCTTTTCCTTCCTTCATATGAAAATGGAGTTGTTACGATACCAACGGTAAGAATCCCAAGTTCCTTACAGATTCTGGCGATTATCGGCGCGCCACCGGTACCTGTGCCACCCCCCATTCCTGCAGTGATGAAGGCCATCTTGGTGTTTACTTCGAGTATCCTCTTTATTTCTTCAAGGCTTTCTTCAGTTGCCTGCCTTCCGATGTCGGGGTTTGCGCCAGCTCCGAGTCCTTGCGTAAGATGAGGTCCGAGCTGAACCCTGTTTGGCACTTTGCTTTGCGATATCGCCTGAGCATCAGTATTGCAAATGATAAAATTTACTCCTTCGATATTGTGGCTGAACATGTGGTTCACCGCATTGCTGCCGCCACCTCCAACACCAACTACTTTGATGATGGATGATTTTTCCTTAGGTAGATCAAAATGGATCATTGTATTTGATTTGATGAGTTAGTTGTTTATTTCGTGAAGCGTGATGCGTGATGCGTGATTTGAAAGTCGCCTCACGCCTCACGGCTCACACTTTATAAGGCGTGATCTTCTTCTTCTTTAAACAGATCTATTAATGTAACCTTGAACTTGCCCCAGAAATCTTTAAGTCCCTTTCTATTCTTCACTTTTTCGTCGCTGATCATTTCATCTTCCGTTTCTTCCGCAGCAAATATTTCCTGTCTCCTTAATGCTTCAGGCACTTCAACTCTTACATGCTTTGTTTCAAATTGTTTGCGGTTGTGCTCGTAGTCACTGTAACCTTTTAAAATAAGTCCTATGCATGTTGAATATGTTGGCTTCGCAAGCTCTTCGATATGTCCCGGCGCAAGATGTTCATTCGGATAACCGATTCTTGCATTCAATCCTGTTGTGTACTCAGTTAACTGAATCAGATGTTTAAGTTGAGCGCCGCCACCGGTAAGTACTATTCCTCCATTCAGCATCTTGTTGTCGAGACCAACCTGCTTAAGATGGAACGTAACAAAATCCATGATCTCGCTCATTCTTGCCTGGATTATGTTTGCGAGATTCTTTACGCTGATCTCTTTTGGTGGCATTCCGCGCAAACCTGGTATGGTGATCACGGCGTTTGCCTTCGCCTCGTTCGACAGTGCCGACCCGAACTGAACCTTCATCTGCTCAGCCTGCGTTTTTAATACACCAAGACCAGTCTTGATATCATTCGTGATGTTCTCGCCACCGAACGGAATTACAACCGTGTGCTTTAAAATTCCTTCGTAAAAAACAGCAAGGTCTGTTGTGCCTCCACCGATGTCAACGATAGCAACACCTGCCTCAAGATCTTCCTGTCCCATAACCGCAGATGAAGAAGCGAGCGGTTGCAGTACGAGGTCTTTTGTGCGAAGGCCGCTTTTTTCTACCGCACGGTTTATGTTACGTATGGCATTTTTATCACCCGTGATGATATGAAAGTTCGCGCCTACTTTCACGCCGCCATATCCGATCGGGTTTGGAATGTTCTGGAAGTTGTCTACCGTAAATTCCTGCGGGATCACATCAATGATCTGGTCGCCCGCAGGAATGTAGGTTTTATATTGATCGGCAATAAGCTGGTCGATTTCTTTCTGTGATATCTCTTCTTCATTCTGGTGTCGTACAATATCGCCCCTGGTCTGTAAGCTTTTAATATGATGTCCTGCAATACCAACGTACACTTCGGTAATGTCGAGATTTGGATTTGATGCGTAGCAATTGTCGAGCGCCATTTTTATGGCTTTGATGGTTTCGTCGATATTCAGCACCTGGCCGTGCTTCACTCCATTTGAGTTAGCCCTGCCAAAGCCGATGATCTCCAGTTTGCCAAATTCATTTTTACGTCCTGCTATAGCGGCGATTTTTGTTGTACCGATATCCAGTCCTACGATAATGGGTTGTTCAGTGTTCATGATGGTATGCTGTTTTAGTTGTTAGTTAGCTGCTGGGTTATTTTTTTACTCCAATTATTTCTTTATCGTATTGAATTTTTAGTCTTTCGTATTTATCCATGCCTGTTTTTGATAAAACCTGTTTATAGAAAACAAATAGCTTCCTGAATTTCGCCTCATAGTCTGTTCCGTCTCCGAATTCGATAATGTGATTACCGAATGTCGGGATCATTTCAAATTCTTTGGAAGGTGTGATATCAATCTGGCTGATCTGCGCCATCCAGAAAGGATCATCCAACAAAAACTGGCTGATGTTCTTTATGTCTTTGATCAGTTTTCTTTCAGCCGGCGTTCTGTTCTTCTTCGCGTCAATGGGATACCCTGTAAAAACCGGAAGCTTTGCAGACATTTTATCAGACAATGGCATACGCTGTCCGCTGCTGTCGATATAAAAACTGCCTCCTGATGAAGAGAACATCCTGGCGATAGGAATACGCTGTTCAACAGTCACTTTTAGCTTTTCATTATTATCAAAAAATATTTCAGCATCTCTTATCCACGGTTCCTTCTTAAGTCTTGCTTCGATGATGTTCAGATCAATTGACTTCACCGGTTTGTTCTTTAATACGATCGTGCGGTTCGCGGTCAGCACTTTTTCCACATCTTTTTTGTCAATGAAAACCGCTTTGTCTGCATCCTTTATTTCAATTTCATATCCCTGGCACACCTGGTGATTTCTGGAATTAACGGCAGCAATGAGCAACACAATGAACCCTGCTCCTGCCAGCACCGAGATGCTGATGAGTATGATCCTTCGTATGTTACTTGTTATGCTCATTATTTCGCTGAACTTAAAATTTGTTTTATTGGTTCAACCAACGTATCGATGTCGCCTGCTCCGGCGGTGATGTAAAGATGATCGTGTACCTCCTTTCTGCTAACTTTTTCCCTGAAATGATCAAGGACCATTTTTTTATCGAGTATCCTTACATTTTCATTTTTCATCCTGCTGGTGATCGTCTCGGCTGTTATTCCCGGTATAGGCATCTCGCGGGCAGGATAAATTGGCAATACTACCGCCTCATTCGCGATGTCCAGGGCCTCCGCAAAGCCATCTGCCAGATCGCGCGTTCTGGTGAACAGATGGGGCTGGAAGATTACCGTGCATTGCTTCCCGGGAAAGAGGTTCATCGCGCTTTTTATCAATGTCCTCAGCTCTTCCGGATGATGTGCGTAATCATCGATATACACCAGATATTTTTTCTTGATAATGTATTCAAACCTTCTCTTTACTCCTCTGAAGTCTTCGACCGCTGATTTGATGGCTTGTGTTTCAATTTCAAGCTTCCTCGCTACTCCGATTGCCACGCTTGCATTTTCAACATTATGAAGTCCACCCATATTCAGTGCCACGTCTTCGATCAGTTCTTCATCAACCTTTACATCGAACAGGTAAAAGCCATTCATCATTCTGACATTATCAATCATAATATCCGCGCTTTCCCTCAGGCTATATGTTAACTTTTCCGGCGCTTTGAAATCCTCCATTCTGGCAAGACCTTCTTTAATGAACAGTGTTCCTTTTACCTTGCCTGCAAACTCGATGAACGAATCCTGCATTACCTTTTCTGTGCCGTATATATCCAGATGATCTGCATCCATAGCAGTTATCACCGCTATATCCGGGCTCAGTTTCAAAAAGCTCCGGTCGTATTCATCAGCTTCAATCACGCACATGTTCCTATCGCTGCTCCAGAAGTTACTGTTGTAGTTTGCAGAGATGCCACCCAGGAACGCGTTACATCCATATCCCGTGTCCCTGAGAATATGCGCGATCATCGTACTGATGGTGGTTTTGCCATGAGTACCTGCAACACAAATATTAAAAGAGCTTTCTGTTATTGCACCGAGTGCTTCGCTCCGCTTCAGCACCTGGTAATTATTACTCCTGTAGTACTGAAGCTGCTTATGTTCAGCAGGAATGGCAGGTGTGTAAACAACAAGCTGCGTATCCTTTGGTGCCTGTGCCTCATCGTCTTTATACATCACCGGTATTCCTTCGCTGATCAATTGTTTGGTAAGATTCGTTTCGGTTCTGTCGTAGCCGCTGACTTCTTTTCCGTGAAACGAAAAATACCTGGCCAGCGCACTCATGCCGATACCGCCGATGCCGATGAAATATATCCGTTCTATTTTCTTAAGATCGATCATTTAATAGTTTCCAATATTTCCCTTGCAATTACCTGGTCTGCATCGGTAACACCGAGCTTTCCAATGTTAACTTTTAGTTCGTCCTGTAATTTCTGGTTGGCAGCAAGATCAATTATCGTTGCTACCAGCTTGCCTCTTGCTTCTGCATCCGCGATCATCAGAGCCGCGTTTTTATTCGCGAGCTGTTTTGCATTCACGGTCTGATGATCTTCGGCTGCAAAAGGAAAGGGTACGAATATCACGGGCTTCTTTACAACGCATAATTCAGATATGGCCATCGCTCCCGACCTCGACACTACAATATCAGCCGCTGCGAAAGCGAATTCCATTTTAGTAATGAACTCATCCGTCCAAACATTCTTTCTTCCTGTAGACACCTGACGCGCATGTGCCGCGAACGGCTTGCCGGTTTGCCATATCAGCTGAAGATTGTTTGCCGAGAAATCGCCTATTGAAACTGCAATCGCCTCATTTATGTTCTTCGCTCCTAAGCTGCCACCTGTAACCAGAACTATCTTTCTGCCGGGGTCGAGCTTAAAATAATTGGCGCCTTCTTCTCTTGATATGTTGCTTTGAGCGATACTGTTGCGTATCGGGTTGCCCGTTATCATGATCTTCTGCGCCGGAAAAAATTTGTCCATCCCTTCACCTGCAACAAATATCCTGGTGGCTTTTTTGCCGAGAAGGATATTTGACTTGCCTGCAAAAGAATTTGACTCGTGAATAAACGTTGGAATTTTCTTCGACTGAGCATACCGCAATACCGGGTAAGTAGAATAGCCGCCCACCCCGATAACAGCATCAGGCTTGTACCCTTTAAATATTTCACTTACCTGAACAAAACTTTTTATGACCTTGAGGGGTAGTGAAATGTTTTTTATCAATGAACTTCTGTTAAATCCTGCTATATCAATACCGATTATCCTGTAGCCTTCCTTGGGCACCTTTTCCATTTCCATTTTTCCCTTCGCTCCTATAAATAATATAGTGAGCGTTGGATCGATCTTCATCAACGCGTTAGCTATTGCAACCGCCGGGAAGATATGGCCGCCTGTTCCTCCTCCTGCTATGATGATGCGTTTAGGCATTGTAGATCTTTAATCAATCATGTTTCATATTCGTGAGGCTTGAGGCGTGAGGCGAATTTTTTCGCTTGCCGCTTCACGCTTCACGCTTCACGTCTCCTGCTTCCTGTTCTACATTTCTCGCCACACTTAAAATAATTCCTATCGCAAGGCATGTAAACAAAAATGAACTTCCACCCATGCTCACCAGTGGTAACGTTACGCCTGTTACCGGGAACAGGTTAACATTTACCGCCATATTGATAAGCGCCTGTATCACCAGCGTAAAGCTGAGGCCAAGCGCAAGGAACGCACCGAACGCGAAAGGACACTTTCTGAATATCCTTATGCTCCTGTACAAAAACACCAGATAAATAAAAATGATAAACATGCCACCAATCATCCCATACTCTTCTATAATTATGGCATATATGAAATCAGAATATGGATGGGGCAAAAAATTTCGCGCCGTGCTGTTACCAGGACCGAGCCCGATCAAACCCCCATTTGCAATGGCAATCTTCGCCTGGTTCACCTGGTAATTATCTTCCTTGTCGGATTGTTTCGAATCGTACACAAAATTCTGCACACGCTTTATCCATGTTGGCATTCTTCCGATTTCGAGCACTGCAGGCAAATCCTTTGATTTGCCTTCGTCATGATCGTAATAGGCCATAGAAATAAATACAAGTATCAGCACAGGTATAGCGGCAATACCTATAGTTGCGCCAATATGCTTCATACTCACACGTCCTATGAACATCAGCAACAGGCTGGTGGCGCCGATCAGTAATGCAGTTGAAAGGTTCGCGGGCGCCACAAGGATGCACGTGATGACCACTGGAATGATGATGGGCAGAAAGCCTTTCCTGAAATCTTTGATAACGTCCTGCTTGCGGCTCAGCATTCTTCCGATATACATGAACAATGCAAGCTTGGCGAGATCTGAAGTCTGGAACGTCAGATTGATTATCGGAAGTCTTATCCACCTGCTGCCTTCATTCAACGTTACGCCAAAAAATAAAGTCCAGACCAGTAATGGTATGGCTATGATGAACAATATCCTCGACCATTTTGAATAAATGGTGTAGTTAACTCGATGCGCGAAATAGATGATTGCCACCCCAATTGTGATGAACATCACCTGTTTGAAAAGATATATCTCTGTATTGCCTTTATTATAACGGTAAGCAAGCAGGCCGGTTGAACTGTAAACTACCAGGAGCGACACAAGTGCCAGCAGCACCACCGTTGCCCATATCACCTTATCACCGCTGGTTCGTTGCCCAAGGTTCTGAAAGTGGTTTTTTTGTATGTTGATGAAGTCGTTCATTTATTTTTTTTACTTCTGCCCTTTCCAATCTGCGTTTGCTCACAGGTTCCTCACCGCTTTTTTAAACTGCTGCCCTCTGTCCTCATAATTCTGAAACAGGTCGAAGCTGGCGCATGCAGGGCTCAGCAACACTACATCTCCCGGATTTGCGAGATGAAACGAACTCTTAACTGCCTCCTCTGCGCTCGTAGTATTCACCATCACCGGCACATCATTCTTGAAAGCATCATGAATTTTCCTGTTATCGAGCCCGAGGCAAACTATTGCCTTCACTTTTTCTCTCACCAGGTCGCGCAGCATATCGTAATCATTACCCTTATCCACACCACCTAATATCAATATTGTTGGTTTGCGCATACTTTCAAGCGCATACCATGTGCTGTTAACGTTTGTTGCTTTACTGTCATTAATAAATTCAACACCCCTGATCGTTACCACAAATTCCATTCTGTGTTCCAGGGATTCGAACGATTGCACCGCTTCCCTGATCTTCGATTTTCTTAGCCCCACAATTGAAGCTGCCAATCCCGCTGCCATAGTGTTGTATTGATTATGTTTACCCTTCAATGCGAAGTCATACACGCTCATCTGCATTTTCTCTTCATTAGTTTTTATCGTCATCTGGTCTTTCGCTATAAAGGCTCCCCGGTTTGGTTCTCTGTGCATGGTGAATGGTAATAGGTTAGTTTTGAATGGGTGTTCCTGAACATATTTATTTGTCACCGGATCATCTTCACAATAAATTAAATAGTCTTCAGGGGTCTGGTTCATACTGATCCTGAACTTACTGTTTACATAATTTTCCAGTTTGTAATCGTACCTGTCTAAATGGTCCTCTGTGATGTTGGTTATAATTGCTATGTCCGGTCTGAACTCCACAATGTCGTCGAGCTGAAAACTGCTGATCTCAGCCACATACCATTCTTTCGGATCCTGTTTCACCTGCCTCGCGAACGAGTAACCGATATTTCCTACGAGCGCACAGTCAACTCCTGCTGTTTTAAATATGTGGTAAATCAGTGAAGTGGTGGTGGTTTTCCCATTACTACCTGTTATACCAACTATCTTGCTCTTTCCCTTGTGCCTGTATGCGAGCTCTATCTCACTTATTATGCTGATTCCCTTTTTCCTGATCTTCTTCACTATTTCCGCTTTCTCCGGTATGCCTGGGCTCTTCATAACTTCATCAGCATTCAATATCATATCTTCTGTATGCTGCCTCTCCTCGAATGGAATATTATTCTCTTCAAGTTCTTTCCTATACTTTTCCTTGACCGGCGATCCATCGGAAACAAACACATCGTAACCATAATGCTTTCCCAACAATGCAGCTCCAGTCCCACTTTCGCCGGCACCAAGAATTACTAAACGTTTACTCATGGATCCCTTTAATTTGGGTTTCCGGATTAAGGGGGTCCTTCAGTAGTTTGGATTTTAACGCTCTTCAAGTCCTAACGCAGTTAGTTTTCCAGGATGATGGATTAATGAACCATGGGTTTTTCAGCAAGGCATTCAATATCTTCCTTACCTGATCTTCAGCGTCACTATCGAAAACACAACGCATAAGATCGTTACGATCCAGAATCTTGTTACTATCTTACTTTCATGATATCCGAGCTTCTGGTAGTGATGATGCAAAGGGCTCATCAGAAATATCCTTCTTCCATCGCCATACTTTTTCTTTGTGTATTTGAAATACGCCACCTGTAACATCACGCTCAGGTTCTCCACAAGAAAAACTCCGCAGAATATCGGTATCAATAATTCCTTTCTTACAATAATCGCCAGCGCTGCAATGATTCCTCCGAGCGTAAGGCTCCCGGTATCACCCATGAATACCTGCGCCGGGTAAGCGTTGTACCACAGAAAGCCAACACATGCACCTATCATTGCACCAATAAAAATCGACAGCTCTCCGAGATTCGGTATATACATTATATTCAGGTACTCCGCGAACCTGAGGTTGCCGCTCGCATACGCGAAAATGCCCAGACACACCCCGATCACCGCACTGGTTCCTGTTGCCAGTCCATCAAGCCCATCTGTAATATTGGCGCCATTCGACACTGCGGTGATTATGAATATCACCACAATTACATATAACACCCACGTGAAATCCCGCAATGCCGATGGCAGTAATTTTGAATAGTTAAACTCGTGACCTTTCACGAATGGAATTGTTGTGATAGGCTTATCGGGTATAACAAATAATTTTACTTTTTGGTCCAGCTGCCTTCTTATCACTTTAACACTGTCATTCACCTCGCCTGTATATTCTCTCCACACCTGCGTGTTGTCATTAAATATCAGCGTCGACGCCACAAGTACGCCAAGCACCACCTGACCTAATACCTTAAACCATCCGGCGAGGCCGTCCTTATCACCTTTCTTATATGGTATTCCCTGTTCTTTCGCGATTCTCTTGGCACGCAGTTTCAGATAGTCATCGATAAAACCAATAATGCCCAGCCAGATCGTGCTGAAGATCATCAGCCTGATATAAGCCTTGTTAAGGTCTGCCAACAGGAATGTAGGGATCAGAATCGCGAGTATGATAATGATGCCTCCCATAGTTGGCGTACCCTTTTTCTGCTGCTCGCCTGCCAGTCCCAGGTCGCGCACACTTTCACCAACCTGTTTTTTCAATAGGTAGTTGATAAGCTTCTTACCAAACAAAGTCGATATCACCAGCGAAATGATCACCGCCAGCAGCACCCTTGAAGTGATGAACTGCATGAATGAGCTACCCGGGAATTTTATTCCCTGATCCGCAAACCATTCAAATAAGTGATATAGCATTTCTTTTATTTTCCCAACAATTCAAACATTTCCAATAGCACCTGTTTATCATCAAAAGGATGTTTCACTCCTTTTATCTCCTGGTATTTTTCGTGACCCTTTCCTGCTACCAGAATGATATCTTCTGGTTTTGAAAGGCTCACCGCCGTCTTGATGGCTTCTCTCCGTTCTGCAATCGATATACATTTTCTTTTTGATGCAGAGCTTAACCCGGCTTCCATATCTTTCAAAATCTCCAGCGGATCCTCACTTCTTGGATTGTCGGAAGTGAGTATGGCCTTCGTGCTGTATTCGCATGCTGCCTCTGCCATCACAGGACGCTTGGTTTTATCCCTGTCTCCACCACATCCCACAACTGTTATCACCTGTTCATGACCTTTTCTGAGTTTCTGAATCGTAAGCAACACATTCACCAGCGCATCCGGCGTATGAGCATAATCGATTATCCCAATCACACGTTCCTTATTCGAGATATAGTATTCAAATCTTCCCTCCGCTCCTGTCATCGCGCTCAGATGCACCAGTACTTCGTTCTTATCTTCACCCAGGCATATCGCCGCGCCATATACCGCAAGCAGATTATACGCGTTGAATTCACCTATCAGCCTGAAATGAACTTCCTGATCGTTGATGGTCATCACCAGGCCGGTCAGGCCGTTCTCAAGGATCTTGCCTTTGAAGTCGGCCATCGTTTTCAGGCTGTAATAGAACTTCGCAGCATTCGTATTCTGCAGCATCACCGTTCCTCGCTTATCATCCGCGTTTGAAACAGCAAACGATGTTGAAGGCAGTGAATCGAAAAATGCTTTCTTCACTCTGATATATTCCTCGAATGTTTTATGGTAATCGAGATGATCGTGAGTGATGTTGCTGAATAATCCTCCGGTAAAAAACAAGCCGCTTATTCTGTGCTGATGTATTGCGTGCGAGCTTGTTTCCATAAATACATGCGAACACCCCTCATCCACCATTTGTTTTAGCAACGCATTCAGGCTGATTGCATCCGGTGTGGTGTGTGTTGCCTCAACGATTTTGTCACCGATGTGATTCTGAACCGTACTAAGCAATCCACATTTATACCCAAGCTTTGAGAAGAGCTTGTAAAGCAATGTTGCGATTGTTGTTTTACCGTTTGTTCCGGTAACGCCAACTAGCTTTACTTTTTCTGATGGTTGTCCATAATAATTATGGGCCATATAACCTGCTGCTGCCGCGCTGTTTTCCACCTGCACATATGTTACACCCGCCTTTTTGTGCGAAGGAATCGTTTCGCATATGACCGCACCCGCGCCGTTATTAACCGCTGTGTCAATGAACTGATGACCATCTGCCGATGATCCCTTTATCGCAATAAATGCAGAGCCCCCGCTCACTTTTCTCGAATCTATTTGAAGATCTCCTACCTCAACGGCCGTTGCACCTTCAACGGACCTGATATTCACCCTAAACAATATGTCCTGCAATAATGCCATCCACAACTAGTTTAATTCCACGACTACCGTTTGTCCTTTCGACAAAGGCAATCCCGCACCAACCGACTGGGCGAAAACCTTTCCCCTTCCCTTCGCAAGCACTTTCACATTCCTGTTCTCGAGAAGAAACAACACATCTTTCAATCCCATACCCTTTACATCTGGCATCCTGTTCCCGACCACGTCTTTCGCTTTCATCACAGGCTGATAGTTCATTTCAGATACTGTGTTGTATTCGCTTTTTCCTGATGAATCGCTGAATTGTATGTTAAGGTGAGCCAATATTTTCTTCATGTCCGTTGCCGATCCTGCATACAGATAATAGGAACTGTCCGGAACATTTTTTAATGGTTCATTCTGCCTCTCGCTGTCAGATAATGTTGAATACAGCTTGTCGGATATTTCTTTGAATACAGGGCCAGCTACAGATGCACCATAATATTTTCTCGCAAAGGGCTTATTTTTTATTACGACTATTATTGAATATTTCGGATTGTTCAATGGAAAATATCCTGCGAAAGACGACTGGTAGATGTGATCGCTATAGCCGCGTTTTCCATTCGCAACCAAAGCAGTTCCCGTTTTTCCGCCCACCTTGTATGGTGAGTTCTTAAATAACACGTACCCTGTGCCGCCTTCCTCGTTGCATACGGAACTAAGACATTCCTGCAATTGTTTCAATGTTGGTTGGCTGCAGATCGACTGCTCCACAATCTGTGGTTCAAATTTCCTGACGGCGATACCGTCCTGCGAAATCTCGTTAACGAGATAAGGTTTCATCATCTTGCCATTGTTTGCCACCGCGTTGTAAAGCATTAAAGTCTGAAGCGGACTTATGAGCACTTCATAACCAAAACTCATCCATGGCAGCGATGTGGCGCTCCACGTTTTTGATTTAGGATTTTTTACTATCGGAGATGTTTCTCCAACAAGGTCAATACCTGAAGACACGTTGAAACGCAGTCTTTTCAGGTGATTGATATATTTCATTGGATCCCTGGAATAATTCGACCATATCATTTTGGCCATTCCAACATTCGAACTGTATTGAAAGGCCTGCTTAAGCGTGACATTTGTTTTATTATGACGCTCGCTGTCGTACACCGTGCGCCTTGAAACCTGCCACATGCCCTTATCGAGGTTCACATGATTTTCGAGTGTTGCATATTTATCTTCCAGCAATGCGAGCATCGATGCAAGCTTGAATGTAGATCCTGGCTCTGAAGCGCGGATGGCATAATTGAGATCTTCCCAATATGCACCGTCTTCACGCCTGCCCAGGTTGGCCATTGCCTTGATCTTACCTGTGCTCACCTCCATCACGATCGCTGTTCCGTTGCTGCATTCGTTTTCTTCCATCATCCTCAGCAAAGCATTCTCGGTGATGTCCTGTATGTTCACATCTATGGTGGTAACAATATCCTTGCCTTGTTCGGGCTCAATTTCATATCCTTCTACCGGAGCATACACGCCACCAGCTATGTAACGGACCAGCTTTTTACCGCTTTCGCCTTTCAGCACAGAGTCGTATGTGTTTTCTAAACCAACATTTGAATTTTTGATTTTCCCATCGCTGTCGATAAATTCCCTTGAAAGGCCGATAGTTCTGTTGGCTAGCAGTCCGTAAGGATTAAGTCTTTTGTTTTTTACTTCAGCAATAAACCCGCTCCTGTTCTTTCCCTGCCTTATCAGCGGAAAGCGTCTCAAAACTTTATATTGGTCGAATGTGATGTTCTTTTTGAGAAGGTAATAACGGTTTTTGTTGCGGTATTGCGTTTCGAACTCTCTCTTATATTCTGATTTGCTTTTATCACGGAAGTATCGCGCGAGGCTCAGCGACAATGAATCGATATTCTCTTTGAAACGTTTACCATTCTTTTCCCTCAAACCTTCCGCCCCGAAATCGACATATATATCGAAATATGGAATAGAAGTGCTAAGCATGTTACCATCTTCGCTATAGATGGTGCCCCTGTCTGCATCAATTTCAATGAACTTCTGCTGCTGTTGTCTGGCCTGGCTTTTCCAGTAACTACCCTGTATCTGCTGGATGTAGAAAACGCGACCGAGGATAAGGAGGCTGAAGGCTACTATGCATAAAAAGCACAGGTACACTCTCCATAATATGTCGCGTTTAATTTCCAATTCGCGTGCTGATTGTTTTTACTCTCTGTCCGATGCACTGTCCACCAGTATAACAGGCGGCGTTGTCAGCTCTTTCAAACCGAATGGTTCAACAGCTTTCGACAATTCGCTTTGTTTACTTCTGAACATTACTTCGCTTTTTAATGTTTTGAATTCATAATTCAGTTCGTCGATCTCCTTGCTTACTGTGTTTATATTTCTGACTGTTTTATCTGCATAATGGCCATTATATATGTATATCACTGCCAGGAACGAAAGAAAAAGGAAGAAAGGAAAGTTTTTCACGATCCACTGGTAGTTCAGGAAGCGCTTCCAATCCTGCTTTGTTTCCTTCGTTTTTATTTCGTCCATTTGGTGGTTTTGTTTGAATCGGAATCGACAATCGACAATCGAGAAAGTATCAACTTACTCACGTTCCACCTCACTTCTCACTTCTCACCTCTCACTTCTCACCTCTCACTTCTCACCTTTACTTCCTCTCTGCCACCCGCAACTTCGCACTCCTCGATCGCGGGTTCACTTTCATTTCATCGCCGGTGGGCAACACCGGTTTTTTAGTAATCACTTTCAACTGCGACTGCCTGCCGCCACCATACAAATCATGCTCATCGCTTCCTTCAAAACTTCCCTCTTTAAAAAACACTTTCACAATTCTGTCCTCTACAGAATGAAAAGTAATTACCGCTATGCGTCCCCCTTCTTTAAGCACTGCCGGCACCTGTTGAAGCATTTCTTTCAGCGCGCCTACCTCATCATTCACTTCAATACGCAATGCCTGAAATACCTGTGCGAAATACTTCTTCGGATTTCCTTTTACCACATCATGCACGGCACTCTTAAAACCCGCGACTGATTTTAATGGAGTTATGCGGCGCGCGTCAACAATTGTTTTCGCCAGCGTTTTTGCATTCGTTACCTCGCCATATTGTTCAAAAAGCTTATGCAGACGCTCTTCGGAATAGTCCGACAGGATCGTTTGCGCGGTCAGCTCCTGACGCTGATCCATTCTCATGTCGAGCGCCGCATCATCCGACCTTGTCGAAAATCCCCTTTCACCTTCATCAAACTGGTGACTGCTTACTCCGAGATCGGCAAGAATGCCGTCTACTGCCTGTATTTTGTATAGTTTCAGAAAGCGTTGCAGATGGCGGAAGTTGTGTGGAACAAAAATGATCCTGTCATCTTCCGGTAGATTTTCTCTTGCATCGGCATCCTGATCAAATGCTATAAGCTTACCGTCACTGCCCAGGCGGCTGAGGATTTCACGTGAATGACCTCCACCGCCGAATGTGCAGTCCACATAGATCCCTCCGGTTTTTACCTGCAACGCATCAACCGCTTCCCGAAGCATCACCGGCACATGATATTCAGGATGATTTTCCCGCTTCATCGCCGCTAAAGTTGAAGACCCTGTTGTAATCCGTCCGGAATCACTTCCTTCGCCAGTTCGCTGAAGGACTGTGGTGTCATCGACTCAAAGAACTGTTTGTATTTCTTACTGTCCCAGATCTCAATTTTCTGTACGGAGCCCACCAGCACAATGTCTTTTTCTATTCCCGCATGCTCACGCAGGTTCGGCGGAATCAACAGTCTGCCTGCGGTATCAAGCTCCAGCTCCGTGGCACCATTAAAAAAATATCTCCTGAATTCGCGAACTTTGGGATCAAAATCATTCAGCTTGCTGATTCCCACGAATATTGGCTCCCAGTTTTTTAAAGGGTATAATGACAGGCATTTTTCGAAGCCACGGTTGATGACAAACTGCTCTGGGGAACTTTCCGGCAATTTCTTCCTGATTACCGAAGGAAGCAAAAAGCGACCCTTGGCATCAACCGTTGCTTCATACTCGCCCAGAAAACCAATCATTTACATACCAATTGACCAGAAAAAATCATAAACTCACACAAAATAACACTTTTTCCCACTTAAGGCTCAAAAATGCGTTTATTTAATTTTTCCACAAGGCGGTTTTTCAACACAACCCAATACCAGATTGATTTACAGCCTGTTTTATTGGCCGGTCAGTTAGTTTTAATGTGAATTACCTGTGAATTGATGTGAATTGAGTGTGGATT
>Ga0075421_100004191_pt1 | contig 17396 bp, 17 predicted proteins | sample SoiMetdeltSBSDD5_FD_75292 | JGI IMG/M metagenome (GOLD analysis project Ga0075421, IMG submission 75292) | Bulk soil microbial communities from a Populus tree surrounding site in Tennessee, USA - Soil MetaG P. deltoides SBSDD5 | ecosystem: Environmental > Terrestrial > Soil > Tree plantation...
TGTCGCCGCTGCCAGTCACGACTGCGTCGTCTCGCCGTGTTCGACGCAGCGGGCGACCCAGCCGCGTGGGAGAACCTGGACCTTCATGCGGCGTCGGCAGGCCGGGCAGAAACGTGGCGGTTCGAGCTCGCGACCCGCCTGGCAGCGGTCGTGCCCGCCGGCCTCGACGGGCTCGCCGCAGCGGTCGCAGTAGGGCCCGCTCACAACGTCTTCGACAGCTCCTTGATCGGCATCTGGAGCTCGTCGAGGAGTTCCAGATCGTCCTTCGGATCGCGGCCAAGCGTCGTGAGGTAGTTGCCGACGATGACGGCGTTGATCCCGCCGAGCAGACCCTCCCGCGTGCCGAGGTCGCCGAGCGTGATCTCGCGACCGCCGGCGTAGCGCAGGATCGTGCGCGGCAGCGCCAGCCGGAACGCCGCGATCGTCCGCAAGGCGTCGGCCGACTCCAGCACCGGCAGGTCGGCGAACGGAGTGCCCGGCCGCGGGTTGAGGAAGTTGAGGGGCACCTCGTGGGGTCGCAGCTCGGCGAGCTGCGTGGCGAGCTCGGCGCGCTGTTCGAGCGTCTCCCCCATGCCGACGATTCCGCCGCAGCACAGCTCCATGCCGGCCGCGCGGACCATCTCGCAGGTGGTCCAGCGCTCGTCCCAGCTGTGAGTGGTGGCGACCTCGGGGAAGTACGACTTCGCCGACTCCAGATTGTGGTTGTAGCGATGCACACCCATCGCGACGAGCTCGTCCACCTGCGCCTGGGTCAGCATGCCGAGCGAGCAGGCGATGTTGATGTCGACCTCGGCCTGGATGGCGCGGATCCCCTCGCGTACTTGGGACATCAGGCGCGTATCGGGCCCGCGAACGGCCGCCACGATGCAGAACTCGCTGGCTCCGGTCGCTGCGGTCTGCTTGGCCGCCCCGACGAGCTCGGGGATGTTGAGCCAGACCGCTCGCACCGGCGAGGTGAACTGGCCCGACTGGCTGCAGAAGTGGCAGTCCTCGGGACAGCCGCCGGTCTTGAGCGAGACGATGCCCTCGACCTCGATCTCTGGTCCGCACCACCGCATCCGGACGTCGTGGGCGAGCTCGAGGAGGGCGGGGATCTCCGCGTCCGGAAGGTGCAGCAGCTCGACCAGGTCCGCATAGCCGAGGCCGTCGCCTCCCTCGAGGACCTGACGGCCAGCGCGGGTGAGAAGGTCCTCGGTCATGCGCGCAATCTACTGGACCCGGCGATCCGTCCCGGCGACGACCACATTGGGACACACTCGCCGGACCTGTCCCTTCCCAACATCCCAGGTGAGACCGGTAATCTGTGCCGCGCGATGACCCGGAAGGCGTCCTCCAGCGGGACGGATCTTGGCGTGCCCGGATTCGACCGGGAGCACCTGTGGCATCCCTACACGTCGATGACGGACCCGCTGCCGACCTACCCCGTGGTCGAGGCCGAGGGAGTACGCCTCCGGCTCGACGACGGCCGTGAGGTCGTCGACGCGATGGCGTCGTGGTGGTGCGCGATCCACGGCTATCGCCACCCCGAGCTCGACGCGGCAGTCCAGGATCAGCTCGGCCGGATGGCGCACGTCATGTTCGGCGGGCTGACTCATGCACCGGCCGTGGAGCTCGCCAAGCGGCTCGTCGGCCTGACGCCGGACGGTCTGTCCCGGGTATTCTTCGCCGACTCGGGCTCGGTCAGCGTCGAGGTCGCGATCAAGATGGCGCTGCAGTATCAACGCGGTCTGGACCGGCCCGAGCGCACCCGGCTCCTCACCGTACGCGGCGGCTACCACGGCGACACGTTCGCCGCGATGAGCGTCTGTGACCCGGTGACCGGGATGCACGCGATGTTCACCGACGTCTTGGTGCCTCAGGTCTTCGCACCACGACCTCCCAGTGGGTTCGGCGCCGACATCGGCCCCTGGACCGACGAGGTCGAGACGCTGATCGGCGAGCATCGCGACGAACTCGCCGCGATCGTCGTCGAGCCGGTGCTGCAGGGCGCTGGTGGCATGTACGTCTACGAGCCGGCCTGCCTCGCCATCCTTCGCAAGCTCGCCGACGAGCACGGCCTGCTGCTCGTGTTCGACGAGATCGCCACCGGGTTCGGCCGGACCGGCATGTTGTTCGCCGCCGAGCACGCCGGTGTCGCCCCGGACCTGATGTGCGTCGGCAAGGCCCTCACCGGCGGCTACCTCACCCTCGCGGCGACGCTCGCGACCGACGAGGTCGCCCGGACCATCTCCGCGTCGGAGTCCGGCGTACTCATGCATGGCCCGACGTTCATGGCCAATCCGCTCGCGTGCCGGGTCGCGACTGCCTCGATCGACGTCCTCCTCGCCGGCGGCTGGGCCGATCGGGTCGCACGGATCGAGTCGGGTCTGGCCGCCGGCCTGGACCCCCTGCGCGAGCTGACCGGCGTCGCCGACGTCCGTACCCTCGGCGCGGTCGGCGTCGTCGAGATGGAGCGGCCGGTCGACGTCGCCGCGGCGACCGCGCTCGCGATCGACCACGGAGTCTGGCTGCGACCGTTCGGGCGGCTGATCTACACGATGCCGCCCTACATCACCGACGACGCCGACCTGGCGCTGATCTGCGCGGCGATTCGGGCGGTCGCCTCGGACCCGTCGATGGCCGAGGGGGTGCCGTGAGCGGACTGACTCGCTGGCTCGCCGCACAGCGAGCGGCGCGTGTCTCGGGCGGTCTGGAGCGAAGGCTCGTCGTGCGCGACGAGAGCCTCGTCGACCTCGCCGGCAACGACTACCTCGGCTTGGCCGCCGATCCGGCGGTCGTCGAGGCCGCGATCCGGGCGGCGCGGGAATATGGCGTCGGCGCAGGCTCGTCCCGCCTGGTGACCGGAAACCTGGCGATCCACGAGCAGCTCCAGGCGGAGCTCGCGGAGTTCACCAAGCGGCCCGCGGCGCTGGCGTTCTCGACCGGCTACCACGCGAACCTCGGTGCCGTCACGGCCTTGGCCGACGCCGACACGCTCATCGTCTCGGACGCCCACATCCACGCGTCGCTGGTCGACGCCTGCCGGCTGGCTCGGGGCGGCGTACGGATCGTGCCGCACAACGACGTCGGGGCCGTACGGGACGCCCTGGCGCAACGCACCGAGACGCGGGCGCTCGTCGTGGTCGAGTCGATCTACTCGGTCCTCGGCGACGCCGCGCCGCTCGCCGAGCTGGCGACGCTGTGCACCGCCCACGACGCGACCCTGCTGGTCGACGAGGCGCATGCGATCGGCGTCGCCGGCGAGGGCGGCCGGGGCCTCGGCTACGACCTCGACCTCGCCGAGCCGGAGCGGCTCGTCATGACCGCGACGCTGTCGAAGGCCCTCGGCGCCCAGGGCGGCGTCGTGCTGGCCGATCCGGCCGTGGTCGATCACCTGGTCAACACGGCGCGGGCGTTCATCTTCGACACCGGGCTCGCCCCGCCCGCTGCCGGGGCCGCTCGCGCCGCGCTCGAAACGCTCACGGCCCGGCCGGAACTCGTTGCCCGCGTCCGCGCCCATGCGGCGGCACTGGCAGAGGCCTGCGGAGCCGCGCCCCCGGCGGGAGCGGTCTTGTCGGTGCCGATAGCCTCCCCAGAGGCCGCCGTACAGGCGCGAGACGACCTTGCCGCCCAGGGCTTGCGCGTCGGCTGCTTCCGACCACCATCCGTACCCGATCGGGTGTCGCGGCTACGGATCACCGCGCGGGCTTCCCTGGCCGACATCGATGTCGACCACGCCTGTCGCGTACTCCCCACGATCATCAGCAGAGGAGGGTAATGGCGAGGTACGTCTTCATCGTCGGTACCGACACCGGAGTCGGGAAGACCGTGACGATGGCTGCGGTGGCGACCCACCTGGCCACCTCGGGGAGCTGGCTGGCGCTGGTGAAGCCGGTGCAGACCGGTCTGGTCGACGGCGAGTTCGGCGACGTCCAGGTCGCGTCGCACCTGTCGGGAGTCTCCGACGTCCACGAGTTCGTCCGGCTGCCCGATCCGCTGTCACCCGACGCGGCGGCCCGGCTGCGGCAGGTCTCCGTGCCGACGATCCACGAGCTCGCCGCGAAGCTGCGCGACGTGCCCGTACCCGCTGATACTGTCCTGGTCGAGGGCAGCGGCGGCATCCGAGTACGGCTCGACACCCGCGGTGGCACGATCCTGGACCTCGCACAGGCCGTCCGCGATCACGGCCAGGTCCAGGTCATCGTCGTGGTCCGAGCCGGGCTCGGCACGCTCAACCACACCGAACTCACGGTCGAGGCGATCCGGCGCGCGGACCTGCCGTTGATCGGCCTCATCATCGGGTCGTGGCCGGAGCAGCCGGACCTCGCCGCCGGATGGAACGTGCTCGACCTGCCCCGCGTGTCCGGACTGCCGTTGCTCGCCCGGTTGCCCGAGGGTGCCGGACGCTGGGCGCCGAGCGAGTTCCAGTACGCGGCGTGGCGCTGGTTCAGCCGCCGCCTCTGACCGTTCCCGTGCCGTCGAGTTCGTGGGTTGTTCCCGCGCGTCCAACCAGCCTCGCGCTGCCCGCTCGGCGGCCAAGCCCATCCACGGACGCGCACGAACAGCCCGCGAACTCGGCTTCCGTGGTCAGGGCGGCTCCGATTTGTGCGCGAATCGTCGGCGTGACGTCGGCAGCTCCGACCTTGTGCGCGAATCGTCGGCGTGACCACGTCGTACCAACGATTCCGGCACGAAACCGTCGTCAGCCCGGTCCTGCGGTCCCAGGCGTCACCTCCGTTACAGGACTGTCACGAACCGACGACCTGGGTGCCGCTTGTTGGTCGGTCTTTGGCACCGATGGTGATGGAGAGGCCGACGCGACTCGACGCCCGTCGGTCGGGCTAGCGGAGCTCGGCCGAGGTGAGGTCGAGAAGGCGACGGGCGACGATGAGCTGCTGGATCTGCTGGGTGCCCTCGAAGATGTCGAGGATCTTGGAGTCGCGAGCCCACTTCTCCAGCAGTTCGTGCTCGCTGTAGCCGACGGAACCGGCGAGCTCGACGCAGCGCAGCGTGATGTCGTTGGCCGTACGCGCGGCCTTGGCCTTGGCCATCGACGCCTGCAGCGAGTTCGGCCGGTCGCTGTCGGCCATCCAGGCGGCCTGCAGGGTGAGCAGGTACGCCGCCTCAAAGTCGGCCTCCATCGCGAGGTACGCCGCGGCCGCCGCATGCTGCAGATGGGGCGTCCGGTCGTAGTCGGCGTCCACACCGACCTCCTGCAACAGGTCTCGGGTCGTCTCCAGAGCCGCCCGGGCACACCCGACGGCCATCGCCGCGACCAGGGGGCGGGTGTTGTCGAAGGTCTGCATCACCCCGGCGAAGCCCTGGTCGCTCTCGACCTCCGGGCTGCCGAGGAGGTTGGCCTTCGGCACCCGGCAGTCCTCGAAGCTGATCGTCGCGGTGTCGGAGGCCCGGATACCGAGCTTGTGGTCGAGCCGCTCGACCCGCATCCCCGGCGTGCCCTTCTCGACGACGAACGACTTGATCGCCGCGCGGCCCTTCGACCGATCGAGGCTGGCCCACACGACCACTGCGTCGCAGCGGTCCCCGGCGGTCACGAAGATCTTCTCGCCGTTGATGACGTAGTCGTCGCCGTCGAGCACCGCCGTCGTCTGGATCGCGGCGGAGTCCGATCCGCAGCCGGGTTCGGTGATCGCCATGCCGGCCCACACGCCGGCGAACCGTTCGAGCTGCGCGTCGTCGGCGACCGACGCGATCGCCGAGTTGCCGAGGCCCTGTCGCGGCATCGACAGCAGCAGTCCGACGTCGCCCCACGACATCTCCATGATCGACAGCACCGAGGCGAGGTTGGTGCCGTTGCGGACGCCGCTGTCGTCGCCGTTGTCGGTCCGGCGTACTCCCGCGGCCCCGGCGCCCTGGCCCTGGCCCGACTCGCTGAGGCCGTCGATCATCGAGGCGAGCATGTCGAGCTCTTTGGGGTACGCGTGCTCGGCGAGGTCGTACTTGCGCGACAGCGGCCGGACGAACTCGGCGGCGACCTGATGCGCCTGGTTGATGAAGAACCGCAGCTTCCTCGGAGGCTCGAGGTTGATCATGCGAGGAGACCTCCCTCCGCGAGGCCGATCGCCCGCAGGTCGCGATACCACCGCTCGACCGGGTGCTCCTTCACGAACCCGTGGCCGCCGAGCAGCTGCACTCCGTCGGAGCCGATCCGCATGCCGTGCTCGGCGCACAGCCGCCGGGCCAACGCCACCTCGCGGGCGAAGTCCTTGCCCTGCTCGGCTCGGGACGCGGCGCGGTAGGTCGCGAGTCGCATGCCCTCCAGCTCGATGCCGATGTTCGCGACCGCGAACGCGACCGACTGCCGATGCGCGATCGGCTCGCCGAAGGCCTCGCGCTCCTTGACGTACGGGATCACGTAGTCGAGTACGGCCTGCCCGGTGCCAACGGCCAGGGCGCACCAGGCGAGCCGGCTCAGTCGTACGCATTCGGCGTAGGCGTCCGGTTGACCGTCGCCGAGCAACGTGTGCCAGGGCAGCGTGACGTCGGTGCAGATGACCCGGGCGAGGCTGGCCGCGCGCAAGCCCATCGCGGGCTCGGCCTCGATCTCCAGGCCGCGGCTGTCGGACTCGACGAGGAACAGCGCGGGACCGGCGTCCTCGAGCTGGGCGGCGACGACGAACAGTTCGGCGTCGGCCGCTCGTACGACCATGGACTTCGTGCCGTTGAGTGTGAAGCCGTCGCCGGTCCGTACCGCGGTGGTGTCGAGCTCGAACGGGTCGAACAACGGTCGTGGTTCGCCGACGGCGAGGGCGGCGGCCGGGATCTCCGACCCGGTGAACGTCGGGAGGTAGGTCTGTTGCTGGGCGCCGTCGCCCCACAGCGACAGCGCGGTCGCGACCGAGGCCGGTGACAGGCAGGCGACCGCCATGCCCATGTCGCCGTGCGCCAGCGCCTCTGCGACCAGGACCGCGGTCGTGGCCGAGCGCTCGCTGCCGAGCCCGCCGGCGTCTTCCGGCACCTCGAGCAGGGTGAGTCCGAGCTCCAGTGCCTGCTCGAGTACGTCGTCCGGCGTCACGCTGGCGGCGTCGGCCCTTTCGGCGCCGGGACGCAGCACGTCGTCGGCGAACTCGCGTACGACGCCGACGATCATCTCCTGGTCTTCGGTGGGAGTCAGGTCGAACCTCCCGCTCCTGCGGTCGGTCAGCCGAGTCGGCGAGCCTGAGCCGGTCTGGCGGGTGAAGGTCCGGCTGACCGCGCCGACCGTGCGGAATCCGGTCCGGGTCGCCTCGAAGACCGCCCGCTCGGCGGGCTTGCGCATGCCGAGCCGGTCGATGACGCGAGACTGCGCGAGCTTGTTGAGCACGGCGAGCGCACTGCCCATGACGTCGCTCCGATAGGTCGCGACGCCGCGTCGCGATGGTCGCTGGGATGCCACGTGGCCTCCTCATGGTGGCGTCTGGGCTAACTGTAACTCCCAGTTGCACCTTGAGTCCGGCGTTGCCCGCGTGGCCTCGGTCTCAGTCGGCGTCCGCTACCCTGCGCCCGTGTCTGAAACGCCCAGCGACGGCCTGCCCGGCGGCGGCACGGTCCGGCCGATCACGCGATGGGGCGAGCCCGTCATGCATCGCAGTCTGCAGGCCGTGACGACCTTCGACGACGCGCTCGCCACCCTGGTCGCCGACATGAGCGCGACGATGTACGCCGCCGACGGTGTCGGCCTCGCGGCCAACCAGATCGGCGTCGACCTCGCCGTGTTCGTGTTCGACTGCGTCGACGACTCGGGTGAGCGGCACTACGGCGTCGTCTGCAATCCGGAGCTCATGCTGCCGGAGGGACGGGACCGGCGGCTGGAGGAAGACGACGAGGGCTGCCTGTCACTGCCCGGCGTGTTCAGCACCTGCGCCCGGCCCAACTGGGCTCGGGTCGAGGGCGCCGACGAGTACGGACAGCCGGTGGCGTTCGAGGGCGACGGCCTGCTGGCCCGCTGCCTGCAGCACGAGACCGATCATCTCCACGGTCGGGTCTTCGCCGAGCGCCTCCCGGGTCGCGCCCGCAAGCGGCTCCTCAAGGACGCCGAGTCGATCGCGGACCAGTTCCCCTCCGACTGGCCCGTCACGGCGGCGCGGCAGGAAGCCTGACGGTCAGCCTCTCGTCAGGGCCCAGCACGCGACGGCCGTCGCGGCGGCGACGTTGAGCGAGTCGATGCCGTCGGTCATCCGGATCCGGACGCGACGGTCGGCGCCCTCGAGCCATCGGGCGCTGAGTCCCTCGCCCTCGGCGCCGACGATCAGCGCCGGTCGGGCCGGGACGACCAACGCCGCAAGATCCTCCGCCTCCGGGTCCGGCGTCAGGGCCAGGGTGGTGAACCCACTCGCGCGCAGCACCTCCATCGCCTCGCGCCACGAGCCGAACCTGGCGTACGGCAACGCGAAGACGGCTCCCATCGAGACCTTGACCGACCGGCGGTACAAGGGATCGGCGCACCGAGGCGACAAGACGGCGGCGTCGAACCCCAACGCGGCGGCGGAGCGGAAGATCGCGCCGACGTTGGTATGATCGACGACGTCCTCGAGGACGACGACCCGGGTCGCTGACGCGAGCACCGACTCGACCGGCGGCAACGGGCGCCGGTGCATCGACGCGAGCGCTCCGCGATGCACATGGAAGCCGGTGATCTCCTCGGCCAGCGCCTCACTCACCACGAAGCACGGCACGTCCGGCGCCGACTCCAGCACATCGGCCAGCCCCGCAAGCCATCGCGAAGCCATCAGGAAGGACCGAGGACGGTGGCCCGCCTCGATCGCGCGCCGGACCACCTTCTCCCCCTCGGCGATGAAAAGACCGTGCTCGGTCTCGAGGCGCCGGCGCAGTTGGATGTCACGCAGGTCGACGTAGTCGGCGAGCCGCGGATCGGCCGCCGACTCGACCTGCACCAACTCCGCCATCGGCGCCCACCTCCACGCTCGGAAGCTCATTCATGGTCGCCCGCCGCCCCGTGCGACGGCCGCTCAACCAGGCTCGACGAGCGCGACCACCTCGCCGATCACCACGATCGCCGGGGAGCGTACCCCGATCGCCTCGGCCGCGTCGGCCAGCCGGTCGAGCCGGGTCGTCAGGCGGCGCTCCCCCGGCATGCTGCCCTCGACGATCACCGCTGCCGGGGTGGCGCCGTCGCGGCCCTCGGTGAGCAGCCGGTCGGCGATCGCCCGGAGGTTGGCGACCGCCATCAGCAGCACGAGCGTGCCGCCGAGCCGGCCGAGCGCGGCCCAGTCGACCAGCGACTCCGGATCGTCCGGCGGCAGGTGACCCGACACGACGGTGAACCCGTGGGCGATCCCACGATGCGTGACCGGGATGCCGGCCAGTGCCGGCACCGCGATCGCACTGGTCAGGCCGGGGAGCACCGTGCACGGGACGCCGGCCTCCGTACACGCCCGGACCTCCTCGTGCCCGCGGCCGAAGACGAACGGGTCACCTCCCTTCAGCCGGACGACCCGCTGCCCGGCGCGGAAGCCCTCGATGCAACGGCGGTTGATCTCCTCCTGCATCGCGGCGCGACCGCGCGGCAGCTTCGAGGCGTCGACGACCTCGACGTGGGCGGGCAGCTCCGACAGCAGCTCGCGCGGCGCAAGATGGTCCGCGATCACCACGTCGGCCTCGGCGAGTGCCCGGCGGCCCGCGAGCGTGATCAGCTCGGGATCGCCCGGTCCGCCACCGACCAGGACGACTCCCGGCTGGTGGTCCCGGAAGTGCCGGTCGGCGAGATCGCCGTCGCGAAGCCGCTCGACGATCGCGTCCCGGAGCCGGGCCGAGCGTCGCGGATCCCGGTTGGAGAGCACGGCGACCGTCACGTTGTCGTGCCGTCCCGATGCCGGCGTCCAGGCGCTGGCCTGCCGAGCGTCGTCGGCCCGGACGCAGAAGACGCGCCGCCGGTCGGCCTCGGCGACGACCGCGGTGTTGACGGCCGGATCGCCGGTCGCGGCAAGCGCGTACCACGCCTCGGCGAGGTCGCCGTCCTCGTAGCGTCGGGCGATCCAGCCCAGCTCGCCGCCGTCGACCATGCCCTCGAGCGCCGGGCGTACCGTCGGCGAGACGACCGTAACGTCCGCGCCGGCCGCGAGCAGGGCCGGAATGCGACGCCCGGCAACCTGTCCGCCGCCCACGACCACGACCGAACGCCCGGCCAGCCGCAGTCCGACCGGATACGGCGGATGCTCGGTGTCGCCGCTCATCCAGGCACTGTAGAGCCGGGCCAGAGGCCCCTCGGCCGCCATCCAGCACCTGGACCGGCGCCGGTCCACAAGCGATAGGTTCGGATTCATGAGTCTCGACCGGCCCGTGAGCCCGAACCCCTACGATCTTCTCCCCCGCGTCGACGCGTTCTCCGTCACGAGTGAGTCGGTGAGTGACGGCGAACCGCTGCCCGACACGCACGTCGCCCACGCGGGCAACACCTCTCCGCACCTGTCCTGGAGTGGATTTCCCGCCGAGACGAAGAGCTTCGTCGTCACCTGCTTCGACCCGGACGCCCCGACTCCGTCCGGTTTCTGGCACTGGGTCGTCGTCGACATCCCGGCCGACGTGACCGAGCTGCCGGCCGGCGCCGGCTCCGGCGGTGAGCTGCCGGAGGGTGCGTTCCACACCCGCCACGACGGCGGCGGCGAGGGCTTCATGGGCGCTGCTCCTCCCGAGGGCGACCAGGTGCATCGCTACTACTTCGTCGTCCACGCGGTGTCGGAGGAGAAGCTCGGCGTCGACTCGTCGGCCACCCCCACCGTCGTGTCGTTCAACCTCGCGTTCAAGACGCTGGCTCGGGCCATCCTCGTTGGGACCTATCAGCATTGATCGGGTCCGCGGCACGGCCGGGCTCTACGGTGCCTTGGTCGTTCGGGGATTCCGTCGCTATGCCACCTATCGGGCTGCAACGGTAGCCGGAGCTTTTACCAACACAGTCTTCGGCGTCATCATCGCCTACACCTACCTCGCCCTGTGGGAGACCCGGCCGGACCTCGGCGGGTACGGCGTCGCCCAGGCCCTGACGTTCGCTTGGGTGGCGCAGGCGCTGATCGCCCCGGTCGGGCTGTTCGGCGGCTTCATCATCGACGACCTGTCCGAACGGGTACGAACCGGCGCGGCCGCGATCGACCTGCATCGACCGGTGTCGCTGCTCGGCCTCCGGCTCGCCGAGGACGTCGGCCGCGCGGCGTACCATCTGCTGGCCCGCGGGCTGCCGCCGATGGTCGTCGGCGCCGTGCTGTTCGACCTGGCCTGGCCGAGCCAGCTCTCGACCTGGGTCCTGTTCGCGCTGTCCGTCGCGCTCGCCGTCGTCGTCGGCTTCGGCCTGCGCTATCTCCTCGGCCTGCTGGCGTACTGGATCATCGACGTCCAGGGCCCGGCCTGGGTGCTGGTCGTGTTGCAGCTGTTCTTCTCGGGCATGATGCTGCCGCTCGTCGTGTTCCCTGACTGGCTGCGCACCGTCGCCGACCTGCTGCCGTTCAGGTGCCTGATCCAGATCCCGATCGACGTGCTGCTGAGCGAGGACACTGGCACCGCCGTGGCGCCACTGATCGGTGTGCAGCTGCTCTGGATCGGCTTCCTTCTCGGCGCAGGCGGCGCACTCACTCGCTTCGCGGTCCGCAAGGTGGTGGTCCAGGGTGGTTGACGCCGTCCGCGGATTCGCCATCATCGCCGGCGCCTGGGTGCGGTCTGCCCTGTCCTATCGGACGTCCTTCGTGATCGGGACCCTGGTGCAGCTCGTGATCACGTTCCTGGACTTCGCGGCGATCATCATCATGTTCGGCCACATCGAGGCGTTCGGCGGCTTCAGCATCTCCCAGATCGCGTTGCTCTACGCCATGTCGGGCTTCGCCCTGGGGGCCGCCGACATGCTGGTCGGCAACGCCGAGGCGCTCGGCCGCCGGATCCGCGACGGCAGCTTCGACCAGATGCTCATCCGTCCGGTGCCGGCGCTGGCCCAGGTGGCCGCCGACCGGTTCGCGCTTCGGCGCATCGGCCGCATCGCGCAGTCCGGCGTGGTCTTGACCTGGGCGATCTCGGCGGCGCCGATCGACTGGTCGGTCGCACGGGTGGTCGTCCTCGCTGGCGCGATGGCCTGCGGTGCGGTGATCTTCTGCGCCGTGTTCGTGATGGGCGGGGCGTTCCAGGTCTTCGCCGGTGACGCGGCCGAGGTGGCCAACGCCTTCACGTACGGTGGCAACACGCTCACCCAGTACCCCTTGACGATCTACCCGAGCGAGCTGGTCAAGGGCGTGACGTTCATCGTGCCCATCGCCTTCGTGAACTGGTATCCGGGTCTTTTCGTGCTCGGCATGGACGACCCGTTCGGTCTGCCCGGCTGGCTGCAGTTCGCGTCGCCGGTCGCCGCGGTTGCGTTCGTGGTGGTCGCCGCCGCATTCTGGCGGACCGCCATTCGTCACTATCGAAGCACCGGGAGCTGAGGCGTGTCCGCGATCATCGAGGTCGACGACCTCCGACGTACGTTCGTCGTCCGGCGCCGGCGGAGTCGGCTCCGGCGGGACCGCCACGAGGTCCACGCCGTCGACGGCGTCAGCTTCGAGATCGGTGGCGGCGAGGCGGTCGGCTACATCGGACCCAACGGCGCCGGCAAGTCGACGACCGTGAAGATGCTGACCGGGATCCTGGTGCCGACGGGCGGCCGGCTCCGGGTCGCGGGGCTGGATCCGTCGGCCCGTCGCACCGAGCTGGCGCGCCACATCGGAGTCGTCTTCGGCCAGCGCACCGGCCTGTGGTGGGACCTGCCGCTGCGCGACTCGTACGAGCTGCTCGGGCGCATCTACCGGGTTCCGCGCCGGACGTACGACGTCAATCTCGAGCGCCTCGTCGACCTGCTCGACCTGGGTCCGCTGCTGGAACAGCCGGTGCGGCAGTTGTCGCTCGGGCAGCGGATGCGGGGCGACATCGCCGCCGCCCTGTTGCACGATCCGCGGATCCTCTACCTCGACGAGCCGACGATCGGGCTCGACGTGGTGAGCAAGGCGAAGCTGCGGCAGTTCCTGCGGGAGCTCAACGCCGAGCGGAACACGACGATCCTGCTGACGACCCACGACCTGGTCGACATCGAGCAGGTCTGCCGGCGCGTGATGGTGATCGACCACGGGCGGCTGGTGTTCGACGGCGGGTTCGAGCAGCTGCATCGCGAGGGCGGCGCCCGGCGCACGGTGGTCGTCGACCTCGCGGCGCCGTGCGATCCGCTCGACGTCCCGGGCGTCACCGTGAGCCGGATCGACGGCGCCCGGCAGTGGCTGTCGCTGCCGGCCGGTGCCAGCGCCGCTCCGGTGGTCGCCGCACTCGGCCGACGCGACGACCTTGTCGACTTGTCGATTCAGGAGCCCGCGATCGAGGACGTCATCACCTCGCTCTACTCCCGCTGACCCTCGTGCCCACCCCTTGCCGCCGAGATTGCGCATCTTCCCCACTCAAGCCGGGCGGGGACCGGCGCCGAGGAGCGACGTGAGGGAAGACGCGCAATCTCGGCGCGAGATGGGGGCGACGGGGCGGTGGCGACGGGCATGGCACACTCCGTGCATGACCGATGCGCCAGCCGTCAGCACCGACATCTTGGGGGAGCCCTACCGCGCCGAGACGCTGACCTTCCCCGACGACGCCGAGGGCGCGGTGACCGCGACCCTGGTGAGCCGCTGCGCCGAGTCGTCGAACGGGCGCGCGGTGCTCTACGTCCACGGCTTTTGTGACTATTTCTTCCAGACTCACCTGGCGGACTTCTGTAGCGCGCTGGGCTACGACTTCTACGCGCTGGACATGCGCAAGTACGGCCGGTCCATGCTGCCGCACCAGACGCCGAACTTCTGCCGCGACCTGCGGGAGTACTACGCCGAGCTCGACGAGGCCTACCGTCTGATCACCGAGCGGGACGGCCACGACACGGTCGTCTTGATGGCGCACTCGACCGGTGGCCTGATCGCGCCCTTGTGGGCGCACGACCGGAACGAGTGCGGGATGTCGGTGCCGGCCGCGTTCGTGCTCAACAGCCCGTGGCTGGACCTGCAGGGCTCGCTGCTGCTGCGTACTGTTGGCACGCGTGCCATCGACGAGATCGGCGCCCGCCGCCCGTACCAGGTCATCCCGCGCGGGGTCTCCGGTGTCTACGTCGAGAGCCTGCACGTCGAGCGCCGCGGCGAGTGGGACTTCGAGCTGGACTGGAAACCCGCCGAGTCGTTCCCGGTGCGAGCCGGCTGGCTGCGTGCCGTACGCCGCGGCCATCGCCTGATGCATCGCGGACTCGACGTCGGAGCGCCGGTGCTGGTGCTCGCGTCGGCGCGGACTGCCTTCACCGAGACGTGGACCGACGATGTACCCCACAGCGACGTCGTCCTCGACGTCGAGCAGATCGCCCGCTGGTCGCATCGGCTGGGTCCGCTGGTGACGATCGCGCGGCTCGACGGGGCCCGGCACGACGTCTACCTGTCGGAGAAGGCGGTGCGCGACGATGCGTTCACCCTGACCGCACGGTGGCTGCGCGCCGTCGTGCCGCCGCAACCATGACCGGCGGACTGGGCAGCCTCGACCTGGCGCCCGCGGGCGAGCGGCCCGACCTGCTGGCCGATCCGGTCGCCGCGGTGGTCGAAACGCTCCCCGACGCTCAGGTGGCGCCGATCGACCCGGACCTGGCGGACACAGCGGCGTTGTGCGAGGCCTACGACGTCGCTCTCGACATCTCGGCCAACTGCGTCGTCGTCACGGGCCGGCGGGCCGGCGTCGAACGGCACGCCGCCTGCGTCGTCCTCGCGACCACCCTGGCCGACGTCAACGGACTCGTCCGGCGACGACTCGATGCCCGCAAGGCCTCGTTCGCCGCCGTCGACTTCGTCGTCGAGGTGACCGGGATGGAGTACGGCGGCATCACGCCGGTCGGTCTCCCCGCGGACTGGATGCTGCTGGTCGACGCCGCGGTCGCGAACACCGACGTCGTCGTCATCGGTAGCGGACTGCGCCGCTCGAAGATCGCAGTGCCCGGAGCGGTCCTGGCGAAGCTGCCAGGCGCCGAGGTCGTCGACGGGCTCGGGCGCCCGGTGCAGTAGGCGCGTTCGCAGGTCGATCAGCTCTCGTCGATCCAGTCGAGAACGTGTCGGCGTAGGCAGCGCGTTCGCACCATGACCACCGGACCGTCGGTGGAACGAAGGGTGTAGCGGTCGATCACCTCGGCCAGTGCGCCGCACTCGTCCTCGGGGCAGGCGACCGCCTCCCAGCCGGTCGGGTGCTGCCTGGGCTCGATCAGCAGCTGGTCGTCGGGCGAGAGGATCTCGTCAGGCGTTGTCCCCATGTGATTCGTCATGTCGTGCTCCAATTGCTCGTGGGTTGCATAGTCAGACTGGGCGGTCAGAACCGCGCACAACATCGGCAAGCCACCTCAGATCGCGCAGGATCAGCCTTAGGCCGCGAGCAGCCGCCAGATGGCGATCACGCCGATGACCAGGATCACCACGCGGAACACCACCGAGGGCAGGCGACGAGCAACCGAAGCGCCGATCTGGCCGCCGATGACGCTGCCGAGCGCCACCAACCCGGCGACCGCCCAGTCGATCTCGGCGATGACGATGAAGAGGACCGCGGCGACCGTGTTGGCGACGAGGGCGAGATAGTTCTTCACCGCGTTGGTGCGCTGCAGATCCTCGTTGAGACCGATGCCCATGATCCCGAGCAGCAGGACGCCCTGCCCGGCGCCGAAGTAGCCGCCGTAGACGCCGGCCAGCATGATGAGCACCCACATCGTCGCCGAGCCGTGCGGCCGGTCGGGCTCGGTGTGGTCCTTGACCCGCCGGGCCACCCACGGCTGGATCGCGACGAGCACACATCCGAGGCCGATCAGCACCGGGACGATCGCCTCGAACGCCTCCGACGGCAACGTCACCAGAAGGACCGCGCCGATCGACCCGCCGATCATGGCCGCGACGCCGAGCCGGATCAGCCGGTCACGCTGGCCGGCGAGCTCGCGTCGATAGCCGATCACCGCCGACAGGCCACCCGGCGCGAGACCCACGGTGTTCGACACGTTGGCGACCACGGGTGAGTAGCCCAACGCCAGCAGCGTCGGGAAGGTGACGAGTGTCCCCGATCCCACGACCGTGTTGATCACTCCGGCGCCGACGCCGGCGAGCGCGATCAACACAGCGTCGAGCAGGCTCACGCGAGCTCACGATCGCCGGCGAAAACACACCTCACGTCTACGGGGTCGACCCGGTGCCGTCGTCGTCTTCCTCTTCCTCCGACTCGGCGAAGTCCTCGGCGGTCGGCGGACGGCTCCACAGTCGTCCCGACGTCGGAGGCGCGGCCGGGGGTGGCGGGCCGAGAGTGGGCGGCGCCGGCGCCGGCGGATCGAGCTTCGCCGGCTTGTCGTCAGCCTTCGACTTGGCGGCCTTGGCGGCCTCGGCCTCCGTCTCGGCCGCGCGCTCCGCCTCCTTGGCCGCTGCCTCCGCCGCTTTGAGCGCTTCCGCTGCTCCCGCCTGGGCCGCGTCGGGCCCGTCGGGAGCTTCGGTTGTCTCGGGAGCTTCGGCTGTCTCGGCCGGGGCCTCCTCCGCCTCCTGCGCCTCCTCGGTCTCGGCAGCCTCGGCCTCCGACGGCACCGAGATCGACTCGGTCAACCGGGCGGCGGCCTCGGTCGCGGTCGTACCCAGTCCGGCCAACGGCCCCGACGAACGCGACGACGGCGAGGCGGCGTCGCGGGCCGACGCGATCGCCTCGGCCGCGGCGTCATGGGCCGCGCTGAGCTCCTCGTCGGTACGGGCCGCCAGCTCGGTCGACTCCATCTCGACCCGCTTCTTCGGACCGCCGCTGTCGACGGGGATGCCGGGGATCTTTCCGATCGCGCTGCCGAGACCCTTGATCGCGTCGCCGATCTCGCTCGGGATGATCCACATCTTGTTCGCCTGGCCCTCAGCGATCTTGGGCAGCATCTGGAGGTACTGATAGGCCAACAGCCGCTGATCCGGGGCGCCGTCGTGGATCGACTGGAACACCGTGCCGATCGCCTGTGCCTCACCCTGGGCCCGCAGGATCGACGCCTCGCGGTCGGCCTGCGCCCGCAGGATCGCGGACTCCCGGTCGCCCTCGGCGGTGAGGATCGCCGACTGCTTCTCGCCTTCGGCGGTGAGGATCGCCGACTGCCGCATGCCCTCGGCGGTGAGGATCGCCGCCCGCTTGTCACGGTCGGCGCGCATCTGCTTCTCCATCGAGTCCTTGATCGACGGCGGCGGGTCGATGCCCTTCAGCTCGACTCGGTTGACGCGGATCCCCCACTTGCCGGTCGCCTCGTCCAGCACGCCGCGCAGCGCACGGTTGATCTCCTCGCGGCTGGTCAGGGTCTGCTCGAGGTCCATGCCACCGATGATGTTTCGCAGGGTGGTCGTCGTGAGCTGCTCGACCGCCTGGATGTAGTTGGCGATCTCGTACGTCGCCGA
>Ga0075421_100004194_pt1 | contig 17383 bp, 18 predicted proteins | sample SoiMetdeltSBSDD5_FD_75292 | JGI IMG/M metagenome (GOLD analysis project Ga0075421, IMG submission 75292) | Bulk soil microbial communities from a Populus tree surrounding site in Tennessee, USA - Soil MetaG P. deltoides SBSDD5 | ecosystem: Environmental > Terrestrial > Soil > Tree plantation...
ACGAAATGAAGAGATTTCCGGCCTTTGTCGAACATGTCGAGCGGTGCGAGGACTTGACCCTTGAAGAGCTCACCAAGGTCCTCAATCGCGGGACACAGATAGCGCATCGCCTTCACGAGGTAAGGTTCGAGATAGCTCCTGCCGACGATGCCTTCGTTCGTGAAAACATCGATCAGGATGAGAGGCCAGTCCGTAATGGTGGCAATGCGTGCAACTATCGGGCGTTCGAGCCTGAGGACGACAGGCCTTGCCCGCAAGCTCTTGAGCGTTAACCGTTGGTTCATGCTGCCGTGGAAACTTGGCGATGCGATACGCAATAGGGCGCGCTCCGAGGATGCGCCGTCAAGGGGCCGGCAACTCAGCTCAAGCGGCGAGCGCCCGTTTCACCTTGCTTGTCAAATCGTTGCGGGTGAAAGGCTTGTTGACCAGATCGATGCTGTCTGGGAGTTCCTGCATCTGGCGGACCGAACCTGGTGCGTAACCCGACATGAAGAGGAGCTTCAGCTGCGGGCGCATCTTGAGCGCCCGAGCCGCAAGCTCGGGCCCGTTCATACCCCCCGCCATGATGACGTCGGACAAGACAAGATCGATGTCGTTCCGCTGCTCAATGATCCGGAGCGCCTCGGCGCCGTTCGAGGCCGTGAGCGTTTCGACACCCAATTCGGCGATCATGGCCGCGGCAACATCGCGCACGGCATCATTGTCTTCCACAACCAGCACGACGGCGCGCTGCTTCTGCACGAGATCAGTCGGCTTGGTGGTGGCTCTGCGTGGTGAGACGGGCTCGTTCGCCTCGCTGCGGGCACGCGGCAGATAGATTTTCACGCTCGTGCCGTGGCCGACCTCCGAGTAAATCTTGATATGTCCGCCCGACTGCTTGACGAAGCCGTAGATCATGGACAGGCCGAGGCCCGACCCTGCTTCAGGCCCCTTGGTGGTGAAGAAGGGCTGAAACACCTTGTCGAGGTTCTCCTTGTGTATGCCGCAGCCGGTATCCGTGACGGCGAGCATTGCGTATTCGCCAGGATGAACCTCATCGTGCTGGGCGCAATAGGTTTCATCCAGAATGACGTTCGACAGCTCCACGACGAGCCTGCCGCCCTTGGGCATCATGGCGTCGCGGGCATTGATGCATAGATTCAAGACTGCAGTTTCCAGCTGCGTGACATCAACGTTGACGGGCCAGATGCCGGTCGCGGGCGCAAAGGTGAGCTCGATCGTCTCGCCCACGGCCTGGTGCAGAATGGCTTCCATCTTGGGCAGCTGCGCATTGAGATCAACAGAAGTTGATTGCAGCGTCTGCTGGCGGGAGAAGGCGAGAAGTCGCTTCGTAAGCTCCGAGCCTCGTTCAACGGCGTCCAGGGCCGACTTGATTCGACGGCTGGCGCGCTCGTCGTCACGCACGAGCTGATCGACAAGCTGCAGATTGCCCATGACCACCATCAGCAGATTGTTGAAATCGTGGGCTATGCCGCCGGTGAGCTGCCCGACGGCCTCCATTTTCTGGGCCTGTAGAAATTTCTTCTCGAGAGCTTTGCGCTCGGAAATGTCCTGGCAGATGCCAAACAACGATATGACCTCGCCGTTTTCGCGCTCTGCCTCGATAGATGCTTCGATGTGACGCTCGTGTCCGCTGGGCAGCCTCAGCATGAATTCGAGATTGGGAACGTTCCGGCCCAGCTTGGCGAGTTCGAGTGCTTCGCGCCACTTCTCCTGGTCTTCCTCGAGCATATAGCTTTCGAGAAGCGACAGGGAGGGCGGCAGAACCGTATCGGCAATTCCGAACAACTCCAGCATCTCATCGGAAAGCTTCACGATGCCGCTGTCGATCCTATAGGCCCAGCTGCCCAAGCGCGCGGCGGCCTGCGAGCGGCGAAGGTTGCGCTCCGAGAAGCGCAGACGCTCGAAAGCGTTCATCTGGTCGGTGATGTTCCGCGCTAGCCCGATCGTCTTGGTCGGCTTGCCGTCGATCGAGTCGCGAACGACGCCGGCGATGATCTCGACCCAGATGTATTTTTCGTCGCGCGTGCGGATTCGGTACTTCGTCTGCCACTGGTCGACGTGATTTCCTGAGTGCGCAAGGGCGTGATCGATGGTCTTGCCCACGTCATCGGGATGTACGCGCTCGTTCCAAGTGTGGAAATTCAACGATGGGTCGGCAAGGGAGAACCCCAACATCTCATAGACTTCAGGCGACAGATGGGAGATGCCGGTGCGGTAGTCATAGTCCCAGAGTGCATAGCCGCCGCTTCTCAAGGCAAGCTGCAGCCGGCGCTCAACGTCGTGGGTTTCGGTGGCCAGTGCGACGCCGGTGCTCTGTCCGATCAGCAGCATGACCTCGCGGCCATCAGCCCTCATCATTTGCGCGGTAAAGCGAGCGTGTTTTGGCGCTCCGACGGGAGGAGAGTAGGTAACCTCGATACGGGTCGGCGCGTTCTGGCCCGTGTCGTTGGTCTCATCGGTGACATGACGCGCGGAAAGCCGCCCCTTGCCGAACTTGGCCAGCGTTTGTCCAACGAGCTCCTCGCGGGACACCCGCCACCGCTCTGCAAGACAGGGGGTCACCTCCATGATCGTCGCGTCGGGAAGTGATGCCGCCATCCATTCAACCGACGCGAGCTGGAGGATCTTGGCCAGTTCGACGAGGGAAGCAGGCGTTGCGTTCATTTCCGGCAGCTCCTGGGGGCAAATTCGGAGTGGGTCCCAGTCTCGCCAACAATGATGAAGCAAGGGTTTACCCCGAGGCCTGATTTTGAGTCGTCCCTAGTGTGCTGATTTTACGAAACAACCGCCCCACGTGTGCTCCAGGTTGAAGTGCTGGTCTTTTTCCGGGATAAGCGTTAACCGGCCATACAGGATTGGAAAATGGACGACAGACAACAGAAGAGCTTTCCGGTGTCATGGGATCAGTTTCATCGGGATTCCCGGGCCTTGGCCTGGCGCCTGGCGGGGGAGGGGCCGTTCGAGGCGGTGGTAGCCGTCACCCGCGGCGGTCTGGTGCCGGCAGCCATCGTGGCGCGGGAACTCGGCATTCGGGTAATCGAGACCATATGCATCGCGAGCTACGACTACGACAAGCAGGGCGAGCTCCAGATCCTGAAAACCGTGGGCGAGGCGATCGCCGGCCGCAATGGCGGGGCCAAGGTACTGATCGTCGACGATCTGGTCGACACCGGAGCGACGGCGCGGGCCGTGCGCGCCATGCTGCCCAGAGCGCATTTCGCGACCGTTTATGCCAAGCCGGAAGGGCGGCCGCTCGTCGACACTTTCATCACGGAGGTCAGTCAGGACACGTGGATCTATCTCCCCTGGGACATGGGGCTTGCCTTCACGCCGCCGATTCGGGACGGGGCAAAGGTCTGAGCAAGGCAGAGCCAGTTCTGGGAGCGGCCAGACGACTCCAGGATGCCGTAAACATGAAGCAATTCGGCAGTCAGTGTAGCGCCCGTGCCACAAAGTTCTGATATTTTCCCGCCCTCTTGTAGCCCCAAGGGTTAATGCTCATAGTGCCGTTATAAGGCTCGGGACATTGTGCGGCGGGGCAATTTGGAGCGGAGGGAGTCCTCATTAATGCGAAAAGCAGTTGCTGGGGCGTTCCTTTTCGCCGGCTTGCTTATCGGGACGACGGGAGCCGGCGCGGCTGACGTCGAAGTCGATGCGGGTTCTGCACCGGAAATGTCAGGTTGGTACCTGGCGGTGAGCGGGGGCCTCAATAAAGTTTTCGACTTGGATTATGACGCGGATGCCGGAGCACCCTTCGACACCGACGGGGATATTGAATTCAACTATGGCTGGCGCGGCGGTGCCGCAGTCGGCATGTATTTCAGCGACAACCTCCGCGGCGAGATCGAATTCGCCTACAGCAGCACGGACGCAGACGAAGTGGATGGCGAGAACGCCGACGGTTCGCTCAACATCTTCTCGGTCCTGGCGAAGATCGATCTTGCATTGGGCGAATTTTTCGGCTTTTGGCGTCCCTATGTGGGAGTGGGCGCCGGTTTTGCCCATGTGAACATCGACGATATCGGCGGGCCGGCAGAGGCCGACGGCAGCGATACGGTATTCGCGGCCGCGATCGAAGGCGGCAGCAGGTTCCCGCTGACCGACAGCGTCGATCTGTTCACTCAGACACAGCTCATGCTCTTAGGTGACATCGAGGGAGATGTGCCGGCGGGCTCAATCGACCTCGACAGTCCATTGGTGCTGTCCAGCTCTGTGGGCTTGCGCATTAACTTCTGATCCCAGAATTGCGATTTGGGCGACGGCGGGGCATAAGTGCTCCGGCCTTGACCTTGCGGACGTGGCGGAACGGTAGACGCAACGGACTTAAAATCCGTTGGGGGTAACCCCGTGAGAGTTCGACTCTCTCCGTCCGCACCAGGGAAAGCTACGGAGGCAGCCTCCGTCATAATCAAAACTCAAAGCGGATCATCCCTCCGAGACATCGGAGAGGCCCGGCATGCGAAGGCGCAGTTCGACGATCTTCGCGCCGCCCTCATCGACCGGCTGGTGCGAGCAACGCTCGCTGGCCGTTAACCATCAGGCGCAACCTTTGCAATGCTCGGTCGTTTAGGGGTGCGGGTTGCGGGCAGCGCAGCAACATTCGAAGCGAGGCGGATGCGACATCTACCTAACAAATCACAGCTCAGCCAGCTCACATCACCCAACGCATTCTGGTGGAGTACAGGCATTGAGGACACGTTCATCACTTCGCCGCATCCGAAAACCGGCCGAACGCTCGACGAGTATGAGCTGACCGGCCATTATAATCGGTGGGCGGAAGATCTCGCTCTCATGTCCTCCCTCGGTGTCCGGGCAGCCCGCTACGGGGTGCCTTGGCACAGGATCCAGCCGGAACGGCGCCGCTGGGATTGGAGCTTCGCCGATCAGACCCTCGAAAGAATGCTCGAATTCGGCATCGAACCACAGGTCGATCTCGTTCATTACGGTTTGCCTGCGTGGATCGAGGGGGCTTTTGCTCACCCGGATTACCCGGCTTATGTCGCCGAATATGCATCGCGAATCGCGGAAAGGTTTCGCGGCAAAATCACCTGGTACACGCCACTCAATGAACCTCGAATCACGGCCTGGTACTGCGGAAGGCTCGGCTGGTGGCCTCCGTTCAGACGCAGCTGGAGCGGCTTTGTCGCGGTCATGCTTTCCATCTGCCGCGGCATCATTCAAACCGTCCGCGCCCTCGAGCGTGTCGATCCCGAGATCGTCTTCTATCATGTTGATGCGACCGATTTGTTCGAGACCGACGATCCGCAACTGAGAGGCGAGGCGGAATTGAGACAGGACATTGTCTTTCTTGCGCTCGACCTGATGAGCGGCCGGGTGAAAACAGGGCATGCATTGTGGACATGGCTTCTGAAGCATGGCGCCAATGTGAAAGAGCTTGAATCTTTTCACCGCGACCCGGTTGAACTTCGCGTGATCGGTCTTAATCTCTATCCCATGTTTACGCTGAAACGGCTTGTGCGCGATGAGGATGGCCGGTTTCGCATAAGAATGCCTTATGCCCGAGGCGAACTGATTGCGAGGCTGGCCCACATGTACCATCAGCGTTATGGCTGCCCGCTGATGATCTCTGAAACTGCATCGATGGGTACAGTATCGCGCAGACGGGTGTGGCTCGATCAATCCGTTGAAGCCGTCGCGCAATTGCGCAAGCAAGGCGTGCCGCTCGTCGGCTACACCTGGTGGCCGATGTTCGCCCTCGTCACATGGGCCTATCGGCAGGGTCATCGGCCGATTGCAGCCCATCTGGCGCAGATGGGACTCTGGGATCTCGATGAGAGGCTCGATCGAACTCCCACGTCACTGGTCGACACATATCGGCAACTTGCCAAAGGAACCGCCGGCGCGCCCGGAAGTCCTCTGGGCCTCTTGGCAGAAAACAGGAGACAGCTCGATGTTCCGCAGCTTCTTTCTTGCGGGCTTTGAAGGCTCCACCGGTTACAATCGTCATGGAAGATGGTTCGACCAAGTCGTGGCGACGGGCCATGACAAAATGGTCGAACAGGACTACCGAAATCTGGCCGAGCTCGGAATCCATGGGGCTCGAGAGACCATCCGCTGGCCTCTCGTGGACCTCGGGAAGGGCCAATATGATTTCTCGAGTGTCGAGCCTTTCGCCGAGACCGCCAGGCGCAATTCGGTCGAGGTGATCTGGGATCTCTTTCATTATGGCTATCCGCTGCACGTCGACCTGTGGAGCGATGATTTTCCGAAGCGGTTCGCTGATTATTGTTATGCCGTGGGACGCTATATTTGTGAGAGGACCGAGGGCGTCTGCCTGTTCACACCCATCAACGAGCCTAGTTTCATGGCCTATGCGGGCGGCGAGAAGGGGCTGTTCGCTCCCTATGGCGAAGGTCGCGGATGGGAGCTCAAAGTGGCACTGGTGCGCGGCGCCATTGCCGGTATCGACGCGTTATGGGCAGCCTGCGCCGGCGCTCGCATCGTGAATGTCGATCCGCTGTGCCGTGTCGCATGTCCCCCAAACCGACCAGATCTCGAACCTCAGGCACAGGATTTCAACGAGCGTCTCGTGTTTCAGGCCTGGGACATGCTGGCCGGGCGGCTCTTGCCTGAGCTCGGCGGATCGCCAGCGCATCTCGATATCGTCGGCGTGAATTACTACTGGACAAATCAATGGGAGCTCGGCGTCCAACCCACAGCCGACGGACGGATTCCGCCTTTGCCCGAGAATGATCCGCGACGCGTGTCCTTACGCGACCTCGTGCGCTGCGCCTGGGAGAGATATGGCGGAGAAATCATGATCACGGAAACGGCGCATATCGGGGACCAGAGGGCGGGGTGGCTCTTGGAGGTTGCCGCGGAATCCGAGGCGCTTTTGCGCGACGGCGTTCCCCTGCGCGGCGTATGTCTTTATCCAATCCTTGGCATGCCCGAGTGGCATGAAAGCGACGTATGGACGCCGATGGGTCTGTGGGACCCGGTGTGCCTCAGAGATGTCGCCGGCGAGCGCCTGATCTGCACACCCATGTACGAGGCTTTGCAATCAGCGCGGCATGTGGATGCGCTTCATCAGAAAATCCTGTCGGGCCAAAAGGGCACCGTGATCACTCCCCCCTTGCGCACATGGAGGCAGCGTGCCGACGTCCCGTCGGCCACGCCGCGTGCTCGAGGCTCCGCGAATGATCATGTTCTCGTAAGAGGGAGGGGCCGGTACTAGGCTCAGGACTCCTTGATTGATCCAGAAGATGACGGTTGCGGCGATGCAGATGCGTTGCAATGACCCCCACCATTACCGCTTTTGAACGGTCGCCCGATCGCGGCAAGGGACTGGCGCGTGACATGCGCGTTCGCTGGGCGCTTGAAGAAGTGGGCCAGCCTTACAACGTTCGTCTTCTTTCGTTCAAAGCGATGAAGGAACCCGCGCATCGGGCACTTCATCCTTTCGGGCAGATTCCGACCTATGAGGAAGGCGATCTCGCCCTCTTCGAGACAGGGGCGATCGTGTTCCATATCGCCGAGCGCCATGCGGGGCTGCTGCCGGACGATGCCAATGCCCGGGCGCGCGCGATCACATGGATGTTTGCCGCGCTCAACACAGTGGAGCCGCCGATCCTTGAACTCGGAAACGCTAAGCTTTTGGAGGGCGACAAGCCTTGGTGTAAGGAGCGCCTGCCTCTGGTCGAGGATCGAGTCCGCGACCGGCTAGAGCAACTCTCCGGTCGCCTGGGCGATGCGCATTGGCTCGATGGTGCGTTCAGCGCCGGTGACCTACTGATGGTGTCGGTGCTGCTCAGGCTGAAATCATCGGGCATTCTGGACGAATATCCGAAACTCCCCGCCTATGTCGCCCGTGGCGAAGCGCGGCCCGCCTATAAGCGTGCTTTCGACGATCAACTGGCGGTTTTCACTGGCAAGCCGCCGACCGGCTGATAAACCCAGATCCATACCTCCCCAATCAAAAGTGTGGATAGCGTGTGGAAAACCTTTTGCGCATGGTTTTCCTCCTGATTCGTTTGGGCATAATCATTGCCATAAACATTCGGACATAGTCCTGGGGTTTGGTGGACCTCAAAGTCTATGGACGGATGGTCGGGATCCTCGAAACGTCGTGACGTCCGCTGTCACAAGCGGGTTGCTCTGATGGAGCGAGGCACCACCCGACATCGCACCTGGTCTGCACATCCGGACAGGCAGGAGCGAGCCGGCGACCGACGAACGGCGGCTAATCCGTGGAGTCGGCATGATCGGACCCTTGCGGGTTTCGGTCGTGGGCTCGAGGTGATCTGCGTGATGCGTGGGGATCCTTGTGCTTTAGGACAGACATTCGGGTACGCTTCCCGATCTCGCCTCTGGCAGATTGGAAACTGAGATCCTGCACGTCGATCCTAACAAGAAGGCGCTAGGGCAACCTGGCGCCTTTTTGCTGCTCGCTCTACTGGAACTGCAGGCCGGGACCGAACCATGTTGACCGTTGAGGCCATTATCACTGCCTTGTCGTTGGCGCCTCATCCCGAGGGTGGTTTTTTTCGCGAGACCTTTCGTGACGATCGGCTAATCAACGGCAGAGCCGCTTCCACCGCTATCTACTATCTGTTGGCCGAGGGCCAGCGCTCGCATTGGCACCGCATCGATGCGAGCGAGATTTGGCACTGGTATTGCGGCGCTCCGCTTGCGCTTTCGCTCAGGGTGGGTGAACGCGTGGAGACACAAAGGCTCGGATGCAACATTTTCCAAGGCGAACGCCCACAGTTGATCGTACCGGCTGGCGTGTGGCAGAGCGCGGAGCCCCTCGGCGCGTGGACGCTTATTGGATGCACGGTCGCTCCCGGCTTCGAGTTCAGCGGATTCGAGCTTGCGCAAGACTGACTGGGGAGGCTTAGGTGGATTTCCTCAACGCTCGTGCAAGATTGCCCTTCTGGCCGACCTTTATCCCTGCAAGGCCTAGGAAACGTGCAAGTGCCGCGAGTTCTTCGCTCAAGCCAGATACAGTCTCAGCCTGATCGACCGTCGTTTCGCCATGAACGGCATTCACGCGCAGGAGCGAATTGGCGCGATCAGCCTTGAGGCAGACCCTCGCGGTGTAGCGATCGCCCTGAAGAAAGGGCAGCACGTAATAGCCGTATTTGCGCTGAGGCGCCGGGGTGTAGATTTCGATGCGGTAAGAAAAACCAAAAAGCCGCTCGGCCCGATTTCGCTCCCAGACCAAGGGATCAAACGGAGAGATCAAGCTTCGGCACGGCGGAGGCCTTCGCGGAAGCGGCGTTCCGGCCACGATAAAGCCAGGATGGCGCCAGGATTGGACAGATACCTGCTCGAGCCTTTTGTCTTCCAGGAGTTGGCTGAGGGCTCTTCTCGCGTCCTCGACCGGCAGACGAAAATAGTCCCGCAGGTCACCAAGGGTTGCGACACCCAACGCGCCCGCGGACAAGAGCAGAAGCTGTCTGATGGCTTCGGCGCGCTCGACGGCCAGCCCATAAACTGACGACGGTATGACGCGGTCTGTAAGATCGTACAGCCGCTCGAAGTTTCGTCGCGTCGCGGCCGTGATCTCGCCGGTCCAGAAAAGGTATTCGAGGGCGAACTTTCCCGGCGACCAGCCCCACCAGCCCGGCACGCGACGGCCTGGCTCGGCAAGATCGCGAGCGGTGAGTGGGCCGCGGCTGCGGATTTGATCGAGCACGGCGGCTACATAACTCGCCTTGTCCTTGGCGAATTCCCGAAGGCCTTTGTAGATGCCGAGGCCTCGCTTGGCATCTTCCATTCGCCAGCGCAGCAAGGGGAAATGCTTCACGGGCAGGAAGCTGGCCTCGTGCGCCCAATATTCAAAAAAGCGGCGTTTGCCCGAATGGGTCAGCGCGTCAAGAATGGTCCGGTCATAGGGGCCGAGCCTCGAGAAAACGGGTAGATAATGTGCGCGCGCGAGCACATTGACGGAATCGATTTGCAGAAGGGCCAGCCGATCGACGACTCTTGATATCGCGGCTGCCGTCGGCGGAGAGTTTGGCCGCTCGGCGCCTGGCGACAGCTGTGCGGTGAGCGCCAGGCGACGCGCCTCGGCCAGCGACATGGAGTTGCTCACGAGAGTTGCTTTTCCATGTTGGTGAACTGGCTGTCGAAACCAAGTTGACGGTAAAGTGAAACGGCCCTGAGGTTGCGGGACAGTACGGTGATGCGGAGCCATTTCTCTCCCGCTGCGCGCGCCAATCGCTCGCATTCGGCCAGCAGCGCCTTACCTATGCCTTGTCCGCGTACGGCCGGAGCGACCACCAGATCTCCGACATAGGCGAAAGTGTAGAGCACCTCGTCCATGGCCGGTTCCGAGGACTGGCCGACAAGAAGAGTTGCATAGCCCAAAACCCGCCCGTTGTGTTCGGCCACCAGCAGGTCGCCCCCTGAGCCGCGGGCATCGTGGAGAATGCGGGTCACATACCAGCTCCCGATCTCACGCGGCGGGGTCATCCGATCAAATATCCTGGCTTCGTGGGCCTGCAACTCGCGCGCGAGCATGACAACCTCAAGCTCGTCTCGGAGTTCGTAGGGCCGGATCAGAAGAGAATGAGCCATGAGGAAAGCTGCGGCATTCCGGCCCGTACTGGACAAAGCACGTCTTGAATGCGATGTTCGGACATGGGGATTCAACGCCTTTATCTGCTCTGTCTGGCTGTGTTTTTGCTTGCCGGCTGTTCCTGCCTGCCTGGGGCGAAAACGACGGATATCCTCACCGATGGATCAGGGGGCTCCAAAACGTCCTCCCTGAGCGAGGGCGGTAAAGTTAGCGGTCCGGTCGTGCAGTAGCCAGAGACCGTTTGTTTTCCAAGAATGCAATCAGCAACGGCAACCGCTTGCCGAATCGCACAACTTTCTGCAATCTCAGGTTTGCTTATTGCCGACCTGGCAATCAGACGTAGATTGTCGGGTTCAGGTTCAAATCCGCGGCCGGGGGGCCATTAGCCGACGTCCTCACGAAAGAGGGCGTCGGCTGGGCGTGCGCCGTGTCGGGGAAGAGCGGGGTCATATCGATAAAGCGTGGAGCAATAAGGACAGACGACTTCCCGCTCATCGCCCATGTCGATGAAAATGTGAGGGTGATCAAATGGGGGTTTGGCACCGATGCATTCGAATTCCTTGGCGCCGATGTCGACAGCCGCGACGCCAGCATCGTTTTGGAATTTAGGAGTTGAATGCTCAACCATCAGGAAACTCGAGCTGCTGTTTGGATGGTTGCGCGATAGCATAGCTTTGGAAGCTGTGTCTATCGCGGCGAGAAGAGGTTTTGTGACTACAAACGATAAGGTGGCGCCTTGCGAGAGGGTCCGATGAACCTGACGCCCAGCCGATCGCCACGCCGCCACCGCAGCTCGCAAGGTACGAGCATTTCTTCGGTCACGAAAAGCAGTTCAAGCTCGTTCGGCAATTCACATTGCGGCTTCACGCTTAGACGCGCACCCGCAGTGCTTACGTCCCTAATAGCGCAATCGATGAGCGACCACCCCTTGTTGATGACGATTCGGCCGTCCTTGAGCATCCGCCGGCGGTGCGTACAACGGCTGTCGTTCAAAGAAGCGGTTGGTTGATGCTGCCCCATGCAGGCCTCCATCAGGCTGGAGGCCCAGAGTTAATAAAATCTGTATGCTTGGAAAAGGGGCTTGCGAATTAAGAATGTATTTACACCATCCCTGAGCAGGTTGACGGCTAGGAACGGTCGCGAGATTGCGCGGGATTAGCTGCCGGTCGCAAGGCTTACTTGAACGTCACCGAAGACGGCCTGAAGTGCTGAACCGACATTGATCACCACCAACACGATGGCCATGCCGATTCCCGAGGCGATAAGACCGTACTCAATAGCGGTCACGCCTGACTCATCTCTCAGGAAAGGGGAGGATTTGAACATCGCCTGAACTCCTCATCAGCCTCGGGTTTGCGACCGCCCGGTCAACACGGCTGCAGGCTCGTAGAAAGACCTTAACGAGTGGTGAAAAAGTGCTGATCTTGGGCCGAGGAACAAGGTTAAAAACCTCAAACTTCGCGACCTGTTTAATAAATCGTGCAGCAATATCGTAAAGCGAGGGAGAGATGGCGCGAGCTAGATCTCGGGACGTGTGCCAGAGCCATGTCTTCGTGCATAGACTGCAGTAAACTCCGCGCCGAACAGCACCAGCTGGGCGGAATAATAGACCCAGATCAGCACGATCACGAGGGAGGTTGCGGCACCATAGGTCGATCCCAATCCCTGCTTGCCAATGTAGAGCCCAATCAGGAACCGTCCGATCTCAAAAAGAGCGGCTGTGAGAATTGCACCCGGGATGACGTCGCGCCAACTGATCGAGGCATCAGGCAGCCATTTGAACATCATCGCAAACAGAGCGCTGATGACAGCAAAGGACAGGACGAAGCTCACGAAGTGAAACACGGCTTCAGGCATGTAAGATTCGATCATTTGACCCATGGCCGAGAGAGCCGTCGTGACCAGTAATGACACCAGCAGAAGGAAGGCCAAGGCCAGCACCCCCGCGATGGAGATCGCATAAGTGCGCACAAATCCCCAGATGCCCGAGGTCGCCTTGGGCCCGACTTCCCACACCGTGTTCAAAGCGTCCTTGAGCTGCACGACGACACCTACGGCAGCGAATATCAAGGTGCCCACACCCAGAGCCGTCGCGAAGGCTCCTTCACTTGGCTTGCCGGCGCCCGCTAGCATGTTTTCAATACCTCGGGCGCCTTGTTCGCCCACGAGGCTTGCAAGTTGTGCGCTGACCTGACCCTGGACGGCTTCCCTACCGAACAGAAGGCCCGCCACAGATATTACGATAAGCATAAGTGGGCCGAGCGAGAAGATCGAATAGTAGGCAAGCGCTGCGCCCAGCCTCGCTGCCTTGTGCGCCATCCAGGAGTTGGCCGTATCCTTGAAGAGCGCCCACCAAGCCTTTGACGTGGTCAAAGGCAAGCCCGGCGCCCGGTCAGTGCGGGTGAACGGTACTCGTCGAGTGACGTACTCATCATGGTCGATCACAGCGGGCCGTGGGCCAAGAAGAAAACGCTGGGCGAGGGTTACAAGCGCCAGCACCACATAGCCGGCGAGAGGCGAGAGGCGCGAGCGGGATTTGCTGCCGGTAAGGCTCATGGGGGGATAAACCACCCCTCGTGCGGTTTGTTCCTTGCTCAAGAGTTGAGGATGACATAGCTCAAAGCCCCAGGAGACCGCAGTTGCAGCTCACCTCCGCCAATAACGTGCTCATCGATTACGAGGTTTGGGGAAAAGGCCCGCCGGTATTGCTCATTCATGGCTTCGCCTCGAATGCACGGGTGAATTGGATCGATACCGGTTGGGTGAAGACTCTGAACCAGGCCGGATATCAGGCGATCACCTTCGACAATCGCGGCCATGGCCGAAGCAGCAAGCCACATGAGCCTCAGCTCTACACCGCCGAGCTTATGGCGGAAGACGCCAAACGACTCATCCAGCATCTTGGGCGTGCGGCCGCGTTCGTTATCGGTTATTCGATGGGTGCGCGGATCGCCGCCGTGCTGATGCTCCGTCATCCAACCTTCGTCACAGCCGCCGTGCTGGGCGGGCTTGCCGCCAATCTGATCCATGGTCTTGGCCACACGGAGGAAATCGCCAGGATACTCGAAGCCGATCAGCCCGATCCGCGAGCCGGCAAGCAGGTGCTCGACTATCGCAAGTTTGCCCAACAGACAGGAAGCGATCGCAAGGCCCTTGCCGCTTGCATGAGAGCCTCGCGCCAGGAGATCCTGGAAAGAGATCTCCTCCGCATCAACGTGCCGGTGCTGGTGGTTGCCGGCTCAGAGGATGCAACCGCCGGGCCCGTCCAACCATTGGTGAAGGCACTGGCCAAAGGTGAAGGCCTCGTCCTACCCGGCCGCGATCACATGAAGGCTGTTGGCGACAGGACGTTCAAGGAGGAAACCATCAAGTTCTTCGACAGGGTGCGCGCAAGCGAGGGGCCCCATTGACCAAGGGCCCGGTCTCGCATTTCAGGCGGCGTACCGGTATACTGCCAATCTGGAGCATTGCCATGACCCGACATACAGCAAGCCTGCAGGCCGCCAAGACCATCGATCTCGTGTGGTCGCGCATCAGGACGGAAGCGGAAGAGATCGTCCGCAACGATCCGGCTCTCGGCGGATTCATCTACGGCGCCATCCTTAACCATGACAGTTTTGAGGAGGCACTTGTCCATCGGTTGGCGCAGCGGCTTGGAACCGCGGATATCAGCGCCGATCAGGTGATCAAGGCTTTCGAGGACTCGCTCGAGGCCGAGCCCGACATCGCGCAAGCCGCGCGTGCCGACATTCTCGCCACCTATGACCGCGATCCGGCCTGCACGCGCTATGTCGAACCCTTGCTCTATTTCAAAGGCTATCAGTCGCTACAGACCTACCGCATGGCGCATCGGCTCTACTTGATGGGCCGAAAGGACTTCGCATTTTACCTGCAGAGCCGGGTATCCGTCGTTGCCAGCGTCGACATTCACCCGGCCGCCAAGATCGGGCGCGGCATCATGATCGATCACGGCCATGACATCGTGATTGGAGAAACAGCTGTCGTCGAAGACAACGTTTCGATGCTGCATGGGGTAACGCTCGGCGGAACCGGCAAGGAAGAGGGAGACCGGCACCCGAAAGTACGCAAAGGCGTGCTCATCGGCGCCGGGGCAAAGATTCTGGGCAATATCGAAATTGGGCCATGCTCGCGCGTCGCCGCCGGATCGGTCGTGCTGCACAGCGTACCGCCAAAGAGCACGGTCGCAGGAGTCCCTGCAAGGATCGTGGGCAACGCTGGATGCGAGGAGCCGGCGCGGCGCATGGATCATTCCATCGAGGACATTGCCGGCTTGCAGGACTAGCTCCTCGCCAGCCGGCTTTAGGAAAGTTGCAATCCTGCCTCTCCCATGGGAAAAGGAGCCCCCATAAGCATTCGCGCATAGCCAGGGAGCCAAGTTTTGAAGCCCGAAGAGCTGCAGAAACTCACCCAATATCTTCGAATGAAATTCGAGTTGCCAAGCATTCACGTGAAGAGACGACCGCAGAAAGACGACTCGGCTGAAGTATTCATTGGCGAAGAATTCATCGGCGTTCTGTTCCGCGATGACGAGGACGGGGAGGTTTCCTATAATTTCCAGATGGCCATACTCGACTACGATCTGGAGTGACAGGTTCAGTTGACGACGGTGCGCCGCATGAGCGCACGGATGACATTCGTCGCTATTCCTTCGATGTGCCGCCAATCCTCGAGATGAGTTCGCGCGAAGCGAACACGTGCCGTGATCGCGCGCGTTATGAACAGCTCCCGCTCGCACAGGATTGGACCGAGGCTCGAGGCCTTCAGATCGCAGCGGATGACAGCTGGGTTCTTTCCGACCCTCGTATCGACAAACAACTGAAGATCAGAGTAGGGAGAGTCCGGTTTATAGTCATATTTGAGAAGACCATGCGCTGTTTTCGTGGGTGCACCGGCCAGATAATATTTGTCCAGGGTCAGAAAGCGCTGGTCGAACGGGACGCGATCAGGCCGCGGCACAAGCGTAATCAGCACCCAGTCGCTGAAATCGGAGGTGTTCTCGACCGTCCCGGAAATAACCGCAAGATGATCGTAAGGCCAGGGAATCTCCACGTCGATCTGCTCGACTGTCCCGAACACCCGCCGCTTCACTCTTTTCAGGATTGACAGGGGCACATAGAAGACGGAATCGAGCATCGAGATCTGGACGAGGCGATTGCCGGGCACCGAATCGCGATCCTGTCTGGCCGACCCGAAGAGCAGATCAGGATTGGGGATGAAATAATAAGCCAGAATGGCGCCGGCGAAGGTGACAAATACAACCAGGAAGCAAAAAACGAAAAGCCCGATGGAGCGTTCCCGGACTCGCTGGCGGCGATATTCGCTGTGGTAGTGGCTGGTCATTTCCGGTGCCGCTATTGATTCGGAGCTTAATATACCAACCAGCTTCACGAATGTTGGGGAAAAGTCGGAAAAGAGAGGGAGTCGACTGGGCGTGTTTGAACTGAATGGTGTTGCCCAAAGATTGCCGGCATAACCGGGCTGAAGAGAAGCGAAAGCGCTTTGTGCGAGGTTTCAGGGACATCAAATAAGTGGAGCCGGTTCAGGGTGGGGCTGAACCGGCTCCTATGACCCGGTCCGGTGGGGATGGGGAGGGGACGCCGACCGGGCCAATTTGCAAAAGATTCTAGTTTGTCATTTGACCTCTTCGCGTGAAGACGCTTCCACGACCGACGTCTTTCCGGCTCCTGACAAGGCAAGCCATATGCGAGGGTCTTCCTGGGACTGACGTTTGAGGTAACGGTATCTCGTTGCCGACCAGGGAAGGACCTCGTTGCGCCGATTGTCCAAAATGAAGTCGCCTTTGTTGGTGGTGACGGTCAGGACCGCGTGGCCTTCGCCGATCTCATCGAGAACCACCGTAATGAGAAGGGCGTGAGGCGGAAAACCCAGCCGCTCCAAATAGCGCTTCTTCAGAAGAACGTAGTCCTCACAGTCTCCAGCATCCGTAGGGAAGTCCCAGCGTTCCGGAACTGCATAGAGTTCCTGATCGCTAACGGGTTCAATCGAGCCGTTCACATAGGCATTGACCTCGGCGAGTTTCATCCAGGAAGCCTTGGTCAGAGAGGCTCGTCGGGAAGAGCTGACCGGTTCACACTCGGTCTTCTGTCTCGCGCAGAACTCCACGAATCCCACAGGGGGCAATGTCCTGCCGTAGACTGGCGTATAGGCTCGTTCCGAAGAGGCCGATGGCTGCATCGCGCCTGCCGCCGCATGCCCAAAACTTGCCACCACTAAGAGCCCGGCAGCAACTGCACCGAAGCCGTTCCTGTACATGAGTGACACCCCAACCCTTTGTTTCGAGGGTCAGGCTAGCGGCAATAATTTGACTTTAGGTTCAGACAGGCCCCTGAAATGTCAGCAATTCCATAGTGATTTGGAAAGGATTTGCTGACGTCCGCTTAACCATACTTCAGGCAGAGGCAAGTGGCTCAGCGCACAACGTGCTTGGCGAGTGCGGCCTGATCCAGCCGATTGACGAATTCGATGGCTATTCCCTGGTCGGTGTAGCGCACGATGCGGCCACGCATCTTGCCAAGAACAATACAAGTACCGAGGCTCGGCAGTATTTCCGTTTTTACCGAAGCTCCGGTGAGTGAAATGTCGACAACCTCGCAGGTGTAGACGCGGCCATCGGGAAGGCACAGCTGCGAAGATGAATCGGAAAGTTTGTACCGCATCGCTCTCCGGGGCTCGGATTCCTCCTCCTCCGCCTTTCTGTTGAGAGAGGCCAAGCGCAAGGCCAGACGCTCCCGCCGGTTGCCGACAAGCATAAAATTGACCTTGAAGCCGCCTTCCATCGGATCGCCCGCAACC
>Ga0075421_100004196_pt1 | contig 17382 bp, 15 predicted proteins | sample SoiMetdeltSBSDD5_FD_75292 | JGI IMG/M metagenome (GOLD analysis project Ga0075421, IMG submission 75292) | Bulk soil microbial communities from a Populus tree surrounding site in Tennessee, USA - Soil MetaG P. deltoides SBSDD5 | ecosystem: Environmental > Terrestrial > Soil > Tree plantation...
CAACGGGGTAAACGGGGTGTAGTTCACAGTCTCATGCGGGAGCTCCAACCGCGAATCGCAGAATGCCAGCGCCCGTGGCTCTCTCGCCTGGCACTTCTGCATTACGGCGGGAAGATCTTTCCTGGATTCAGGATGCCGTTCGGATCGAACGCCGTCTTGAGGCGCTTCATCAGCGCGATCTCGTCGGCCGACAACTCGATCGGCAGATAGCGCGCCTTCGCGAAGCCGATCCCGTGCTCGCCGCTGATCGACCCTTCGAGCGAGACGACGCGCTCGAACAGCTCGCGCTCGGCCTGAGCCGCCCGGGCGCGCTCCTGCGGATCGTCCTTGTTCACCATCAGGTTGACATGAATGTTGCCGTCGCCGGCGTGGCCGAACGAAGCGATGCGCAGCGCGTGACGCTGTTTCAGCTCGGCGATCACATCGAACAGCTCGGGCACGCGGCCGCGCGGCACGACGACGTCGTGATTGATCTTGAGGAGTCCTGTCGCGCGTAGCGCGAGCGACAGTTGGCGGCGGACATGCCACAGCGCGTCCCGTTCATCATCGTTCGCCGCTCGCGTGACGCCGAGCGCCGCGGTAGCGCGGCAGGCCTCGCCAACGCTCTCGATCTCTTCTTCGACGCCGGCAGCGGTGCCGTCACATTCGACGATCAGCAACGCGCCGGCACCAGGCGGAACGACCGGGCGGCCGACGTAGGACTCGACGGCGCGCAAGGAATCCTCGTCGACGAGCTCGATGGCGGCGGGAACCGCACGGCGGGCGATCAGCGCGCTCACGGCGTCCACCGCGTGACGCACGGTCTTGAACGATGCCGAGAGCGTGGCCCGCGAGGGCGGCTTCGGAACGAGCCGCAGCGTGATCTTCGTGATGATGGCCAGCGTGCCTTCTGATCCGACCAGCAGCTGCGTGACGTCATAGCCGACGACGTTCTTCACGGCCTTCGATCCGGTGTGCACGATTTCCCCGGTCGGCAGCACCGCCTCGAGCGCCAGCACGTAGCGCTTCGTCGTGCCGTACTTGAACGCGCGAGGCCCGCCGGCGCATTCGGCGACATTCCCGCCAATCGAAGACGACTCGAGGCTTGCCGGATCGGGCGGATAGAACAGCCCGACACGCTCGACCGCGCGCTGCAGCTCGCCGTTGATCACGTTCGGCTCGACAACGGCGACAAGGTTCAGCTCGTCGATCTCGAGGATGCGGTTGAGCCGCGCCATCGATAGCACGATGCCGCCGCGCGTCGGTACCGCCCCGCCCGTATAGCCCGTGCCCGCGCCGCGAACCACGAGTGGGATGCGCTGTTCGTTGCACAGCCGAACGATCGCCGACACGTCCTGTGTTGAACCGGGCACGACGACGAGATCTGGCGCGTGACCCTGGCCGAGAGCATCGGCCGCATGTGCGGCGAGCGAGGCCTGATCGACGAGTACGTGGGCCTCCCCAATCAACGATCTGAGTTGTGTGACGAGGTCTTCGGACAGGTTCAGCGTGATGCCCCGGCGCTAGCTGGCCGCAGCGACTCGGCAAACCGCAGGATGCGGGTAGCGCCCTCGCGCAGCTGTTCCATCGACGTCGCGTATGAGATGCGGATGTAGCCGGGCGCGTCGAACCCCTCTCCCGGCGTCACCACCACGTGTTCCTTCTCCAGCAGCGCCTGCGCGAAGTCGGCAGACGTGGCAACGCCTTCGGCCGACAACAGTCCGGAGACGTCAGCGAACAGATAGAACGCTCCGCTGGGCTTGACACACCGGATTCCCGGATCCGCGGTCAGCCACGCGTGGATGTTGTCGCGCCGCACCCGATACTCGTCGAGCATCGTCGTGACCGCATCCTGCGAGCCGGTGATCGCGGCGAGCGCCGCCTTCTGCGTGATCGAAGTGATGTTCGACGTCGACTGCCCCTGAATCACGTTGAACGCCGCGGTCAATGCCTTCGGCGCGATCGTCCATCCACACCGCCAGCCGGTCATCGCGTACGCCTTGGACGCCGATCCGGCGAGCACCGTGCGATCGCGAAGCCGATCGAACAGGATCTTCGGCAGATTGTGCGGCACGGATTCGTAGATCAGCCGCTCGTAGCAAAGATCGACGATCACCCAGATTCCTTCTGCCGCCGCCGCATCGGCAATCGCCGCCGCATCGTCTTCGTCGATCAGCGCGCCGGTCGGATTGCCGGGCGAGTTGAGGATGATGGCTTTCGTGCGCGGCGAGATCGCCGCCATGACGGCGTCAGCGTGCACCTTGAAGCCATCGCTCGAATTCGTCTGAACGATGACCGGCACGGCGCCCATCAACTTGACCTGCTCGGGGATCGTCGGCCAATACGGCGCGTGGGTGATGACTTCGTCGCCGGGATCGAACAGCGCAAGGGCGGCGTTGAACAGCGCCTGCTTGCCACCGACCGTCATCAGCACCTCTGCCGGCGTCACCTCGATGCCGTAGTCCTGCTGATATCGGGCGCAGATCGCCTGACGGAGCTCGGGAATACCCGGTGCGACGGTGTATCGCGTGAAGTTCGCGTCGATCGCGGCCTTGCCGGCGGCCTTGACGTGCTCGGGTGTCGGAAAGTCAGGTTCTCCGGCGCTGAAGTCCACGACATCGTAGCCCTCGCGCCGCAGCCGATCGGCCTCCGCGGCAACCTTCAAGGTCGCCGACACCGACACGTTCGCCAGTCGCTTTGCCAGCATCGCTACCCTCGAACGCCGGCTTCCTGTTTGCGGCGCATCGCCTGCTCGACGGCTGGAGGCACCAGCCCGCTGACGTTGCCGCCAAGGTTGAAGACCTCCTTCGTCAAGCGCGAGCTCAGATACGTGTACTGTTCCGCGGGCATCATGAACACCGTTTCGAGCATCGGCTCGAGGTGCCGATTCATCAGTGCCATCTGGAATTCGTACTCGTAGTCGGACACGGCCCGGATTCCGCGGATGATCGCGCTGGCGCGGCGGCGCCGCGCATATTCGACGAGCAGTCCTTCGAAGCTCTCTGCCTCGACGTTCGAGTATTCGCGAAACACCTCACGGATGATCCCGACGCGCTCGTCGGCCGTGAAGAGCGGCTGCTTCTCCTGGTTCACCAGCACGGCGACGACGATGCGCTCGAAGAGACGCGCGCTGCGCAGGATGATGTCCACGTGACCGTTGGTCAGCGGATCGAACGAGCCAGGGAACACGGCCAGTCGGCCGGCCGGCGGGCGAGACATGTCACTCCTCCGGCCGGTCCGAAAGGACCGGCCCGACGACAGCGTGCGTGAAGAACGTCAGCATGCTGTCGCCCGATTTCACGCGCCGCGCCGGCTCCAGCGACGGCGCCGGTTCGAACTCGCGGCGGCTCGCATGCTCCAGCACCACCAAACCCCCTCCGGCCAGCGCTCGAGTCGACGCGTCGAGCACCTGGGTCAGGGGCATGAAGTCGTACGGCGGATCCAGCAGGATCAGATCGAACGCGTTCGGGTCCAGGCCCGGCAACACGGTGGCAACGTCACCACGTCGGATAGTATAGCCGCCCTGTACGCCGCAGGCCGCGATGTTCTCCTCGATGAGCGCCACGGCGCGACGGTCGCGCTCGATGAACGTGACATGTGCCGCGCCTCTGCTGATCGCCTCTATCCCCACCGCACCGGTACCGGCAAAGCCGTCGATCACACGCGCGCCGTCAATCCTCGGCGCCAGGATGTTGAAGAGCGTCTCGCGAAGTTTGTCGGAGGTCGGGCGCAGCCCTTCCCACGCGGGAGCTTTGAGGCGCCGACCCTTGAGGCGCCCTGAGATCACGCGCATCAACCAACCTCAATCAGGCCGTATTGTTCCTGCCACTGATCGGCCACGAACGACTGGAGGTCCGGCGGCAGCGGCCCCTTCTCCACGAGAGCTCGGGCTTCCCGATGCGCCAGCTCCATGATGTCGCGATCGCGAACGAGATCTCCCGTGCGGAGCTTCGGCAATCCCGACTGCCGCGTGCCGAAGAAGTCGCCCGGGCCCCGCAGCTCGAGATCGCGCTCGGCGATCACGAAGCCGTCGCTCGTTGACGCCATCGCCTTGAGCCGCTCGCGCGCCTCGTCAGTCCACGGTGCCTGATACAGCAGGATACAGACCGATTGCCACGGTCCGCGGCCAACCCGGCCGCGCAGCTGGTGCAGTTGCGACAGGCCGAATCGTTCCGCGTGCTCGACAACCATGATTGAGGCGTTCGGCACATCCACGCCCACCTCGACGACCGTTGTCGAGACCAGCACCTCGATGCGGCCGGCGGCGAACGCGTGCATCACGTGATCCTTCGCATCCTGCTTCATGCGGCCGTGCAGCAGCGCGACGCGGTGTGCCGGGAACACTTCCGCCTGCAGGTGATCCGCCATCTCGGTCGCCGACTTCAGATCGACCTTCTCGGACTCCTCGACCAGCGGATAGATGATGTAGGCCTGGCGGCCGGCCTCGAGCTCACGGCGGATGAGATCGTAGATTTCGTCGCGCCGAGACTCGGGCTTGACGAGCGTCGTCACCGGCTTGCGCCCGGGCGGCAGGTCGGGAATCTTCGAGACGTCGAGCTCGCTGTAGTCGGTGAGCGCCAGCGTCCGCGGAATGGGCGTCGCGGTCATGAGCAGGACGTCGGGACGAAGTCCCTTGGCCCGCAATGCCGCACGCTGGGCGACGCCGAAGCGGTGCTGCTCGTCGATCACCACCAGCCCCAACTTGTGAAACGCGACCTGATCCTGCACCAGCGCGTGCGTGCCGACGAGGAGATTCGTGGTGCCGCGCTCGATGTTGGCGGCGAGTGTGTGCTTCTGCAGGCCGGGCGTGCTGCCGGTGAGCAGATCAACGCGGAACCTGGACGAGGCCAGCTGCCTGGCGATGTTGCCGTAGTGCTGCCCGGCGAGAATCTCCGTCGGAGCCATGAACGCCACCTGCAGACCGTTCTCCATCGCGACGATGGCGGCCAGCAGCGCGACGATCGTCTTGCCCGCGCCGACGTCGCCCTGCAGCAGGCGATGCATCGGCTCGGGGCGGAGCATGTCGTCGACGATCTCCTTGACGGCTTGCCGCTGTCCCGGCGTCAGCTTGAACGGCAGCACCTTCGCGGCCGAGGCGCGAATGCGATCGTCGACGATCGGCACGAATGGCTTCAGCTCGCTGCTGCTCGAATGACGGCGCCACGCATGGCCGATCTGAAACAGAAAAAACTCTTCGAAGATCAGCCGCTGCTGTGCCGGGGACCGAAACGCGTTCAGCACGTCGACCGAGGCATCCTGGGGCGGAAAGTGCGACTCCTCGATCGCGGCTCGTCTCGGCATCAGCCGCAGCCGCTCTCGCATGTCGGCCGGCAGTGGATCGGGAACGTCGTCCGGCAACTGATCGAGCGCCTGCCGGACAAGGCGACGCTGCATGTTGGGTGTGACCGTTCCCGTCTTCTCGTAGAACGGCACCACGCGTCCGGTGTGGACGCTCGACAGATCGTCGGAGACGAGCTCGTACTCCGGATTCATGAAGTGCAAGCCGGTCGAATCGAGCTTGACGTCGCCGAAAATCACCGCCTGCAAGTGCGGTCGGAGCACGTCGGCGAGGAACGCCTGGTTCATCCACGTGCAGCGGATCGAGCCGCTGTCATCGGCGATCACGGCGTGAAAGATCTTGAAGCCGCGCCGTCTCGTGACCGCGATGTTCGAGGACTTGATCTCGCCGAGTACCGCCGCTTTCGCGCCGGGGCGCAGCGACGCGATCGGCTGCATGCGGCTGCGGTCCTCGTAGCGGAACGGCAGGCGATAGAGCAGGTCCTGAACGAGGACGAGACCGGCGCGCTTGAGGTCCGCGGCTTTCCGCGGACCTACGCCTTTCAGAAACTGGAGCGGTGTGGAGAGGAAATCAACGGCGGTAGACGTCACTGCACGACGCTGTTCCTGTAAACGGTGTCACTGGACGACCACCGCCTGGCCCTGACCGACCTCGATCTGCCGGATGCCCGCGGGCAACTCGAACGGCTCGTCGAGGTCGATGCCTCGCGGATCGTCCGCGGTCTTCGAATAGTACGAGACGAGCTCCTGGAGCACGGACTTCGGAATCGGCACGCCGGACACGGCGGCCTGCTGCAGCTCGAAGCGGCCCTGCCCGTTCTGGGTGCGCAGGACACCGCTGACCGTCACCGGCAGACGGCCACCAAGCAGACTCCATGGATCGATCAGCGAGCCGGTTCGCTTCGTGCGCGCCACCGCATCGAGATCGACCGTCGCCGCGCCACTCACCTTCCCGTCGCCGATGATGGTGATCTGTGGCTCGGTCATGCCGACGGGCAGCAGCGGGCGCGCACGATACGCGAACCACGAGTTCACTTCGCCCTCACTCACCTGGGTGCGGCGTGCGGCGGTCGAGCGCACGGCCAGCGTGCCTTGCTGCGAAATGATGGCGACCTTGCGAGCGAACGCGTCCGCTTGTTGTGGCGTGGTGGCGGCAGCTGCGGTCAACGCGGCCGCGCCGAGGATCAGCGCGAGCGACGCGCTCGAGGCGATGCGGAAGTACATAGACGCCCTCTGGAGTGCTGGCTGGATACGAGTGTAGCATCGATTCGGGCTTGATCTTCGCTTTATGTTCGCATATAGTTCACCTACCTCGGCAAGCGCTCGACTGGAGGATTCACCGTGCTTCCGCTCACCAAACGCCAGCGCGAAATCCTGGATTACCTCAACGAGTTCATCCAGCAGCATGGCTACGCGCCGAGCCTGGAAGAAATCGGCCGCCGTTTCAATCTGTCGTCGCTCGCCACGGTTCATAAACATCTCAGCAACCTTCAAGAAAAGGGTTTCATCCGCCGCGCCTGGAATCGCAGCCGCTCGGTCGAGTTGGTTCCAACGCGCGGCGCGGGCCGCGCGATGGAGCTGCCACTCCTCGGCTACGTCGCGGCCGGCCTCCCGATCGAAGCCGTCCCTGGCACAGAGACGATCGCCGTGCCCGAGACGTTGGCTGGCAAGCGCGACGCCTACGTCCTGCGCGTCAAAGGCGACTCGATGATCGACGAGCAGATCCGCGACGGCGACTTCGTCATCGTCGAAGACCGCAAGTCGGCCGACAACGGCGAGATGGTCATCGCCCTGGTCGGCGGCCTCGATGTCACCCTCAAGAAGTTTTATCGGGAGAACGGACGCATTCGTCTACAGCCTGCCAACCCGGCGATGCAGCCAATCATGGTGGACCCCGACGCCGTTCAGGTCCAGGGCGTCGTCGTCGGCGTGATGCGCAAGTACTGATGCAGTGTCCGGCTGTAGCCGGACCTCATGGCACAGGTCAAAGATGCTAGGCTGTGAGCCATGAGTGACCAGCCGGAGCGCAAGCAGATCAACTTCACCATCGTTCCCGACGAGCAGCCTGGCGAGCCGCGGGTCTACGCCAACTTCTGCTCGATCGCCCACACGCCGTTCGATTTCACGCTGACGTTCTGCGAGGTCATGCCGCTCTCTGAAAAGGAGGTCCGCGATGCGGAGCAGAATCACGTCGTGCGCGCCCCGGTGCGCACCCGCATCGTCGTGCCCGTGCAGTTCGTGCCCAACCTGATCTCCGCGCTGCAGGAACATATCCGCGTGTTCAACGACACCTACTCGAACGTCGGATGGTCGAAAGGACCCGTCCACTGAAATCATCCGACGTGACCCGCCGCGTCATCGAGACCCTGTCCGAACAGCACCCCAACGCGGATACGGAGCTGAAGTACCGCAACCCGTTCGAGCTGCTCGTCGCGACGATTCTCTCTGCGCAGTCCACCGATGCGCGCGTGAACATGGTGACGCCGGCGCTGTTCAAGAAGTATCCGGATGCCGCATCGCTGGCCAGGGCGCGTCAGGCGTCTCTCGAGAAACAGATTGTCACCACAGGATTCTTCCGCCAGAAATCGAAAGCCCTTGTCGGAATGGCGAAGGCGCTGGTCGCCGATCACGGCGGCAGCGTGCCCGCGGACATGGACCAGCTCACCAGACTGCCAGGGGTCGGCCGTAAGACGGCGAACGTCGTGCTCGGTCACGCGCTCGGGGTCCCCGGACTCCCGGTCGATCGCCACGTCCTGCGCGTCTCGAACCGGATCGGCATCGCCGAAGGCGACGATCCCGTGAAAGTCGAGTCGCAGCTCACGGCCGCACTGCCGAAAGACATGTGGACGCTCGCCTCGGACGTCCAGATTCTCCACGGCCGCCGCATCTGCCGGCCGAAACCGCTCTGCGACAAATGCCTCGTGATCAACGACTGCAACTACTACCGCGCGCTGGTGCGCGACCGCAGCCCGAATGACACGCGCCGCCTTCGAACGTCTCGTCACTGAAGCGATCGCCCTCATCCCGAAACGATTCCGGCGCGAGATCAAGAACGTTGCGCTCGTCGTCGAGGACGAGCCGAGCCTGGATCTGCTCGAGGAGATGGAGATCGAGCCGCCCGACTCGCTGTATGGGCTGTATCAGGGGACGCCGCTCACCGAGCGCACCTGGCCCTACGGCAACGCGCTGCCCGACCGCATCACCCTTTTTCAGAAACCAATCGAAGAGGACTGCGAGGACGAAGACGAAGTGCGCGCGGTCATCGGCGAGACGCTGATCCACGAGGTCGGACACTACTTCGGACTGAGTGAGGAGGAGATCGAGGAGATCGAAGAGCGCTATTGGCGAGGAGAGACGCTGGGGCGCGAGGAGGAGGATTGAATCGAGCCCTTCGGCTCGGCTCAGGGCAGGCCCGCAAGCGATTCGGCCAGCACTTTCTCGAGCCGGCCTGGGTGGTCAAGCTCGTAGACGCACTCGATGCGCACCGGGACGACACGTTCCTCGAGATTGGACCCGGACGCGGCGCGCTCACGGTACCGCTCGCGGCGAGAGTCCACAGGCTGGTGGCGATCGAAATCGATCGCGACCTGGCGGCTGCTCTTCCCTCGCGAGTACCTGACGCCGACATCGTTCGAGCCGACTTTCTCGACGTCGATCTCGTCGAGCTCCTGCGCAACGAGTCCACGCCGGTGCGCGTCGTCGGCAACCTTCCCTACAACGTGGCGTCCCCGATCCTGTTCAAGCTGCTCCACGACGCGAACGAAGGTCGCCTGCTTCGAGACGCCACGCTGATGCTGCAGAAGGAGGTGGCGGATCGTCTCGTCGCCAAACCCGGCTCCGACGGATATGGGGCGCTGGCGATTCAAGTAGCCCTGCTTGCCGACGCCGACCGCGTCCTCTCCCTCCCGCCAGGCGCGTTCCGGCCGCCGCCGAAAGTGCGGTCTGCGGTGGTCCGGCTTCGCTTCCGGCCGCCGGCCGTCGACGTCGGTGACCGAGCCACGTTCGAGAAGCTGGTACGCGGGCTCTTCCTTCAGCGCCGAAAGACACTGGCCAATGCGCTGAAACCGGTGGCGGATTCGGCGGCCCGGTCCACGGCCGATCTGATTGAGCGGGCACGGGTTGACGGGAAGAAACGGCCGGAGGCGCTGACCCTCGACGACTTCGCACGCCTCGCTCGAGCTATGCTATGATTTCGCCCGGAAGTCGTTGAGCCTGCCCGGTTTTGAGGCGATCCCAGCCGCCTGATTCGTGACCGAGAACCTGCCAGGGTTTGCGGTTTGCGTGAGCACAATCGAAAGTCTCTCGCTGATCTTCGGTGAGACGTTGCTCGCTCGTCGAGGCGGCCGCTCCGTTGTCGCGGCCGCGGAACTGCTATCGAAGGATAGTTGTGTCGAGTTGCGTACCCAGTTGATGCCGTCCACAAGATGATTCAGTCCGCCGTACCGGACGTGTCGCCGGCAACGCTCGAGGTCGTCCCCCTTGGAGGTCTCGGCGAGTTCGGCATGAACATGATGGCGGTGTCGTGGGAGGATACGACGATCCTCATCGACGCCGGTGTCATGTTCCCCGAGCCCGACCAGCTCGGTGTCGATCTGATCATTCCCGACATGACGTTCGTCGAGTCGCGACGAGACAACGTCAAGGCGCTCATCCTCACGCATGGTCACGAAGATCACATCGGCGCTGTTCCGCATGTGATGCCGATGTTCGACGGCCCGGTCTATGGCACGGCCATGACCCTGGCCTTCGTTCAGCCGAAGCTGGATGAACACGAGATCGATGCGGGCGATCGTCTCAAGACGGTCAGCCCGCGAGACACCATCACCGTCGGACCGTTTTCGATCGAGTTCATCCGCGTGACGCACAGCATGCCCGACTGCGTCGCGTTGGCGATTACGACTCCGGCCGGCACGATCGTCCACACCGGCGACTTCAAGATCGATCAGACGCCGATCGACGGCCAGCACTTCGATCTGCACCGGTTCGCCGAGCTCGGCTCGCAAGGCGTGCTGGCGCTGTTTGCCGATAGCACCAACGTCGATCGCAAAGGGTTCACTGGTCCCGAGATCGAAGTCATCGAGGCGTTCGAGGAACTGTTCACCAGCACGCACGGCAAGCTGGTGGTCGCCGCGTTCTCGTCGAGTATTTATCGAATGCAGGTGCTCGTCGATCTGGCGGCGCAGTTCGAGCGCAAGGTGGCTTTTGTCGGACGCAGCATCGTTCAGAACTCCGAGATCGCGCAGCGCCTCGGCTTTCTGCGTATTCCCGCCGGCGTGCAGATCCGCGACAGTGACGTCTCGAGCCACGCCTCGCAGGACGTGCTGTGTATCGCGACCGGATCGCAGGGCGAACCGCAGGCCGCGCTGTCTCGTATCGCCATCGACGATCATCGATTCGTGAAGCTCAGTCCCGACGATACCGTGGTGCTGTCGGCGCGCGCGATCCCGGGCAACGAAAAGGCGATCGCGCGCACGATGAGCCACATCGCCCGCCGCGGCGCGGACGTGGTGACGCCGGACATGAAGCATGTCCACGTCTCCGGACACGGCTCTGCGGAAGAGCTGAAGCTCGTCCTTTCGTTGATTCGACCCCGGTACTTCGTGCCCGTACACGGGGAGTACCGGCAACTCTCTCAGCACGCCCGTATCGCAAAGACGGTACTCCGTGGCGTGGAGCCACGCGTCCAGGTCCTGCTCGCCCAGGACGGCGACATCATTCAGTTCGATCGCAACGGCGCGCGCATTGCAGAGAAGGCGCCCACCGGCAGAGTTCTGATTGATGTCACTCGCGTCGGAGAGGTAGGCGACGAAGTCCTTCGCGATCGGAGACACATCGCCGCCGACGGTCTCGTCGTGGCGGTTGTCGCGATCAGCCGTCATGCCGGCGAGATCGCCGGCACGCCAGAGCTGGTGTCGCGGGGCTTTGTCGTGGACGATCGACAGGCGCCGTCGTTGTTCGAGGATGCCGAAGGGGTCATCCGCGAATGCATTTCGGCATCGAGCGTTGAAGAACGCACCGATCAAGGATTGATGACCGAGAAGCTCCGCGTCGAGCTGCGGCGGTATTTCAAGCGGCGAACCGGACGACGTCCGCTGGTGCTGCCTGTACTGATGGAGATCTGATTCGTGTCTGACTCCACGTTGTCGCGGCGTATCAGCGAGTTCGTCGGCGTGGCGCTCTTCGCGCTGGCGCTGATCTGGCTGATCTCGCTCGTGACGCACGATCCGACGGACCCGGTGTGGTTCTTCACGACCGGTGCGTCTCACCCGCCGTCGAACTTCGTCGGACGCGTGGGCGCGTTTCTCTCCGAGCTGTCGTTCCAGTTGCTCGGCTATGCCGCGTATCTCGTTCCCGCCGCCATCGCCGTCGTCGGCTGGCACTACTTCTGGTGTCAGAAACCGGATGCGGCATATACGAAGCTGACCGGCGTCGCGCTGCTCTTCGGCTGCAGCAGCGCGTTTCTCAGCCTCGTCTTCGGCGGTACGGAAGTGGGCGGCAAGACGTTTTATGCCGGCGGATCGATCGGCCGCGCGTTCGGCCTGCTCATGTCCGAGTATTTCAATCGCACCGGCTCGCTCATCGTGCTGCTGACGCTGATGATGCTCGCGGTGATTCTCTCGACGCAGTTCTCGTTCGGGCGGATGTTCGCGACCGCAACCGCGAGCTCACAGAACCTGTCGGCGCGCGGCGTCGGCTGGCTGCGCGCGTGGATCGAGCGCCGCCGCAAGGATCAGGCGCGGCGGCAGGTGATTGCCAAGCACGCGAAGCCGTCTGTCGCGGCGCCACCGAAACCGGGCCGCGCATCGGCGCCCGATGACGATGACGTGCCGGCGCGTGCACCGAAGCCCACCGAACCGGAGTCGACCGGGGCACCCACGCGAACGGTTCCGCCGGTGGTCGCCCGCAAGAAGGCTGAGGCGCCGGTGCTTCCGCTGGCTGAAGAACCCAAGGCGCCGGCACAGCGAAAGCCTGGTACGTTCACGCTGCCGCCCGCGTCGCTGCTCGATGCGGCCAAGGCTGAACGCAAGATCGACGAGCGCGAGTTGATGGACGCCGCGCACCTGCTCGCCGAGAAGTGCCGGGAGTTCGCCGTCGAAGGACAGGTCGCGCAGATTCACCCCGGGCCCGTGGTCACCACGTTCGAGTTCAAGCCCGAAGCGGGCGTGAAGTACAGCAAGGTCACCGGCCTCGCCGACGACCTGTGTCTTGCCATGCAGGCCGAGTCGATCCTCATCGACCGCATCCCGGGCAAATCCACGGTCGGCATCCAGGTTCCGAATCACCACCGCGAAGCCATCTCGCTTCGTGAGCTGCTCGAGTCGGATGCGTATCAACGGTCGGCGTCGAAGCTGACCCTGGCGCTCGGCAAGACGATTCACGGCGAGCCGTACGTCACCGACCTCGCCACGATGCCGCATCTGCTCATCGCCGGCTCGACAGGTACCGGCAAGTCGGTGGGTCTGAACGCGATGTTGACGAGCATCCTCTACCGCGCGACGCCCGATGACGTGCGGATGATCATGATCGATCCGAAGCGGCTGGAGCTCGGGATGTACGAAGACATCCCGCACTTGCTCTCGCCGGTCGTCGTCGATCCGAAGAAGGCGTCCAATGCGCTGCGCTGGGCCGTGCGCGAGATGGAGGAGCGCTACAAGACGCTCGCCGCCGAGGGTGTACGCAACATCGAGCAGTACAACCGCAACATCCGCAATGTGCTCGCCGAGCGCGGCACCCAGGACGAAGACGCCCCCAAGCCGCTGCCCTTCATCGTCGTCGTCATCGACGAGCTCGCCGACTTGATGATGGTGGCGAGCAACGAGGTCGAGGAATCGATCGCGCGTCTGGCACAGATGGCTCGCGCGGTCGGGATTCATCTGATTCTCGCCACGCAGCGGCCGTCGGTGGACGTGATCACGGGTTTGATCAAAGCCAACCTGCCATCGCGCATTTCGTTTCGCGTATCGTCGAAGATCGACTCGCGGACGATTCTCGACGGCAACGGCGCCGAACAACTCCTGGGCAAGGGCGACATGCTGTTCCTGCCGCCGGCCTCGTCGCGGAGCATTCGGCTGCACGGCCCTTACATCTCCGAGCAAGAGAGCGCGCGACTGGCCAGCTTCCTGCGCAAACAGGGCAAGCCGGTGTTCGACGATTCAATCACCGCCGAGGAGGAAGGCAAGTCGGGCCCGGGCGGCCTCGAGTTCGAGAAGGACGAGCTCTACGACGAAGCCGCGCGCATCGTCGTCAGCAGCGGCCAGGTGTCGATCTCGTATCTGCAGCGCAAGCTGCGAATCGGATTCAGCCGCGCCGCCCGCCTCGTGGACATGATGGAGGCCGAAGGACTCGTCTCGCCTGGTGCGGGCGGCAAGCCGCGTGAGGTGCTCGTCGATCGCGGTTACTTCGAGGAAGTCGATGCGCAGCTTCGCTAGAACACTCGCGCTCGTGCTGATCGTGCTTGCACCCGCCGTGCACGCGCAGACCTCGCAGGCCAAGAAGCTGTATGAGGACGCGCTCGTACGCGAGCGCATCCTGCGGCAGGATCTTCAGCGCGCACGCACGGAGGAAGCCGAGTCGTCAGTGTTGACGCGCATTCGCGCGTTGGCCGGCGCCTACGAGGACATGTCGCGGCTGTTTGCGTCCAGCGGCTACGCCGACAACGCCCTGTGGCAGGGTGCGGTCCTCACCGCCGACGCATTCTGGCAGTTTGGCGATGCCATCGATCGGACGACTGCGCTCAAGCTGTTCTCGTCGCTGACGTCCCGCTTCCCTGCCAGCTCGCTGACCACCAAGGTGGGGTCGCACACCAAGCGTCTTCAGGACGCAAAGCCAACAGCAACGCCGGAACGTCGAGCGGAGGCTGCCGCCCCCGCCAAGGCTCCGGCGGACCGGTCAGCCTCCACGGCGCGACCAACTGCGACAGTAACCACCTCCGCGTCCGCGCCTCCGTCGAGTGGCCTCGCTGCTCTCCCAGCCGCCCTCACCAGCGTCACTCGCGAGGTTCTTCCCGAGGTCTTGCGCATCGTCATTCACCTCGGAAAGGAAGTGACGTTCTACGACGAGCGCATCGACGGGCCGCCTCGTGTCTTCCTGGATCTCCAGAACACGCGAGCCATCGAACCATTGCGCGACGCGGCGATTCCCTTCCCCGACGATGTCGTGAAGCAGGTGCGCATCGGCCGGCAGCCCAAGGAGCGCACGCGCGTGGTCCTCGACCTGAAGGCGAGCGACGCGCGTTACAGCGTCTACACGCTGTACGAGCCGTATCGCATTGTCGTGGACTTCGAACGCAAGCGCGGCGCGGCACCCACCAGCGTCGCGAGGAGCGCACCGGCACGCGATACCTCGATCGCACCGGCGACCACGGCTCCGGTCGCACGGACCGACGAGAAAACGATCGCACCGACAAGCGTCAGCGCTATCGCACCTGCGGGCGAAGCCAAGATCGCACCGACCAGCGAAAGCAGAATCGCACCGACGAGTGTCGTCGAAACCGCTGCGCCACCGGCGCTGGAGACTCCCCCACCTGCTCCGCTCCCGCCGTCAGCCAATGTGAACGGCGGCTTCTCGATGTCGCGGCAGCTCGGTCTTGGCGTGGCGCGCATCGTCATCGATCCCGGTCACGGCGGCCACGATCCGGGCGCCAAGGCGCGAGGACTCGAGGAGGCTTCACTCGTGCTCGACGTCGCCTTGCGGCTCGAGGCCCTTCTCAAAGACGCTGGCGTCGAAGTGCTCATGACTCGGCGGACCGATACATTCATCGCGCTCGAGGAACGCACCGCGATCGCCAACCGCGCTGGCGCCGATCTTTTCCTCTCGATCCATTCCAACGCCTCCGCGAGCGACTCGGCGCACGGCGTGGAAACCTATTTCCTCAACTTCGCGCCGAACCCTCAGGCCGAAGCGATCGCCGCGCGCGAGAATGCCGGGGGCTCGAAGACGATGCGCAATCTGCCGGACATCGTGCGGGCCATCGCGCTCAACAACAAGATCGACGAGTCGCGCGACTTCGCGTCGATGGTGCAGAACGCCCTCTATACGAAGCTGCAGAAGACGAACGTCAGCGTCCGCAACCTCGGCGTGAAACAGGCGCCGTTCATGGTGCTGGTCGGCGCGACGATGCCGAGCATCCTGGCGGAGATCTCGTTCATCACCAACCGGCAGGAAGCCACGCTGCTGAAAACGGACAAGTACAAGCAGCACATCGCCGAAGCACTGCTGGCTGGCGTGCTCAGGTATCAGCAAGCGTTGAAGAAAGTCCCGGCGATTGCCTCCCAGCGCCCTTAGTCGAGTTGGATCGACAACAGTTCACTGCCCGGAAATTGCATAGAGTTGTCCACGTCACAGCGGAGGCGCGGTCGACCTCTGTGCCGTGATGAGATGGCTCGACGCGCCGCGGTGCGCGGGCCGAGCACAAGGAGCGCATGAACATGACGCCAAAGAACACGATCTGCCTCTGGTTCGACAAGGACGCAGAGGCGGCGGCGCGTTTCTACGCCGCCACGTTTCCCGACAGTAAAGTGACCGCAGTGCGCAAAGCGCCGGGCGACTATCCGGGCGGCAAGAAGGACGACGTTTTGACGGTGGAGTTCACCGTTCTGGGCATTCCGTGTCTCGGTCTGAACGGCGGCCCGGAGTTCAAGCACAGCGAGGCATTTTCATTCCAGGTCGCGACCGACACTCAGGAAGAGACGGACCGCTACTGGAACGCGATCGTCCGCAACGGTGGTCAGGAAAGCCAGTGCGGGTGGTGCAAGGACCGCTGGGGACTTTCCTGGCAGATCACGCCGCGCGTGCTGACCGACGCGCTTGCGGTCGGGGGTGCTGAAGCACAGCGTGCGTTCGAGGCGATGATGCCGATGAAGAAGATCGACGTCGCCACCATCGAGGCAGCACGACGAGGTGACCTGAAACCGGCCGGTAAGGTCTAGCTCACGAGGTTTTGCGAACAGCTCGCACGCGTCGTCCGCGAAGAGCCAGGGAGCGCGCGACCAGGGCAACCACTGCCAGCACGGCGACACTTGCCAGGATTTTCCAGGTCGTTGCGCTCGCCAACGTTTCCGCACTCAATCCGTACCGCTGGCCGAGCCAGCGGTACGCGGCAGCCGCCGAGCTAATCAGTAAACCCAACATCACGACGGGCATGAAGAGGGCTTTGACAAGGTCTACGACGAGTTGTGTGTAACGGACATCCTCCGCAGAATCGGTGACCGTGACGCGGCCGGCACTTGGGACCCTCGGTTCGACGACCGACGAGATAACCGCAATCGCAATCATGAGAATGATCGACGGGCCAAGCCTGACGCCGTCCGTCGCGATCGAGATGGCGATACCAAGCTGGATGGCCAGACACATTACCGTCGCAATCTGATAGTTGCGGGGAACCCGGTAGCGCAGCACGTCACTCGCTTCAGACGCGTTCCATCGATTCCACGCAATGCGAGCCGCGAGGTAGGCACCGGCCACGACTGAAGCGATCAGTGCCGCGTGCCACAGAGACGGCCGTGCAGGCGCCGGCGTCGCGGGCAGGCCCAACATACTTCGAAGCCATCCGCTACCGACCGCGAGACCCCACATCGCGATGGCTGAGTACTCCTGCCAATACCGGACAAGCGCGGCGACCGCCCCGAAAGCGGCGCTCCATCGGACGCCGACCAGGAACGCCACGCGCCATCGACGGCGCCTCCGAATGGCCGTGAGCCAGTCCGCATCGACGGTTTCGATCGCTGGAAGTCCCGGAACGCCACTCAACTGCAACGCGGCAGCGACGATGCTGACGAATTCGTCCAGGTTCGCCCAGTAACTGGTGTGATCGGCTGAAATCGACCGGCTGTTGCACACTTCAATCGAAAACTGCTTTGGCGCATTGCTGGCGGGTATCTCCGGCTGCGTCTCGAACGTCGCTCCGTTCGGCACCGCGTCGGCCGTCGAATAACAATCAACCCACCGCATCTTCGTATGGGCGAGGGTCTCGCCCTCCTCGCGCGCGAGGTCTCTTCCAAAGCCCCGGGTGAAATCGATGAAGCCGGCGATCAGCAATGCGACACTAATCAATGCTTCGGCGGACAGAATCACCCACGAGATGGGGTCCTGATCCCGAAAAAGAAC
>Ga0075421_100004200_pt1 | contig 17373 bp, 17 predicted proteins | sample SoiMetdeltSBSDD5_FD_75292 | JGI IMG/M metagenome (GOLD analysis project Ga0075421, IMG submission 75292) | Bulk soil microbial communities from a Populus tree surrounding site in Tennessee, USA - Soil MetaG P. deltoides SBSDD5 | ecosystem: Environmental > Terrestrial > Soil > Tree plantation...
TTCCAGCTCACCAACATCATCCGCGACGTCGGCGAGGACGCACGCAAGAACCGCATCTACCTGCCGATCGACGACCTGCAGAAATTCGGAGTCACGGCGGCCGATATCCTGCACGCCCGTACTTCGGAGCATTTCACGAAACTGATGCAATTCCAGGCGCGCAGGGCCGAGTCCTACTATGCGCGAGCGTTCGAAGCGCTTCCGGCCGAGGACCGGCGCGCGCAGCGGCCGGGCCTGATCATGGCCGCGATCTATCGCCAGCTCCTCGCCGAGATCGAGCGCGATGGCTTCAAGGTCCTTACCCAGCGCACGTCGCTGACCCCGTTGCGCAAGTTCTGGATCGCGTGGAAGACCTGGGTCGCCGCGTAGCGGTCGTCGGCGCCGGATACGCCGGCATGGCCGCCGCCGTCACGCTGGCAGCCGCAGGCGCGCGCGTCGTCGTATTCGAAGCGGGCCGGGTGCCGGGCGGCAGGGCGCGGCGTGTGCATCCGCACGGCCGGGACCTGGATAACGGGCAACACATCCTGATCGGCGCATACACCGAGTTGCTCAGCCTGATGCGACTCGTCGGCGTTGCGCACGATGCGGTGCTGCGCGTGCCGTTGGAGTTGCGCTATGCGGACGGCTTTGCCTTTCGCTCGCTATGGCTGCCAGCGCCCCTGGGGCTGCTGGGTGGCTTGATCCTGCTGCGCGGCGTGCCGCTTGCCGAACGGATAGGCGCGATCCGGTTCATGCAGTCCCTGAAGCGTGCGAAGTTTCAGCTCGAGGCGGATCTCCCGGTGGACCGCCTGCTCGAGTCGCACCGCCAGGGCGGCCGCATCGGCGATTACCTGTGGCGGCCGCTTTGCATCGCCGCGCTGAACACGCCTCCCTGGCAAGCTTCGGCCCAGGTATTCATCAATGTGCTGAGGGATTCGCTGGCAGGAGATTCCGACGCCAGCGATCTTCTGCTCCCGCGCATCGACCTTTCGCAGCTTTTTCCGGAGCGTGCCGTGGAGTTCGTACGCTCGCGCGGCGGCGAGGTGCGCACGGGTGAGACGGTCCGCAGCATCGACAGCGGCTTGCGTATCGGCGATGAAACGTTCGCTGCAATTGTCCTTGCGGTCGCGCCCTACCAGCTCGAGCCGTTCGTGGCGCTGCTTGGAAGGATTCCGCAGTACGCCTACCAGCCCATCTATACCTGCTACCTCCAGTATCCCCAGCGCGTGAAGCTTTCGTTCCCGATGCTCGGGCTGACGGCCGGGATGGTGCAATGGCTGTTTGATCGCGAGCGGCTCGGCGGAAAGCGCGGGCTCGTTGCCTGCATGATCAGCGCGGAAGGCGAGCACCAGGCGATGACGCACCCCGAGCTTGCAGCGGCCTGCCATCGCGAACTCGTGCAGGCGCTCGGTGCGCTGCCCGAGCCCGAGTGGACGCAAGTGATCGCCGAAAAGCGGGCAACCATCACATGCGCCCCGGGAGTCGTGCGGCCGTCGCTGGAGACGCAAACGCCCGGGCTCTTCCTCGCCGGCGACTACACCGACGCCGAGTATCCGCCGGTGCTCGAAGCCGCCGTTCGCAGCGGCGTGCGCGCGGCGAAGAAAGTACTCGCGCTACTTTGAGTCGATGCCGAGAGCGGCCCGCAGGGCGGCACGGCGCTCTTCGACTTCGGACCACATCCGGCCGCCAGTCAGGCCGCCGTCGACGACGAGCGCGTGGCCGTTGACGAAGCTCGACTCGTCGCTCGCAAGCCAAAGCGCGGCGTTCGCAATGTCATCCGGAAGCCCGGCCCTGCGGATCGGCTGCATTTGCGCGAGCGGCATGCGCATCATCCTGGCCACTCGGTCTGCACCCTCGTCGTCCAGCCCGAATGCCTTGCCGAAGATCGGAGTCGCGATTCCGCCCGGGCAGATGCAATTGACGCGCACCCCGGACTCGCCCAGTTCCATTGCGACCGAGCGCGTCAGGTGGATGACCGCGGCTTTCGCCGCACTATAGGTGTGCGACGCCATTCCCGTTCGCAGGCCGGCGACGCTCGCGGTGCTGATGATGCTGCCCGACTTCTGTTGCTTCATGACGGGCGCCGCATGCTTCATGCCGAGAAAGACGCCGCGCAGCAGGACACCCATCGTTGCGTCGAAGCCTTCCGCCGGAGTCGCTTCGATCGGCCCGCCGACACCCGCGAGGCCCGCGTTGTTGAACATGCAGTCGAGGCGCCCGAAGCGCTTCACCGCATCGTCGACCAGCGCCTTGACGTCGGACTCGCGCGAGACATCCGCGTGCCGGTATGCCGCCGAGGCGCCAAGGTCTTCAGCAAGCTTCGCGCCTTTCTCGTCCTGCATGTCGGCGCACAGAACCCGCGCACCCTGCTGCGCAAACAGCCGCACGGTCGCCGCGCCGATTCCGCTTGCGCCGCCGGTAATGATCGCGACTTTGCCTTCGAGCCTGCCCATGCCCCTCCCCTTCGAGGATGCTATTCCTCGTAGATCATCTTGACGGTCATGCCGCCGTCGAGCGTGAGGTTCTGCCCGGTCATGAACGTCGCCTGCTCCGCGAGATAGAAGCACGCGTCGGCGATGTCCTCCGGCTTGCCGACCCGCCCGACCGGGTGCTGCAAGCGATCGCGCTCGGAATGCTCGGGCTTTTGCGCGCGCGGAGTGTATTGCCAATCGCGCGTCTCGATCCAGCCCGGGCTGATGCAGTTCACGCGAATGCCGCGCGACCCCAGGCTGATCGCCATGGCGTGGGTCAGCGCGACGATTCCGCCCTTCGAAGCCGAATAAGCCTCGGTGCCGGGCTCCGACATGAAAGCCCGCGTCGAAGCGATGTTGATGATCGCGCCGCCCTGCCCGCGCTCGACCATCCTGCGCGCGACCGCCTGCGAGCACAGGAACGTCCCGCGCAGATTGACCGCGATCACGCGATCGAAATCCGTCGGCGATAGCTCGAGAACCGGGCTGCGCCGGCTGATTCCGGCATTGTTGACGAGGACATCCGGGCAGCCGAGCTCCGCGACTGTCTGGGTAATCCAGCGCTCGATCTGCTCCGCCTGGGAGATGTCGGCGCGCACATAGAGTCCCCTCGCCCCGGCACGCTCGATGAGTGCGGCCGCTTCGACTCCCGCGTTCTCATCCGGATCGGCGATCGAGACTGCGTACCCCGCGCCCGCGAAGCGAAGCGCGATCGCACGGCCGATCCCCTGCGCTCCACCGGTAACCGCGACCGACTTCATGCCTGTTCTCTACAGCTCCCGCAGCCTTGCCACCGCTTCGTCGACCCGCTCCACCGCGAGCACCTCGAGGCCCGCGATCTTCGCCTTCGGTGCGTTCGCCCGCGGAACGATTGCCCGCTCGAAGCCGAGTTTCGCAGCTTCCTTCAGGCGGTCCTGCCCGCGCGGCGCAGGCCGTACCTCGCCGGCCAGGCCGATCTCACCGAAGACGACCAGCTTCGCGGGAATCGGCCGGTTCGTCAGCGACGAAACGACCGCAAGCGAGATGGCCAGGTCCGCCGCCGGCTCGCCGATGCGCACTCCGCCAACCGCGTTGACGAAGACATCCTGGTCCATCGTCGCGACGCCCGCGTGCCGGTGCAGCACTGCAAGCAGCATGGCAAGGCGGTTCTGCTCCAGGCCCACGGTGAGCCGCCTTGGATTCGGCGCATGCGCCGTATCGACGAGCGCCTGGATCTCGACGAGCAGCGGGCGCGTGCCTTCGAGCGTCGCCAGCACGCACGATCCGGCGACGTCCGCGCCGTGCCGCGAAAGAAAGAACGCCGAAGGATTCGTGACCGCACGCAGGCCCTTGTCGGTCATCGCGAAGACGCCGAGCTCGTTGACCGCGCCGAACCGGTTCTTGACCGCGCGCACAAGGCGGAACGCGGAATGCGGATCGCCCTCGAAGTACAGCACCGTGTCGACGATGTGCTCGAGCACGCGCGGCCCGGCGATCGCGCCCTCCTTCGTGACATGGCCGATGATGAAAAGTGCGGTCCCGCTTCGCTTGGCATGGCGCGTAAGCTGCGCCGCGCACTCGCGCACCTGTGCCACCGACCCCGGCGCCGATTGCAGCATCTCCGACCACAGCGTCTGGATCGAATCGACGACCGCGACGCGCGGCTTGCGCGCTTCCAGCGTCGCAAGAATCTTCTCGAGCTGGATCTCGGCGAGCAGGTCGACGCCACTGGCGGTAAGCGCAAGGCGGCGCGCGCGCATGGCCACCTGATCCGCAGACTCCTCGCCGCTGACGTAGAGCGCCTCTTGCGAGCCGGCAAGCGCGGCGAGCGCCTGCAATAGCAGCGTCGACTTGCCGATGCCGGGATCGCCACCGATCAGGACGACCTGGCCTGCTACCAGGCCGCCGCCGAGGACGCGGTCCAGCTCGGCGAGTCCGGTGGGTAGCCGCTCGACTTCTTGCGTCTCGATCGCAGACAAGGCCACCGGAACGGCCTCGGGCGCTGCGCGGCGTCCGCCGCGGTCGGTCACGGTTTCGGTCAGTGTCCCAGCGGCGCCGCACGAAGGACAGGCGCCGAACCATTGCAGCGCGCTGGCACCGCAATCCGAGCAGACGAATGCGGTCTTCGCCTTCGCCACTACGCGACGTCCAGCACCGGAACGCGCGCGGCGAGCCCGGCCAGAAGCTGGTAGCTGACGGTGCCAGCGGCAGCTGCGACTTCGTCCGCGGAAAGCCCCTCCCCCCAGAGCGTCACCGGCGTGCCGATGTACGCTTCCGGCACGTCGTCGAGATCCACGCACAGCATGTCCATCGAAACCCTGCCGACCGTCCTCGTGCGCTGGCCGGCCACGAGCACCGGGGTGCCGCTCGGCGCATGGCGCGGGTATCCGTCCGCGTAGCCGCAGGCAACGATGCCGATCGTCATTTCGGCGCTCGCTTCGAACGTGAAGCCGTAGCCGACGCGCTCTCCGGGCGTCAGGTGCTGAACGCCGATCAAGCGGGACGAAAGCGTCATCGCAGGCTTGAGTCCAAGCGCCTCGGCGCTTTCTTCGGCGAACGGCGAGCAGCCGTACAGCATGAGGCCGGGGCGCACCCAGTCCGCGCGCGATTCGGGAAACCGTATCAGGGCAGCGGAATTCGCGAGCGAGCGCGGCGCTTCGAACGGCTGGACGATTCGCCCGAACCAGTCGAGCTGCGCCGCGATGCCGCTTCCTTCGGCATCGGCAAGGTGCGTCATCAGCGTGACCGAGCGGATCTGCGGATGCTCGCTCAGCGCATTCCACGCAACGCGCACGTTGTCCATCGTGAACCCGAGGCGATTCATGCCGCTGTTCACCTTCAGGTACGCATCGACGGCGCTCGCGAGCGAACTCTTCTGCAAGGTTTCGACCTGCTCCAGGTTGTGGATCACCGGGGTGAGCTGGTGGCGAGCGACGAGCGCCAGGTCCTGCGGCTCGAAGAAGCCTTCGAGCATCAGGATCGGCTTCGTCACGCCCGTGTCGCGCAGCTGCAGCGCCTCGGCGAAATCCAGCACTGCGAAGCCATCGGCGGCCGCGAAGGCCTTTGCAGCACGCAGCAAGCCGTGCCCATAGGCGTTCGCCTTGACGACCGCCCAGATCTTTGCGGTTCCCGCGTGCTGCCGGGCGACCGTCAGGTTGTGGCTCAGCGCGGAAACGCTGATCTCTGCGCGCAGCGGCCTTGGCACTAGCGGCGTTCCACGGGATTCGTCACGCCGGGCGCCGGGCCGCGAGGCGCCCCTTGGCGAATTGCACGAACGTGTTCACGAGCCGCGAGCGGAAACGTTCCTTCGGGTACACCACCGAGAGCTTGCGGATCAGGCGCGGCGAGAGCGGCACCCGGACAAGCTGTCCCAGCCGGGTCTCCTTCGATACGGTCGCCAGCGACATGATGGTGAAGCCCAGGCCGGTTGCCACCAGGCCCTTGAGCGCTTCCGGACTGCCGAGCTCCATCACGATGTTCAGCGATTCGGGCGGGATTCCGGCCTTCTGCAGGTAGTGGTCGATGACCTCGCGCGTGCCCGAGCCGGATTCGCGGCTGATGAACGGGTACTGCACGAGCTGCTTCGGCATCGCGCTCTTCAGCCGCGCCAGCGGGTGCGAAGGCGCGCAGATGGCCTGCAACTCGTCCTCGCAACAGACATCGGTTGCGACGTTCTGCAGGTGGGACGGGGCCTCGATGAACCCGATATCGAGGGTATGCTCGGCGACGCGGTTCTCCACCGTCTCGGAGTTTGCGACCATCAGCCGCGGCTGCACGCGCGGATATTTCGACTTGAAATCACCCAGCACCTGCGGCAGCAACGATTCCGCGATCGTGGTGCTCGCCCCTACCAGCAGCGGGCCGCCGATCTCGCTGGTCATCTCCTTGAGGCGCGTGTCGAGCTCCGCCGAGAGCGCCAGGATGCGCTCGGCGTAGTCGAGCACGACGTGGCCGGCCGGCGTCAGCGTGATCTTGCCGTGCCCGCGCTCGAACAGCCGCGTGTTGAAGCGCTCTTCCAGTTGCTTCACCTGGAAGGTCACGGCCGGCTGCGTCATGAACAGCGCTTCGGCCGCCTTGGTGAACGACAAGTGCTTCGCCACCGCGTGAAAGACCTGCAGCCGCCGATCCGCCATGCTCCATAAACGCCGGTCAAGGAGGCGCTTATTCAAGCATAAAGCGCACGGCGGCGGTAGGCGAAAAGCGGGAGCCGGTTCGCACGTGATATAACCCGCCCGAACATGAACCTCGGCTTCTACATCATCATGGCGGCGCAGTTCTTCTCGTCGCTTGCCGATAACGCGCTGCTCGTCGCCGCGATCGCGTTGCTGATGCAGGCCGACACGCCGACGTGGCTGACACCGTACCTCAAGTTCTTCTTCGTCATTTCGTACGTGCTGCTTGCTCCGTACGTCGGCGCGTTCGCCGACCGGATGCCAAAGGGCATCGTGATGTTCTTCGCCAACGCGGTGAAGATCATCGGCTGCACGCTGATGCTGTTCCAGGTCAATCCGCTGATCGCCTACGCGCTGGTCGGGCTCGGCGCGGCTGCGTATTCGCCGGCCAAGTACGGCATCCTTACCGAGTACCTGCCGCACTCGAAGCTCGTGATCGCGAACGGGTGGATCGAGGGCCTGACGGTCACGTCGATCATCCTGGGCACCATGCTCGGCGGCGTGCTGATCAACGAGCAGGTCTCGCACTCCCTGTTACAGCTCGACATCCCGCACCTCGACACCGGGATCGATACCCCCCCGGAAGCAGCGATCGTCGTGATCGTGCTCGTCTACGCGGTTGCCGCCGCGTTCAATCTCTATATTCCGAGCACCGGGGTTGCCATGAAGCCGCTGCCCGCGGACCCGCTCGCGACGCTGAAGGACTTCAGCGCGTGCGTGGTGAGCCTGTGGAAGGATCGCCTGGGCCAGATCTCGCTCGCTGTGACAACGCTGTTCTGGGGAGCCGGCGCAACGCTGCAATTCATCATGATCGAGTGGTCGCGCACCGCACTCGGCTATGGGCTGTCGCTCGCGTCGATCCTGCAGGGCGTGTGCGCGCTTGGAATCGCCGCAGGCGCCGTGCTCGCGTCGATGCAGGTACGGCTCGACCGCGCCGTCCGGGTCATCCCGCTCGGCATCGCGATGGGCCTGATGGTCATCCTGATGGTCGTGGTGCGCGACGTGCGCCTCGCCGTACCGCTGATCGTCCTGATCGGCGGGCTGGCGGGATTCTTCGTCGTACCGATGAACGCTCTGCTGCAGCACCGCGGCCACCATCTCGTCGGCGCCGGGCGCTCGATCGCGGTGCAGAACTTCAATGAAAACGCATCGATCCTCGCGATGATCGCGATGTACTCCGTGCTGCTAGGTTTGGGTGTCTCGATCTACTGGGTCATCGCCCTGTTCGGCCTCTTCGTCGCCGGAACGATGACGCTGGTTCTATGGTGGTTCCTGCATAACCGCCGCGTGCGCGGCGAGGAAATGGAACGGCTGCTCGCGTTCGCGCGCGCCGAAAACCACAAGTAACGCCGGCGAGAAGGTCAGCCGGCAGCCGCGATCGTGCGCGCCGCGAAGCGCAGATCGATCCAGGCCTTGGCCTTGTCGGGAAGATTCCTCAGCAGGTACGCCGGGTGATAGGTGACGACCAGCGGCACGCCGGCATAGCGATGGACCTTGCCGCGCAAGCTTGCGATCGACGCGTCGGTATTGAGCAGGGTCTGCGCCGCGAAACGGCCCATCGCGACAATCAGCTTCGGCTGGATGAGCCCGATCTGGCGCAACAGGTACGGCGAACACCGGGCCACTTCGTCCGGCTGCGGGTTTCGATTGCCCGGCGGCCGGCACTTGAGCACGTTGGCGATGTAGACATCCGTGCCGCGCGCAAGGCCGAGTGCCCCGAGCATGTTATCGAGCAGCCTTCCGGCCTGGCCGACGAACGGCTCGCCCAGCCGGTCCTCGTCCGCGCCGGGCGCTTCGCCAACCAGCATCCAGGACGCGCGCTCGTCGCCGACGCCGAACACGGTCTGGCGGCACGACGCGCGCAGCCGGCAATCCGTGCAGCCTTCGACACGCTGCTGGAGCGCCGGCCAATCGAGAGCCTGGATGTCGCGCTCGCGCGATAGACCTGAAGCCGGCGCGTCGGATGCAGCGGTCGCGGGCGCGTCTTGCAGTTTTCCAGCCGAGGTCGGTTCGCCAGGCAACGGTCGACGCAGGCGCCACACCGGGGCCAGCCCCATCTCGGCGAGGATCTGCGCGCGGCGCCGGCTCACAGCGGCAGCGTGAATACGAGGGCGTCCTCGCGCTGCGTTCCGGCCGGATAGTATCCGCGGCGCAACGCGATGTGCCGGAAACCGAAGCGCGCATACAGCGCCTGCGCAGGGCGATTGCTCGGACGTACTTCGAGGTACACGTTGCGCGCCCCAAGCGCACGCGAAATGCGGATGCTCTCCGTGAGCAGCGCGCCGCCGTATCCGCGCCTCTGGCTATCGGCGGCGATCGACAGATTGAGCAGATGCGCCTCGCCCGCTGCGACGATCAGCACGAAGTAGCCGAGCAACCGCGACGCGATGCGATACGTCCAGCATTGGTAGCCGGCGCGCAACGAGTCGGTGAAGTTGCCGCGGGTCCAGGGATGCTCGTAGATCGCGTTCTCGATCTCGAGCACCGCGTCCAGTTCCTCCTCGCGCATCGCCTCGAAGCGCGGAGCTGCCCGCAGCACAGCGCTCATCGCGACCCGCGTTCCTCGATCGTCAGCGCAACCTTGTCACGCAGGTACAGGGGAGCCGCAGCCGCCGCGTCGACGCCTTCGCCGGCGAGGATGCGGGGCGCTGCGAGCCGCGCGATTGCGCTCGCGCTCGGATGCACTTCAGGCAACACGCGCGTGACCATTCTCGCAAGTTCCGGATAGGCAGCGAATCCATTTCCGCATCCGCACCACCCGTCCCCCGGCGGTCGCTGCACAGCCGCAGGAGGCACGCAGAGGGCGGCGCTTGCGGCTCGCCATGCACCGCCTGCCCGCTCGAGGCAGGCATAATACACTTCGCGCATGCGCGCATCGAGGCACACGATCACTCGCGCGGCGCCGGATTCTTCCGCGATCGCGTCGAGCGTGGACACGCCGAGCAGCGGAATGTCTGCGCCGATCGCAAGGCCCTGCGCAAGCCCGCATGCAATGCGCAGCCCGGTGAAGGAGCCAGGGCCGGCGCCAAACGCGACCGCGTCGAGCTCATGCGCCGCCGTGCCACAGCGGGCGAGCACCTCGCTTAGCAGGGGCAACGCGATTTCAGCGTGGCGATGACCCGCCCGCTGCTCGAGCGACACGATCGCGCCGTCGGACCACAGCGCCACCGAGCACCACTCGGTTGAAGTCTCCAGTGCCGCGATCCGCATGCGCTAGATTCTATCGATGACGCAATCGGTCGCGATATCCGCATGGCTTCTGCTGCTGCTCGCCGCGCTCGCCGCGTGGGCGCTGTGGGACCATGTGCTCGGCCCCGCCTGGCACTGGTTCATGGCGCGCACCGCGAACCAGGTCATCGACGAGCTGTCGACGCGCCTGCGAATCGGCATCCGCCCCTGGCAGAGAACGAAACGGCAGGCCCTCATCGATCGCCTGATTACCGACCCCAAGGTACAGGCCGCCGCCGAGCAGCACGCACGCGACAACGGCGTGAGCGAGCCGGCCGCCTCGCGCATGGTCGAACGATACGCGCGCGAGATCGTCCCGGCTTTCAATGCGTACTTCTATTTCCGCGTCGGCTGCTGGATTGCACGCAAGGTCGCCCAGTCGCTGTACCGGGTGCGCCTCGGCTATATCGACTCGGAGGGACTCGCGCGCGTCGATTCGACCGCAACCGTGGTGTTCGTCATGAATCACCGCTCGAACATGGATTACGTGCTGGCCGCCTACCTCGCCGCAGAGCAGACGTCGCTGTCGTACGCGGTCGGCGAATGGGCGCAGATCTGGCCGCTGTCGGCGCTGATCCGCTCGATGGGCGCCTACTTCGTGCGCCGCCAGTCACGCAACGAGTTGTACCGGCGCGTGCTCGAGCGATATGTTGCGATGGCCACCGAGGCCGGCGTGCCGCAGGCGGTGTTTCCCGAGGGCGGCCTGACGCGCGACGGCCTGATGCGCGACCCGAAGCTCGGCGTGCTCGACTACATGATGCGCGGCTTTCGCAGAGACGGGGAGCGCGACCTGGTGTTCGTTCCGCTCGCGCTCAACTACGACCGCGTGCTGGAGGACCGGACGCTGCTGCTGTCGATCGACCCGAACGCGGCGAAACCGGGCCGCGTGCGCGCGCTGTGGAATACGCTTGCATTCGCCGGGCGCAACCTGCGCCTGATGCTGAAAAGCGAATGGCATCGCTTCGGCTATGCATGCGTGAATTTCGGCACGCCAGTGTCGATGCGCCAGTACTGCGCCGAATACGGCCTCGATTTCCAGCGCCTCGACGGAGACAACCGCCGGCGCGCGATGGCCAGGCTCGGCGGACACTTGATGGCAGCGGTGGGAAGGATCGTTCCGGTCGTTCCGGTCCCGCTCATCGCTACGGTGTTCACCAACGCCAGCGCGCCACTGTCTGAACTCGAACTGAAGGCGCGCGTCGAAGGGCTGCTCGAGCGCCTGGACCAGGCGGGTGCGCACACCTACCTGCCGCGCCGCGACCTGGACTATGCGCTTACGGTGGGGTTGCGAATGCTGCTGATGCGCCGCCTGGTCGAGGAACGCGACGGTCTGTACGTCGCGCGCGACCAGGATCTTCCGGTGTTGCGCTACTACGCGAATTCGATCGCCCACCTGCTCGACGCAGGCGGGCGCGCTCGGTCGTCGCCTACTTGAGGCTCTGGCGCAGCAGGTCGCTCTCGCGCACCCCCACCCCAGCGGGATCCGACGAGACCCGCTCGAGCCTGCTCTTCACCGTGATGCCGAGTTCCGGGCTCCACCAGATGTGGCCCCGGACCGTGTCGGTGGAGTACAGGATCCTGAACGTCTTGAAGGTCCCGGCGGGTACGTTCACGCTTTGCTGGTCTTCCACTGTGTACCAGGCGCGCATTTCCTTCGTCTGGTTCGTCGCGTGGTTGGTGACCTTGTACGGCGTCGACCAGCTCTCGCCGACCCAGACCGGCCAATGGTAGAAGTTCAGCGGCGGATCCCAGCTGACGTCCGGCTTTCCGCCCTTCACTTGCGCGGCATAGCTCCCGCTCCGCGGCTCGAGCAGCAGCGTGGCTTCCGGCCCCTCGTACGCGTAGTGCGGACGCCCCTGGTAGCTCTGCATCGGGAGCGACTTCCACGTGACCTGGGACGTCCCGCTGCCGTAGCTTCCCGAGTCCTTGCGGATATAGCTCCACTCGGACCCGGGCGCTGCGAATGCGGGCGCGAGCGCCTTGCTTGGTTCGTACCATCGTCCCGGCCCGGTTCCCGGGTAGTTCGCACAACCCGCGCACACGAGTCCGGCAACAAATCCGGCGATCAACGATCCCTTCCGCATACGAATCTCCCCGTAGGTTTGCGATCCCCGCTGGCACAGCGCTGCCAAGCGCCCTGACGCACCGCGGCGCATTCTAGCGCGGGATCTTACCTAACGGCGGCGTTCGAAATCCCGGTTCGCGTTCTGGATGTCCTGGCGCAGGCGATCCCGTTCCGCGGGGGCCATGGGCCTTTGCGGCGGCCGGCGGGGATCGTATTCCGGGGGCGGTACGCCGTAGCCTTTCCGGGCCGTTGTCACCTCCTGGCGCAGGCGCTCGCGTTGCTCGTAACTCATGCCCCCCCCGGGAGCTGGCCTGTATTGGCCACCGCCTCCGGGAGGTGGCCCGTACTGGCTGCCCCCTCCGGCAGGCCTCCCGTACGGGCCGCTGCCTCCGGGAGGTGGCCTGTACTGCTGCTGCTGGCCATTCGCTCCCTGGCCGCGGTCGCGGTCACGGCCGCGCCACTGCTGCGCATCCGCCGGGGGGGCAAATACGCATGCAGCAGCAACGAAAGCCAGGATTCGCAAGGAAGCCTTCATGACGCCATGATGGTACGAGTCAGGGCTCCCCCCGTCTGCCCTACCAACCCGAAATTTGTAACAATCCGTTGCAGGGTCTGCCCGAGCTTACAGCCTGTTTCGGCGCGTCCCGATTGCAGTGGTTAAGCTGCGCCCATGGCAGAACTTAAAACCAGAGTACTCATCGTAGACGACGACCAGCGGCTGCGCGACCTGCTGGTCCGCTATCTTGGCGAGCAGGGATTCGAAACGCGCGCGGTTGCCGATGCGCCGGCAATGGACCGGCAGCTCGCGCGCGAGCGATACGACCTCATCGTGCTCGATCTGATGCTGCCCGGCGAGGACGGGCTCGCCGTCTGCCGGCGCCTGCGCAGTCAGACGAGTCCACCGGCCGTGATCATGCTGACCGCAAAGGGCGACGATGTCGACCGCATCGTCGGCCTTGAAATGGGCGCAGATGACTACGTTCCGAAGCCGTTCAATCCGCGCGAGCTGGTCGCGCGAATCAATGCCGTCCTCCGGCGCAGGCAGCCGGCCGGTCCGCCCGGTGCGCCAGCCGCGCAAACCGAGATCCATCGCTTCGGCGCGTTCGAGCTCAACCTCGCGACCCGCAGCCTGACGCGCGAGGGCAAGGACGTCTCGCTGACCACCGGGGAATTCTCGGTGCTGAAGGTGCTGGTGCAGCATCCGCGTACGCCGCTGTCGCGCGACAAGCTGATGGAGCTCGCTCGCGGGCGGGAGTACGAGGTATTCGACCGGTCGATCGACGTGCAGATCTCGCGGCTGCGCAAGATCGTCGAGGAGGATCCTTCCAAGCCGCGCCATATCCAGACCGTCTGGGGGTTCGGGTACGTCTTCGTACCGGATGGCAACCTGAAATGAGTTTGTTTGCGCGGTCGTTTCTCCTGATCGCGCTGCTCGTCGTCACATCCCTGATCGTTTCCCTCGCAATTCTGCGCGCCTACCAGCGCGAGCCGCTGGCCGCGGAGCTGTCGCGCCAGACCGGTTCGATCGTCAACCTGACCCGCGCCGCATTGATCAACGCCGACCCGGACAAGCGGTTGGGGCTGCTGCGCGAGATCTCCGACACGGAGGAAATCCGGGTCTACGCCGCCGCACCCGGCGAAACGCTCGAGCCGATGCCGGCCGAGGCGCTGCTCGAGCGCGTCGCGCAACTCGTGCGCGTCATGCTCGGGGAGCGAACCCGCTTTGCCTGGTCACGCGACGGCATCGAAGGCTTCTGGGTGAGTTTTTTCATCGACGAGGACGAGTACTGGATCGCCTTGCCGCGCGATCGCGTCCTGCCCGATGAGACACCGGAATGGATCGGCTGGGGCGCGCTGACGCTCGTGCTCTCGCTGGCGGCCGCATGGCTGATCGCTTCGCGGATCGCGGGCCCTCTTTCCGCGCTCGCCAGGGCCGCACGCCTCGTCGGCAGCGGCGTGATGCCAGAGCCCTTGCCCGAGGAAGGGCCGCGGGAACTCCGAACCGTCGCGTCGGCGTTCAACCGCATGACCAGCGACCTCGCCAGCATGGAGCGCGAGCGCACAATCGTGCTGGCCGGCATCTCCCATGACCTGCGTACCCCCCTGTCGCGCCTGCGGCTTGCGCTCGAGATGAGCGGCGCCGACGAGCCCCTCCTGGCTGGCATGACTACTGACATTGACGAGATGGACCAGGTGATCGGTCAGTTCCTCGATTTCGCCCGCGGCGAAGACGAGAAGGACGAAGCCGTCGACCTGGACGCCCTGGTCCGGGACGTCCTCGAGCACTATGCGGCATTGGGCCGGAAAGTCGCCCTGCTGGGCGAGCCCCAGGCAGGGACCTGGCGCCTGCGGCGCCTGAGCGTCCGCCGGGCCATCATCAACCTGGTCGACAACGCGCTCCGGCATGCAGGGGAGCCGGTCCAAATCGCTGCCGCGAGATCCAACGACCATGCGCGCATCGATGTGCTGGACCGCGGTCCAGGAATCCCGGCGCATGAGGCCGAGCGGCTGAAGCGCCCTTTCACCCGTCTGTCGGAATCCCGCAGCGGCTCAGGTGGGGCAGGCTTGGGACTTGCAATCGTCGAGCGTATCGCGCGAGCTCACGGCGGATCGCTGGACCTAGCCCAGCGCGAAGGCGGTGGCCTGATGGCTCGGCTGATTCTCAGGCGGGCATCCTAGGCCGTCACTTGTACAGTTGTCTGGAAGTTTGTTGTAAATCTGCATAACCCTTTCCTAACAGATAGATGTGTTACTGTCGCTCCTGCCCAACGCAAAAAACCGTTGGCTTACGGCGACGTCTTCTTGACACGACTAGACAACAATCTAGAATGTTTCTTAGACACTTGTATATATGTCTAAAAAACGGAATGGAGCAGCATGATTTCGAGTAAGGAGTTACTAGAAAAAACAGGTATCTCCAGGGCAACGTTGAACAACTACATCAGCTCTGGACTTCTGTCCAAGCCGCTGGTGCAGCAGGTTTCGGGGGAATCCAGCGGTCCGAAGCTTCTCGGGTACTTCCCGGATTCGGCCCTGGAGCGTATCGAGCTCATCCAGCAGCTGAAGAAGGAGGGTCTGAGCATGGGGGAAATCATTGCGCGCTTTGGTGGGGAAAAGGCCGCGCCCGAACCAACGGTGTCCGCTCCCGAGCAGGCGGCCTTGCCGGCCGAGCGCCCTGCCCCTGCCGCGGCGGGCGCACGGCCCTTGCACCTGACGATCGATGAGCTCTCGTATCCGGCCTACATGGTCAACCACAGCTTCGAGCTCACCTGGTACAACGACGCGGCGCGCGAGAAGTTCCTGGGGCGTTTCGAGACGCTGCCGCCGAACAGCGAAGCCCGGAACCTCTTCCTGCTGCTGCTGCAGGCGAGCCACGGCAAGTCGGCCGCCTACCAAAGCGAGTTGCTGCGCCCGCACCTGTCGTTCGCCAAGGACCGCCTGTCCAAGGCCACGCTGCTGTCGGCCTGCCGTACCCTCGACCCCGAGCGAGTCACGCTCCTCGACACGATGTACGGCGAAACCAAGACCTGCGCCGGCGAGGGCATCGTCGAATCGTCGATGGAGCTGCGCGACGGCGAGCAGAACGAGCACTGGCACTTCTACGCGGCGTTCTTCCGCGAGGGCATCCTGTTCATCTATGTACCGAACGGCCCCGCCGGCCCCACGCTGCTCGACTTTCTCGCACGGCGCAATCAAGTCATCCGGGACCTGCTGCGGCGCCGCCTGCCGGTTCTGACTCCGCTCGCGGTACTCGTCGCCGACCTGCAGAACTCCGTGAAGATCTGCTCGGAGCTCCCGCCGGAGGAGTATTTCGAGCTGATCAACGAGATGTGGTCGACGATGGGGCCGATCTTCCGCCGCTATTACGGCACCCATGGCAAGCACGTCGGAGACGGGATGGTCTACTACTTCTTTCCCCAGCCCGACAGCAACTACATCTTCAACGCGATCTGCTGCGCGCACGAGATCAAGATCGCGATGCGCAAGATCAGCAAGGATTGGCAGTTGCGCAAGAACTGGTTCAACGAGCTGTACCTGAATACCGGCCTGAACGAAGGCCAGGAGTGGCTGGGCACGTTCCAGTCCGCGACCGCGATCGAGTTCGCAGTGCTCGGAGACACGATCAACCACGCCGGACGCCTTTCCGATTTCGCGCGCTACGGCGCGGTCTGGGCGACCAAGGCGTTCCTCAGCCGGCTGTCGCCGGAAGAACGTGCGCGGATCGAGTTTGGAATCGTGCGCCGCGGCGACGGCAACCGCGAGCAGTTCGTCGCGTCCTCCTATGCGCAACTCGGCAGCCTGGTTGACCTGACTTCCGAGCGTTACGAGAAGCTGCGCGAGATCGCAACGCTGCCGATCTGCGAGATCCGCTCGGTGGGCTTGGTGCGCAAGGCGAGCGCCTAGCCAGCCCCGGGCGCGTCAACGGCGATGGTGCCGACCCACTCGCCAGTACCCCTCCCGGACTAGCGGGTTTCCCATCCGCGCGTCACAGCGGACACGCTCGTGATTCGCAACCTAGTCCGGCCAGACTAAAGCAAGGCCATTCCTGCCGCCACGGCAGAGTCCAGTGGCAATGCTAGTTTCGGTAGCTGCAAAACCCTTGCAAGCAACTGACGCCGCGAGCAAAGGACGATTCCGGATCAATGGACTATCACTCGAGCGCCTGCTCCTCGCCGCCGTTCGCCCATAGCGCCGAAATCGTCGTCGCCCGGCTGGACGCGGACCACGACGCAGTCTGCAGCGAATCAGCCCTGCTTTCGCGCGCCGAGCGCCACCGGGCGTCGCGGTTCGTTCGCGAGCGCGACCGAGACCGGTTCATCCTCGGCCGTGCAACGCTGCGCCGGCTACTGGGTGCCCGGTTGCGGATACCAGCAAGCGCGGTCGAAGTGGTGGTCGGAGCGCATGGCAAACCGGCACTTGGACCTCAACTGCGCGGGTCCGGGCTGCGGTTCAACGTCTCGCATTGCGGCGATGTCGCTGCGTTCGGCTTCGCGTGGGGCCGCGAGATCGGCGTCGATGTTGAAGCGGTGCGCACGATTGCGGACGCTGATTCGATCGCGCAGCAGTTCTTCTCGGCGCGAGAAATCAATGCCTACTTCGCGCTGCCCGCCGCGCACAGGCCCCTGGGCTTCTTCCATTGCTGGACGCGGAAGGAAGCGTTTGTCAAAGCGGTCGGCGACGGGCTTGGCTTCGGGCTGGACCGCTTCGACGTGTCGCTCGATCCCGGCGCGCCCGCACGGCTTCTGCGCGTCGACGGCGATCCGGGAGAGCAATGCGGTTGGGTGCTCGGCGGCTTCGATCCCGCTCCCGGGTTCGTCGGCGCAGTCGTGACGCAGTCAGCAATGACGCACTAGGAGAACATGAGCGCAAACCGCCCTGCTCTCATCCGGCCTGCCGTCGTCCGTCGGTCGGATCGGCCGGGAGAGGCCTTCGCTGAGTTTCGCATCGGCATCGGCTCGATGCCCTGGCTCGCCGACCA
>Ga0075421_100004202_pt1 | contig 17366 bp, 18 predicted proteins | sample SoiMetdeltSBSDD5_FD_75292 | JGI IMG/M metagenome (GOLD analysis project Ga0075421, IMG submission 75292) | Bulk soil microbial communities from a Populus tree surrounding site in Tennessee, USA - Soil MetaG P. deltoides SBSDD5 | ecosystem: Environmental > Terrestrial > Soil > Tree plantation...
CCATCGCACGCGTGAAGGTCTGGATCGCCTCGCGAAACTGTCGCGCGCCCGATTGTGCGACGCCGAGCTGTATGAAGCGGTCGACGTTCTTGGGGTCGGCCGAGAGCGCGGCCTGCGCGCGGGCGATCGGGCCCGTGTCGGCCTGAGAACGGTACTCGACGCCGGCAGGTGATCGGTATTGCACCGTCTGCGCGGACCCGGGTGCGGGAGCCAAGCCAGCGGCGACTATAGCGACGAGCGTCGGGCCTCGGACCATCTCTCCTCCGGCGTGAACGCTTCAAACGGCGTCAGAATGCGATCAAGGGGTCAGAGCCCTTGAAACCCGGGTTTCAAGGGCTCTGACCCCTTGATCCGGGCGCGCGTTTGGTTCGTTAGGAGTCTGACCTCCTTCGAAGCAAAACCATGCGCGCGCACCAGACCACGAATACGGCGATCAGCCCCGCGCCGACACCACCCGCGATAGTCCCGCCGATCGTCGCGTCGTCGCCGGCATACGCCGGTGCCGCCGCCGACGCAACGTACGTGATGACGATGCCCCAGGCGATCGACAGCGGAACGGCCCAGCGATGACGGACGAAGAGCGCCACCGCCGCCGCGAGACCCAGGATGCCGTAGATCAGCACGCCGCCAGTCACCGATCGCTGTAGTGGCGTGCGGGCGTCCGACAGCTCGCCCAGACCGTCGTAGAGTCCGAGCACGCCGGTATTGAGCAGCAACAGCAGGGCGACGATCCACGCCGCCTTTCGGGCCACGAGGCCTCCTCGGCTGCGACGTTCAGCAACGGAAATGTGTGTTGTGGGTACCGCGGGTACCCTGGACTCAGGGCCCGGAGCGAATCTAGCCCGCGCGCTGGGCGCGAGTTAGGTCAGCACTCTCCGCGCAACTCCTCGCGCGCTCGAGCAGCAGATCGCGCTCGCGCGCGTTTCGCGTGAGCGATGCCGCGCGCTCGAGCTCCACGCGCGCTTCGTCGAACCGGCCGAGCTTCCGGAGGAAGTCGCCGCGCACGCTTGGCAGGAGGTGGTAGGTCGCCAACGTCGGCTCGGACGTCAGCGCATCGACGATCTCGAGTCCGGCCGCCGGCCCCGATGCCATCGAGACGGCGACCGCCCGATTGAGCTCGACGATCGGCGACGGCGTCACCTGCGACAAGGCCTGGTAGAGACTGGCGATGCGAGCCCAATCGGTCTCGTCGGCCGCGCGCGCACGCGCGTGACACGCGGCGATCGCGCCCTGCAGTGCAAAGGGTCCGAGCGCGCCGCCCAGCGATTCGGCGCGCTCGAGCGCTGCGAGTCCGCGCCGGATGAGAACGTAATCCCACTTCGCGCGGTTCTGGTCGAGGAGCACGATCGGCTCGCCTGACGGGCCTACCCGCGCCCGCAGCCGGGACGCCTGGATCTCCATCAGCGCCACCAGCCCGTGCACCTCCGGCTCGTTAGGCGCCAGCTCGGCCACGACGCGCCCGAGCCGGAGCGCTTCCTGGCAGAGGTTCGGCCGCACCCAGTCCTCGCCCGACGTGGCCGAATAGCCTTCGTTGAAGATGAGGTAGATGACTTCGAGCACGGACGAGACGCGGGAGGCGAGCTCGGCGCCGCGAGGTACCTCGAACGGCACTTTCCTGTCGGACAGCGTGCGTTTTGCCCGAACGATGCGCTGCGCGATCGTGGACTCTGCGACAAGGAACGCGCGAGCGATCTCGTCCGTGGTGAGTCCGCCGAGCAGGCGGAGCGTCAGGGCGACGCGCGCCTCGGTGGAGAGGACCGGGTGACACGCGATGAAGACGAGGCGAAGCAGGTCGTCGCCGACCTCATCATCGAGCGCATCGGCCAGCTCGGGCTCCGGGTTCTCCTGCTTCGACTCGAGCTCGTGACCGATCTCGGCATGCTTCCGGTCCATCATCGGTCCGCGGCGCATGATGTCGATCGCGCGCCGTTTGCCGATGGCCATGAGCCAGGCGCCGGGATTATCAGGCACGCCCGATTTCGGCCACTGCTCGAGCGCGGCGAGCAGAGCGTCCTGTGCGAGGTCCTCGGCCATCCCGACGTCGCGGACGACACGGGTGAGGCCGGCAATCAGTTTCGCGGACTCGATCCTCCAGACCGCGTCTATCGTGCGATGGATTTCCGGGGCGGGGGTAGTCACGCATCCCAATCAGACCACCGCGGACCTCGGGTGCAAGGGTGGAGGTCCGAACTGTGAGAAAAGCGATGCGGGCCCGGCCTATCGACTGGCGAGCTCTGCCCGAAGCCGTCGCTCCTGCTCGCGTGCTTCGGCGGTGAGCTCGGGACCGAAGTCCTCGGCTTCGAAGACCTGTCTGATCTCGACGTCCGTATCCGCACCGTCGGGGTTCGGGATGCGCTTGACCCATTCGATCGCCTCCTCCTTCGACTTCACCTGGATCAGCCAGAATCCGGCGATCAGCTCCTTGGTCTCCGGGAAGGGGCCGTCGATGACCGTGCGTTTGGTGCCTGAGAACCTGACCCGCGCGCCCTTCGAGCTCGGGTGCAGCCCTTCGCCGGCGAGCATGACGCCGGCCTTTACGAGCTCCTCGTTGTACTTGCCCATCTCGGTGAGGACACGCTCGCTCGGCATTTGACCGGCTTCGCTCTTCCCATCGGCTTTGATGATCACCATGAACCGCATTGTGGGTACTCCTCTCTTCGGTGTTTTGCCGGTGGCCGCCTAACGGCGATTATGACAATCGCCCTTCCATTGATACGTCGAACGAGAGTGAGGGGAATCGACAGATGACACGGTTGTCATCCTGAGCGAAGCGAAGGATCCTCAGGTTGCCGGTAGAGGGCTGTATCGGGACGATGAGGATCCTTCGGCTGACGCCTCAGGATGACTCATTTCTCCAGCGGGCCCAATGGGCTCGGCTTGCAGCCCTTCGGCTCGGCGGTGTACGAGACCGTCGCGACCTTCCAGCCCGTAGCCGAGCGAAGAAGCGTGAACGCATCCACGCCGCAGTGGACGAACTCACGGTTGCGATGGATGTCGTACGGCGCCCAGACGACCGCCAGCGGACCGTGCACGAGCACTGTCGGCTCCCACATGCGCTCGACAAACGTGTCCTTCATGCTTCCGATTCGCCGAGCGAAGTCCTGGGACGTCCCGGGGTTGATGGCGACGCTGTCGCCCTGCACGCGGGCGGCGAAATGAATGCCGTAGGGGAACTGCAGGCGCGCGAGCGCTACGCTGTCGTGTGCCGTCATCGCCTGAAAGAACTCGTTCACCACCGCCACCACGGAATCGCGCGGAGATTGCGCAGTCCCCGGTGCGGCAACAGTGAAAGCCAAGAGACTGGAGAATCCCACGGTCAGCGCGAGTCGATGCATTTGAAACTCCGGGTCAGGATCGGCGTTCGGTGACCATATGGAATGAAGCACTGCTTTCAGACTTTCACGATACGTCCACGTTAGAGCATGCTCAACGCGCTCGCTCTTCAGCTCATCGCCATCGCCCACGCGACGGTTATTGATCCTGGCGCCGGATCGACTCGGCCCGACATGATGGTCCTCGTTCGTGGAACGCGCATCGAGTCGGTCGGCGCATCGCGATCCATTCGCATCCCCGTGGGGACACGCGTCATCGACGCGACCGGCAAGTTCCTGATCCCGGGGCTGTGGGACATGCACGTGCACACCGATGTGCCGGGCGGCCGTGCGCTGCTCGGGCTCTTCGTCGCCAACGGCGTGACCGGCGTGCGTGACATGGATGGGGACATTGGACGGCTTCGTGCGTTTCAGCGTGACATCGCCGCTGGATCCCTCGCTGGCCCACGCATGGTCGTGTCGGGACCGTACCTCGCGGGACAACGTGTGCCGCTCCCGCACATTCTCGTGCGCACGCCCGAGGAGGCGGTCACGGGCGTCGACTCGCTGGCTCGGCTCCGCGTCGATTTCGTGAAGGTGCATAACGGGATGCCTCCCGCCGCGTATTTCGCGGTGGCTCGCGAGGCACGACGTCGGAAGATGGTTTTCGCGGGACACGTCTTTCCGCCGGTTACGCCGCTTCAGGCGTCCGACTCCGGGCAGCGCAGCCTCGAGCACCTGAGTGGGTTCCCGAACGTCTGTGCTGGAGACGATTCGACGGTCATCGCCGGTGCCACGCCGCTGCAGCGATTTCTTTTCGGTGACTGCACGCGGGAGGAGCAGGGCCCGACCTTCGCTCGCCTCGCCGCGAACCACACGTGGATCACGCCGACGCTCATCGTGCAGACGGAGGTCGCAAACCCGGGCGTCGTACCCAACGACTCGCTGCTCCACTACTTCGGCGATTCACTCCAGGCACTCTGGCGTCTCGTGATGCCGCCACCACCACCGACCGTGCCGCCCGCGGCGACCGCCGCCGGCGCGCGCCTGTTCGAGAAGCGGCTCGCCCTCGTGAAGGCGCTTCACACCGCCGGCGTGCCGATTCTCGTCGGGACCGACGCGCCGCTGCGGGCGAGCCCGCCGGGATTCGCCGTGCACGACGAGCTCGCGCTGCTCGTGCGCGCCGGGCTTCCGCCGCTCGAGGCGCTCCGCGCGGCCACCTCGAATCCGGCGAGCTATTTCGCGGCGACCGATTCGTTAGGCTCCGTCACGGTGGGCCGGGTGGCGGACCTGGTGCTCCTCGACGCCAACCCGTTGACCGACATCTCGAACACACGCCGCATCTCGGCGGTCATCGCGAACGGGCGTGTGTACGATTCCCCGGCCCGCCTCGGGCTCCTGAACGAGGCGCAGCGCGCCGCCCGTCGGTAATCCGACAGGCTTGCGCACCGGCGTTCCTGCGTGCACATTCCCATAGCCTTGACAGGGGAAGCCACATGGCTGACGACCGGTTCGAGCTGCTCCAGGGGACCCTGGGGCTCATCGTACTGAAGGCACTGCTCGGTGGCGAGCTTCACGGCTACGCCATCGCCCGCTGGGTCGAGGATACCACGAGCGACGTACTGCGAGTGGAGGAAGGATCGCTGTACCCCGCGCTCCGACGCCTCGAGGACCGCGGGTTCATCAGCGCCCAGTGGGGGCTCTCGGAGAACAACCGCCGCGCCCGGTATTACACACTCACCGCCGCCGGGCGCCGCCACCTCAAGGCCGAAGCGGCTCGATGGCTCGAGTTCTCGGGCGCGGTCACGCAGGTGCTCCGCGCGGCGCCTAGTCTGGCATGAGCGAAGAGGGGTGAGCGCATGGCCGGAGACCGACGTGAACCGAATGAACCGATGTGGCGACGGTACGGTCGCTTTCTGCGCTCCGACATCGCCGCGGACGTAGACGAGGAGATCGCGTTTCACCTCGAGATGCGATCGCGTGAATACGAACAGCGAGGCCTGGCGCCCGAAGCCGCGTTCGACGCGGCGCGCGAACGGTTCGGAGACGTGGGTCGGGTGGCGGGCTGGCTCCGCCAACACGACGTTCAGCGGGAGAGAGCACGGCGTTTGGGAGAGATCATGAGCGGCATCCGGCACAATCTCCGCACGGGAATGCGTGCGCTCGTTAGGCAGCCGACGTTCACCGCGGCCACGGTGCTCACGCTCGCGTTAGGTATCGGCGCAACGACGGCGATGTTCAGCGTCGTCTACGGCGTGCTGCTCCGCCCACTGCCGTTCGGCGAGCCCGATCGCCTGGTGAGAGTCTGGACGGCCTGGAAAACCAGCGGCGGTCGCGGAGCGGTGAGCGCGGCGAACGCGCGCGACTGGCGCGCGCAGAATCACGTGTTCGAGGACGTCGCGCTCGTAAAGTCCAACGAGAGCTTCAACTTCACGGTCGACGGCGAGCCCGAGCGGCTGCTCGGGGCGCGCGTGTGGGCAAGCGTGTTTCCGATCCTTCGAGCGAAGCCGCTCCTCGGTCGCGCGTTTACCGAAGAGGCGAACGAGATCGGACACGAGAACGTCGTGGTCCTGAGCCACCAACTGTGGGTACGACGCTTTGGCGCTGACCCGTCGATCGTCGGAAAGACGGTTCCGCTGAACGGGGTTCCGACCACCGTCATCGGCGTCATGAAGCCCGGCTTCCGGTATCCCAATCGAGATTGTGAGCTGTGGGCCCCGCTCACGATTCCCGCGGAGGAGTACAACCATCGAAGCTGGGGATCGTACAGCGCGGTGGCGCGCCTCAAGCCGGGCATCATGCTCGAACAGGCTCGGGCCGACCTGGATGTCGTTTCCGCCAACCTCGCGCGACAATACGCGGCCAACAAGGAGATGGGAGTCGGCATCACGCCGCTGCTCGAGGACATGGTCGGTCGATTGGAGCAGCCCCTCTTCGTTCTCCTCGGCGCCGTTGCCGCGCTGCTGCTCATCGGCTGCGCGAACGTCACCAACCTTCTCCTCGCGCGCGGCCTCTCGCGGCGACGAGAGCTGGCCGTTCGCACCACGCTCGGCGCGACGCGCGGGCGGCTGGTCGAACAATCGATCACGGAGCTCGTGCCACTGCTGGCGTTAGGCACGGCGTTGGGTCTCCTCACGGCGGGGGGAGCGCTGCGCGCTCTGGTGCCGCTCCTGCCCGCGGACCTTCCACGCACGGAGAGCATCGCCATCAATCTCCCGGTGCTTGGCTTCGCGACGGCGATCGTCATCGTGATCGCTCTCCTCGTGGGAGTCTGGCCGGCGGTCGACGCGGCGAGAAGCGGCGTGAGCCCAGGCCTTGGTGAGCTCTCGCGCGGGTCCACGGGTGCGCCACGGCGCGCACGCGTCAGGGATGCGCTCGTGGTCGCGCAGATCGCGGTGACGCTTCTCCTCCTCGTGGGTGCTACGGTACTGCTCCGCAGCTTTCTCGCAGTACGCGCCGTCACCCCTGGGTTCAATCCCGATAACGCAGTGAGCGTCAGCCTCGCGATCCCGGAATCGAAGTACCCGAGCGAGCGCCAAGTCAACCAGTTCTACACGGCCGTGCTCGACCGGGTACAGACGCTACCGGGCGTGGTCGCGGCGGGCTACGTGAATCGTCTCCCGCTAGGCGGAGGTAATCAGACCGCGGGTCTCCAGGTCGAGGACGCCGCTCCCCACGCGCGTTGGCCTAACGTCCAGACGCGGACCGTATCGCCCGGCTATTTCCGCGCGATCGGGATTCCGATCATGGAGGGACGCTCGTTCACGCCGCACGACGGAACCGACGCACTGAGGGTCTCCATCATCGATGAGCGGCTGGCGCGCAGGCTCTGGCCGAACGCGAGCCCGATCGGCCGGCGGGTTCGCGAAGGCGGCGACGAGTGGAGCACGATCGTCGGTGTGGTCGGACACATCAAGCACCTCGGGCTGGATGATGACTCGGACCCACAGGTCTACTGGAACTATCCACAGCGAACGCAGGATCGACTGGCGTTGGTCGTGAGGACACGGAGCGAGCCGGCGACCCTAACGCCGCTGATCGCCGCGGCGGTTCGCGAGGTCGATCCCGAGCAGCCCATCTACGACGCACGCACACTCGAGGCGGTGCTGGATCGGTCGCTCGGCCAGCGGTGGCTGCAGACGGTCCTGCTCGCCATCTTCGCGGGAGTAGCGCTGTTGCTCGCGAGCGTCGGCGCATATGGCGTGATCGCGTACGGGGTAGGGCAGCGAACGCGCGAGTTCGGTATTCGAATCGCGTTAGGTGCCGGGCGGCGCCGTGTGGTCGCCATGGTGCTTCGCCGAGGGGTGACGCTGTTCGTGCTCGGGGCGCTCGCTGGCCTCGCGGTCGCGGCGGCGACGGTGCGCGTACTGTCGTCGCTCGTCTACGCGGTCGCGCCGAATGATACGCTCAGCTTTGTCCTCGCCACCGTGGTCCTGTTCGTGGTGAGCGTGGCGGCGTGCTGCGTGCCGGCGTTGCGGGCGTCACGCGTGGAGCCGTCGATTGCGTTGCGAAGCGAATAGGCCAGGTTTTCAAGGGGTCAGAGCCCTTGATCGTAGAGTTTCAAGGGTTCTGACCCCTTGAAACCCCCTTGAAGCGTCATCTGACGCGAAAAGGTACACTGCGTGTTGATCCGGCAACGGCTCGGTCCACTCCGGCGCTATCGGTGCGTCGATCGACGTCGAACACCCGCACTATGTTGTTCCCCGCCACGTCCTCGAGCGCGCCAACGACGCGCAGGCTGTAGTCCCCCGTCACCCACGGCACCGCGGGGGTGAACGTCCAAATGCTGTCACCCTCTGCCAACGCCACCGACCCCGGCACCGGCGTTCCGCCGGCATCGAGCACCGTCAGCGTGCGGGCAGCGAGCGCGTGATCCAGCGGCTCACCGAACGACACCTGGAGTGCTACGCGCGTGCCGGGCGGCGGCGTGGTTAGGCGCCAGCGATTCGGATCCGGCGACCGGCGATCCGCCTCTCCGACGTCGAACGCGTGCTCGAAGCCCGAGGCCAGCTGCGCACCGTTGCCATCTGTCCAGCCATCGTCGATCGCGAGGCGATACCGACGTCCCGCGACGAGCGGCGCGCCAGACTCGACGTTCGTCCGGACGCCGCGCTTCACGCGGCCTGGGTCGAACAGCAGCGTCAGGCGCCGGCGCGACGGGTCCCAGAGCTCCTGGTCCAGCGCGAGGAATGCGCCCTGTACTTCGCGGCCGGCCTCGTCCATCAGATGCACGTGCTGCAGCGCGTTTCCGGGTTCCATCGGGGCCGACGTCTCCACATACCATCGGAGAAGGTTGCTCGGCACACGACCTGCCGACGGGTAGACACCCGTCACGCGCGTGGTCCGCGCATGCGCGACCCAAGGCAGCGCGAATCGATGCGTGAGCAGCGGGCCACCGCGACGGCCTGTGGTGTCGACTTCCACGCGATACGCGACGCCCGCGGCAAACGGAAAGCGAGGCTCGAAGCGAACGCGGTCGCGCGACAAGGCATAGCGTCCGATCACGGGGGGCGTTGACGCGGTATCCTTGACGGGGCGCTCGACGTACACCGCGACCCACCGGGTCCACGTCGAGTCGTTAGGCTCGAGCTGCTCGAGACGCCGGACGGTGGCTCGATCGAGCCCGCGCACGTCGACTGCCTGCGGCGTCCGGTTCAACTCGACCGCAATCTCGAGAGCCGCACGGTCGTCCGCGCTCGCCGCCGAACATCCGATGGCGAGCGCGGCCATCAAAGGGGTCAGACGTCTTCCTACAGCCATCGCATGGTTTCACTCACCACATCGAGCGACCCGCTCTCGATGTCGCGCTTCAACATCACGATGTTGGTCGCGTTGTAGTTATCGAGCTGCAGCACGCCCACGATCGCCACCGGCAGGTAGCTCACGCCGGCCGGCTGCCACGCCTGGGTCACCGACGACGTCATCGGCTTCGCGGCCGCGAGCTGTTGGGGATCGAGCCGCGTCAGGGTGCGGTTGCTGTTCGCCACGAGGATGTACTCTTTGCCCTTCGCGTTCGTGTACCGGATCATGTCGAACGGACGATTCCCGCCACCGAGCTCCGCGACCGTCTTCCCGCGCACGTGCTTGCCCGCGACGAGCTCGGCTCGCGTGAGCGTCACGATTGGCGAGCAGCCGTAGCCCGCCACGAGCGATGGCTTCCCGGCGAGGTCGATCGCCACGAACGACTCGATCGGCGACGCCGTCTCGTACCGGTCGTGCGACGTGTGATACATCTCGAGCGTCGTCGCGGATTCCTTTCCGACGAACGGGTACGGCATGCGACGCAGCGTGGACGCGAACTCCTCGTTGCCAAGACCGGCGACGTACAGCTCGCCGTCCACCAGCGCGATGTCGGTCACCGAGAACGTTCGCTTCGGCTGGCCCCACGGCGTCTTCGCGTCCGGGGTGGGGGCGTCGGGAATATCCGCCCGCGTGTTTCGGATGTTCTCGAGTGGCAACACCGACACCTTCTCGTCCTTCGTCACCCGAACGAGCGTCGGCACGGCGTCGTTGCCCTTGCCGCGAGTGACCGAGAAGTACAGGGCCTGCGACTGCGGGTGCGTGACCATGTCGACGAGTCGGATCTGGTCGCGCGTGGTGCCGAGGGCGGCGGCGATCTTCCCGTCCACGTCGCTGATCTGGATTCCGGTCGTCGACGTGTCGCGCTGCGTGTCGGCGACGTCGATCGCGTAGATCTGCGCGCCTCGCGGGTCGGCCACGAACAGCGTGCCGTCACGCGAGAAGTACATGACGCCGGCTGACTGCAACTGCACTGCGCTGAACCGCATTCCCGGTGCGGTTCGTCCCAGGTTGTTGGAGTTGTCGGAAAGGTCGGCGGCGGTCGCGCCGTCCCGCGTGGCCAGCAGCGTCGTCATGCCGGCGACCACGAGCGCGAGTCGCGTGGGTCGGATCAACGAGGTCATCGGTTGCTCCTTCGTGCTGCGTTGATACGGCTTAAACGAGGGACGTTCAGGCTGTCGCCGAGCGTCCTGCTCGGCGGAAAGCGGCTCACGATATCGTTACCGCGACGCGAGTAGGTCAGCGGCACGTCGGGAAACCGTCAAGTATGATGCGTTGCTGATGACAATCTCGACTGATAACATCTCGATCCATTCGTCCCACAGCCCCAGAGTCGGTGAGGCTCATGAACGGAAAGATCTGCTACGTCGAGATGCCGACGACCGAAGTGGCTCGCTCGGCTGATTTCTACGCGAAGGTGTTCGGATGGAACGTCAGGCGTCGCGGCGATGGCACGACGGCGTTCGACGACACCACAGGGCAGGTGAGCGGTGCGTGGCGACTCGGCCGGCCGCCGTCCGAGCACCCGGGGCTGCTCATTTACATCATGGTGGACAGCGTCGCTGCAGCATGTGAGGCAGTGGTCGCGAACGGAGGGCAGATCGTTCAGCCGATCGGTGGCGATCCTGGCGAGATCACAGCGCGGTTCCGCGATCCGGGCGGGAATGTGCTTGGTCTGTATCAGGAGCCCTCGTCATCCTGAGCGAAGCGAAGGATCTTCGTCGTCCCGATAGAGAGCCCTCTGTCGGGGACCTGAGGATCCCTCGCTGCGCTTGGGATGACAACTCGCTCTACCGGGACGACGAGCCCGATAATTCAGACATCCAGAACAATAGGGAAACGGATCCAACGGAAACGGCTGATGCAACGGATTTCGATCCGCGTGATCCGCAGTTTCCGTCGCATCCGCGGTGCTACCGTCTGGATGTCGGACGATCGCGATCCCTCGCTGCGCTCGGGATGACAACTCTCTACACCGGTCTCCCGATCTCCCAGTGATGGCCGAACGGATCGCGCACGCGACCCAGCCGCCAATCGTGCGCGTCGGCCACCGGAGCGACCTCCGTCGCGCCGGCCTTCACGGCCTGCGCCTGCGTGGCGTGAGGGTCTTCCACGAGCAGCAGCAGCCGGACGGAGCAGCCGCCTAACGACTCCGGGCTGAAGTTGAGGTGCTCCGGCGACTCCTCGGCCACCCAGAACTCGGCGCCGTTCACCGCCAGTTGCCCGACGCCACCACCGTCAACTCGGTAGAGCTCGACCGCGCCGAAGGCGGTCTTGTAGAAGTCCATCGCGCGCGCCCAGTCACGGACGGACAGAGTCGCGGTGATCGCCGTGCGGAAGGCCTGCGACGCTTTGGGTGTCATTGCTCGATCGCTCGCTTCATCCCGATGTGGGTCGCCTCGAAGCCGAGCCGCTCGTAGAACCGGTGTGCGTCGACGCGTGACTTGTCGGTCGTCAACTGGATCAACCCGCACCCGAGCTCGCGCGCCCGGTCGGTCGCGGCGGCGACGAGCAGCTCGCCGATGCGTCGCCCGCGATGCGTCGAGCTCACCCGCACGCCCTCGATCTGTCCGCGGACCAGGCCCATTCGGCCGAGTCCCGGGATCACCGTGAGCTGGAGGCAGCCGACGATTTCGTCGTCGATCTCGGCGACTATCAGCTCGTTCCCGCCCTGCGTGGTGATCGCGTCAAATGCGTCCCAGTACGCCTGCGGCAGCGGGTCGCTCGCTTGCTCGCGCTTTGCGCCGAGGATGTCGTCGGCGAGCAGGCGAACGATCGCCGGTACGTCTTCGCGGTGAGCGCTGCGGACGCGAACGCTCGAAGGCGGTGTGTCGGGCATTGGCGAATCCACCATGGGGCGGATTGAAGCTACGCCGGTCGGGTCGTTTCCCGCGACCCGCGGCCGGATCACCAGGCGCTCGACGCACCGCGACGCAACTTGTGAGCGCGACTCCAATCGATTGTCCCGCAAGCAGTTGATGCGGTGAGGTCCGGGTGATGGGTGCCCGGTACTCTCAGCGCGCAGGTCAACTACTGACTTCGCACGCCGGACACGCGCCGGCGAGCAGCTCAAACAAGGACACGAGATCAGTGAGGAGGACGCGATGGACACCAATCCAGGGATCGCGGTGCGCGTGACCATGGTGCTCGCCATGTTCGCGCTCGCGACTACAGCAGACGCGCAACGTACGAGCGCGCCCAAGACCGCGACCAAGCCAGCCACCCGGATCACGACGCCTGACGGGCGGCGGACGGGGTTCGTGCTCGGCGTCTACACCATGGGCGCGCCAGGGCTCACGCTGAGCGGAGCCGCCATCGAAGACGGGCCGTTCAAAACCGGCTTCGGACCGGGCGCCGGCTTCATGGTCGGCTACGGCTTCAACCGGACGTTCTCCGGTTACGCATCGGTCGACGTCGCGAAGCAGAGTGCGAACGACGCCGACCTCGGTGGCAGCTTCGGGCTCAGGCACATCGAGCTCGGCGCGCGGGCGAACCTACCGTACGGCAGCGGCGCCACCGTGCCGTACCTGACCGCCAGCTACGGTCGCCGCTCGCTCGGGGCGCGTGTGACCGACGACTTCGAGGGCACCGAGTACGACATGCGGTTGTCGGGCGGGATGTTCGGGGTTGGTGGAGGCATCGAGCACACCATCTCGCCCACGTTGGCGGTAGACGGCGGACTTGCGCTCGCATTCGGGCGCTTCAGCCATGCTGAAATCGACGGCGAGTCGGGGTCGTTCGCGGTCAATGGAACGACGTCCATGCGCCTGCGGATCGGGATGACCTGGCGGCCGGCGCCGCGCTCCTGATCGCCTAACGACACAATTCGACACTCACGAGGATTCTATGCGATACCAGATCATTTGCGTGGCGGCCACTGGCCTCGCCGCGCTGGCCATGCCCGGTGGGCTATCCGCCCAGGCGTCTCAGCAGCACAGCACGACCCCGGTTCCGACCGGCACCGCCAATGCTCGGGACAATCGTCCCTCCGGCTTCATGCTCAATGTCCACAGCGTCGGGGTTCCGGGGCTCGAGATCGGCGGCGCCGAAGATCAAGGACAGAACGGGGCCTTCAACACGTCGTTCGGCGCGGGCGCCGGCGTGACGCTCGGCTGGGGATTCAACAGCATCTTCAGCGCGTTCACATCGGTCGATCTCGCGAAGCAGAACACGGCCCCCAGCGATACGCCCCAGGGGAGCTGGGGTCTCGTCCACCTGGAGCTCGGTGCGCGGGCGAACGTGCCGTTCGGCACCATGGCGACCGTCCCGTATGTGACCGCGAGCTACGGCGGGCGCGCGCTCGCGACACAGGCGACGTTCGAAGACGGCGAGAAGGCCGACGTGTCCTTGAGCGGGCACTACTTCGGTCTCGGTGCCGGCATCGAGCACGCGTTCTCGCGAACGATGGCCGTCGATGCCGGCGTGGACCTCGGCTTCGGCAAGTTCTCGCACGTGAAGGTGGACGGCGATGAGACGACCGATAGCGTGAACCCGACGAGAAGCATCCGCATGCGCCTGGGCGTCACCTGGCGACCAGGCGGCGGACGAACGAGCTGACAAGGCCTAACGACCCGCCGGCCGGGATTCAGCCGGCCGGCGGGGGCTCCCACTACGACTCCATGCACCACATACAGGAATACTTCAATGACATCCCGCACACGTGCCGCCTTCGAGCGGCCTGCATTCATACGATCTGCTGCTTCACTCCTCCTGGCTCTTGGACTGCTCGCCACGATCGCCTGCGGCAGCAACGGCGGTGGAGACAAGACGACGGGGCCAACGCCGACCGCGAGCGTCGAGGGCAACTACAACCTCCGCAACGTGGACGGCAATCGGCCTCCGGTGGAGGTCTACCACGGCCCATGGTTCGATGGAGTGAACAGGCGCTTCTACAATCAGAGGATCCTCGTCGTGAAGGACGGCGTGATCAACCTGGATGACACGGACCGCTGGGCGATGACGCTGGACGTACAGGTGACGCTCGACGCCGTCACCACCCAGCAAACGCTGGCGATCATGGGCAGCTACGAGATCGAGGGTGACCAGATCGTGTTCTCGAGCTTCGATGACGACATCGAGCTCGCCGGCACCATCAAGAAGGGAACGATCAGCCTGTCCATGGACGTTGGCGGGTCGGAGCGGGAGAAGGCCTACAGCTTCACGCGGTGACATGCCGCTTAACGAGATACCACACACGACCGATCCGAGGAACTTCCATGTCACATATGTCACATATTCCATTGCGCCGCGCGCTGATGGCCGTTGCGGCGTTAGGCGTCGCGGCGCACGCGGCAACCGCCCAGAGCTCCGACCAGCAGTCGGCCTATGTTGCCCTCATCTATACGCCCGTCGCCGGACTGCCGCCGTTGCCGCCGGTCACGGACTCGTTAGGAAAGAGCGGCGTTTCGCTCCTGGGCCGGGTCGGCCACACGTCGCGGGACGGCGGTGCCCTGACACTCACGTCCTATGCGCTCGGTGTCGAGATCCCGCGTGGTCGCATGCGCCTGGGCGCAACGCTCGGCTATCTCTCGGCCAGTTGTGGCTTCGAGTGGCAGGGCAGCAACGACTGCGCAGGCGACATCATGATCGGCGGCAGCGCACGCGGTCTCATCACCAGCATGCCGCTCGGCCAGAGCGAAGCTCCGAGCAATGGCAAGAAGGCTGCGTCTTCGTCGAGCAACCAAGGCAAGCTCATTGTCGGCTTCGATGGGGCCGTCGGGTACTCACCCCGGCAGGGCGAGACGGCGATGGCGGCCGCGGCGAATATGCCGACAGGGCTTGCGCTGCAGAGTGGATCGGTGCGCATCATGCCGTTCCTCACGCCGGGTGTCGCCTACGGTCGGCTTGGCAACATCGCGTACGAGGGGGAGGACGAAGCTCCGACGTCGCATGGCGCCATCACGTTCGTCATCGGCGGCGGCGTCGGGCTGCAGTTCGGCACGTCGGGCATCGGCGCGAACGTCGGGTTCCAGCGTGTGCTCAAGGGCTACGGCGGCGCGACGCAGCTCGGGGTAGGAATGACGTGGAATGGGGTTACGGCTGCTCGGTGAGACAACCCGCCAACGCATCCAATTCAACGACTCTGACCCCCTTTGATCCACGAAGGGTCGAACATCAGCGGTACTCAGTCCAACTACCAGTACCGAGTGGGTCAGTCCTCAGTCTTCAGTCATCAGGCATCAGGTTCCATTTCCTCCAGTAGTTGATCCGAGAGTTGAGCGAAGCGCCCGGTGGTTCTCTTGGATTCCCCAACTCGAGGAAACGGGACCTGATGCCTGATGACTGATTACCGACCCAACTGACGACTTGGACCTGGAAGTTGGACTGACTACCGCTGTTTCAAGGCAGTCTCGAGCGGTCTTGAAGCCGGGCGGCTTTCGTCAGTAGGTAGTTGCGCTCTGGTGTGCTCGCCGTTCGTTCCGCCGCGCGTCGGTAGTGGTTGATGGCCTCGTCCGGGTGCCCGGCACGCTCGAGCAGGTGCGCGCGGACGGCGTCGAGCCGGTGGTGCCCGGCGATGCGTTCATCCTTCTCGAGCTCCTCGAGCAGCTCGAGCCCGGCCTCCGGGCCGTGCACCATCGCCGACGCGATCGCGTAGCTGAGCTCCGCCATCGGGTTGCGCGACAGCCCGCGCAGCACACCGTACAGCGCGAGAATCTGCGGCCAGTCCGTGTCGTCCGTGCTCGGCGCCTCGTCATGCACCGCGGCGATCGCCGCTTGCAGCTGGTACGCACCGACCTCGCCCTTCGGCAGCACGGTCGAGATGAGCGAGACTCCTTCGTCTATGAGGTTCCTGTCCCAGAGCGTCCGATCCTGCTCGTCCAACGGAATCAGCTCGCCGGCGGGTCCCGTGCGCGCGGCGCGGCGCGCATCGGTAAGCAGCAACAGCGCGAGTAGCCCGGTGACCTCGCTGTCGTTCGGGAGCATCGCGTGCAGCAGGCGCGTGAGCCGGATCGCCTCGTTGGAGAGATCGGTGCGGTGCAGGGCGGGGCCCGCGCTCGTAGAGTACCCCTCGTTGAAGATGAGGTACAGCACCTGCAGCACGGCGCCGAGTCGCGCGGCACGGTCCGACTCGTTAGGTAGGCAGAACGCGACTTGCGACGTCCTGATGGTCTGCTTCGCGCGGCTGATCCGCTGCGCCATCGTTGCTTCCGGGACGAAGAACGCGCTCGCGATCTCGCCGGTCGCGAGGCCGCCCACCGCCCGAAGCGTCAGGGCGATCGCCGACGCCGGTGTGAGGGCCGGATGACAGCACATGAACAGCAGCGTCAACGTGTCGTCTTCCTCGGGGCCGATCTCGCCGAAGAGCGTTGGCACGACGGTCTCGATCGCCGACCGTTCCGTGGCGACGGCATCCTCGCGGCGCCGGCGCGCGGCGTCGCGCCGCAGCTCGTCGGTGAGACGCCTAACGGCAACGTGGTAGAGCCACCCGCGCGGGTTGGACGGGATGCCTTCCGCGGGCCACTGCGCCGCGGCCGCGATCAGCGCTTCCTGCACCGCATCCTCAGCGGCCGCGAAGTCCTCGTGCCGACGCGCGACGGCTCCGAGCACCTGGGGCGCGAGGTCGCGCAGCAGGTGCCCGACCGAGACGTCTATGGACTCTCTCGCGTGCTCGTCGGTCAACTTCCGGTCACATGTCAGGAGGCGCGCTCATGACCTGGCGAACTTCGATCGGAATGATGAGCGGCGCGCCGCCGGGTCCGGGTGCCGACGACGCCTTCGCGGCGATGTCGTAGGCGCGCTGTGGCTTGTCGACCTCGACGATCCAGTAGCCGGCGAGGAATTCCTTCGACTCCGGGAATGGTCCGTCGGTGACGGCCGGAACGCCGTTCTTGCCGGCACGGACGACCTTCGCTTCGCCGGGTGCAGCGAGCCCTTCGGCGCCCACGAGCTCTCCGGCTTCGGTGAGCTCCTTGTTGAGCGCGAACATGAAGCCCACGTGGGCCTTGATGTCGTCCGGGGCCCACGCAGGGACGGCGTAGTCTCCGGTTCCGCGTGGGGCGTGCATCATGAGCATGTACCGCATGGTCGTCTCCTGGTGGTTGGCGTAGAGAAGTCGGAGCCGGCCGCAGGTTCTCTACATCCCGAACTTGTCATCCTGAGGCGTCAGCCGAAGGATCGCGATCGTCCCGAAAGAGGGCCCTCGCTCGGGAGGATGAAGATCCTTCGCTTCGCTCAGGATGACAACCGAGCTTCGCTCAGGATGACAACCGAGCTTCGCTCAGGATGACAACCGAGCTTCGCTCAGGATGACAACCG
>Ga0075421_100004203_pt1 | contig 17366 bp, 17 predicted proteins | sample SoiMetdeltSBSDD5_FD_75292 | JGI IMG/M metagenome (GOLD analysis project Ga0075421, IMG submission 75292) | Bulk soil microbial communities from a Populus tree surrounding site in Tennessee, USA - Soil MetaG P. deltoides SBSDD5 | ecosystem: Environmental > Terrestrial > Soil > Tree plantation...
TTCCCGAAAGGTAAGTTTTCGTCGAATGCACCGCAAACGACAAGGACGTGTAAACGGCGAACCACTCATTGGGTCTTCGATCCGATTAAGGACCCGGATGCCCGGCGTTAACGCACACTGGGTCACAAACAATATGCGATCAGAGGTGGAATACGATTCCTACTGATCCCCGCCAGAACGACAACGAGCGATCATCAATGACCGGGATTGCTGGCTGGGGCTTCGCGTATTCGCTGCGGAAGTAGCGCAGATCTGCGCGCCATGTCCACTTCTTTCCGGGAATCAGAACACCACCGCCCGCAACGGCCGTTTTTAGAACTGAGCTCGAGGTAAAAACGTCCGCAACATCCTCCATACGAATGAACATCGCCCCTCCTCCGATGCTCCCATACGGCTCGAAGAGTCGGCCCCGAGGCAGCCGGAAAATTGCCTGTCCAGTTATGGTCAGCACGCGGCTGTGTCTGACCAGGCCTGTGTCGCCGCCAAAAAAACCTGGGAGCCATGCACCTTCTCCTTCGAATCCGACGCGTCGATCCGTCAAGCGTCCACCGCTGATGGCAAACACTGTTTTGTTGTTACGGGTGGCATCGTCGATATCGACGAAGCCTGTTTTCGTGGCGAACGTGGCGCCGACGGATGGCGAGACGAACCACCCCTGCGCACCCTCTGTATCACGGAAAATGCGTAGGAATGCCGCCGCAAATGGCGAAACCGTTACATCACCAGCCGCCAAGGGGAATTTCGCGCTTAGCCCGTCGCTGTTGGCGAGCAACACAAGTGTCAGCGCGCGTGCAGGAACTTTCAAGAGGAGTGATGAGAATGACTCCCCCCACAGTCCGTAGTGCCACACGACGCGTTCCCCTTGAATGTCCTGGACGAACCAGCCGAGCCCGTACGGGATGGGCTGGCCTGCGGTTGTTGTTCCCGGGCTCCACGCTTCCTGTTGCGTTGCCGAGTTTACGAACAGCTGCGCCGAAAGGCTTTGGTCATATAACGCCAGGTCATGAGCCGTTGAAATGAGGCCAGCCGATGCGTTGACTCCCTTCGGGGGGTAAGAAGCGCGTGTAGTACGTCCGCGTGAGTCCATCTTGTACGGGGTGGCGAGGCGCGCCAGGGTTTGCCGGTAGCGGTCTAACGTAACGTTATCGAAGAGTGAAGCCGCAGCAGTATTCCCTTCGAGATCGTGACCGGGAACGGAATCTTGCATCGCCGCACGATCGAGAATTTCGCGAAATGTCTCACGTATGGACGAACCGGAACACGCCTCGACAACTGCGGTCAGACTTGCATAACGGTCGCCGTTGTACCGGAACGTCCGGCCGGGAACCCCTTCCGAGGTATGTGTAAAAACATGACGCACGGTCGCTCCCGGCTCTGGAATGGCTGACGTATAGCGGGCAATCGGAGTGTCTAAGTCAAGCAGGCCGCGCTCCACGCAGCGAAGTAGCAACGCGGAGCTAAACGTCTTTGTTATAGAGGCGATAGGATACGGCGTATCAGCTGTGGCGGGAATCCGCTGTTCGATGTCCTGAAAACCGAAACCCCCTTCCCATGTGATGCGTTCGTCTTTCAAGACCGCAACGGACAGCCCGGGTATTTTGAGCTGGCGCCGTAGAGCTTCGACGTACCTTTGGAATAGTTGTACTTGATCGTTGAGTCCCTGGGAGTTCGCATGCTCGCAAACCAACAGGAGAAATGTGAGCAGGAATGTACGACTGGCTATTCGTCTCATGTCGGGCCGGAATATAGACGGCCAGGAGCGAATGCGTCGTCCGAGATAACAACTTTGGACGTCTACTTTCTATTCAAGGGGACCTGAAACGGCGGCTTTTCGGTATTCGGACGGTGTCATTTGGGTGTACTTCTTGAAGATCGCGTTGAAACTGGATTTCGAGCGAAACCCGACCTCTTCGGCGATCGCCAGCAGTGAGTAATGCCGGCAGGCGGGATCGGCGAACCGCCGCTTTACCTCTTCGACCCTATAACGGTTGATCAAATCCGAAAATGTCTGGTTTAAGCGTTCATTGACAATTTGCGAGAGGTGCGGGACGGGAATGCCGAGTCGGTTGGCGAGGCTTTGAAGGGTGATCTCGGGATCGAGGTAAATCTTCTCCTCTTCTAGCGCCGTCAATAATTTCCGCAGGCCGACTTCCGCACGATCGTCCGTCAGGCTTGACCGTTCATATTTTCGGGCGGCGCCTGCCGGCATTCTGGGCTCTCGCAACCCCAGGTAGGTGAGACCGTAGAGAATCGCAGCGCCAAGAATTGGCAGGAACCAACCCGTCAGCGGCATATAACGCGGGAATGACAAGTCGATGAAATACCGGCAGAGCGCGACGGCTAACACGCCCAGGAATGCAAAGCAAAGAAACCGCACTTGCGGATTTGCCGCACGGTTCCTCAGCGCCAATCTCAATGCGGCAACCACATAGCATCCGCCAATGATGATCGCGAGCGCAGAGCGGACGTAGTACCACCTTACAAACGCGGCCGAGTTGAGGTCCGCGAGCTTATAGGCTGCGGGCTGAACGTAATACGGCAATAGATATGCCGCACAAACGGCTACCGGAATGAAGTGCACCAGGTCTCGTCGTTGCAATGGCTGCCGATTGACCAAAACGCGCACGTATAGATAGAGGAGAACCCCGTACGCAAAATCCAACGGGTGATGCACACGAATGAGATGCGGATAGCGCCTGATGTCCTCAGATCTTAGGAACTGGGAAATCGTTATTTGAATGCCAATAGTCAGCACCAGCGCCGCCAGCACGCGGTTGGCGGGAGAGTAGCCGCGGTCGCTCCGAATGAGAACGACAGCCAACAGAAGCGCCTGTGCGATTACGAAAATAATCAGCCCACTTAACACGCGCGACAGTTTACTTTGATCGCCAGCCAATGGGGTAACCGGCAGTGAGTCGTCATTACGGTTCCCCTCGGTTTTTCGGCTGCTTGCTTCAGTTCGGTTTCGGTCGCTGCACGCTGTCGATGACAAGGACGTCAACAGGTCCCCTGCTCGATTCGAGCTTGAGCCCAAGCTGTTCCTGCACCGCAGTGAAGATTGAAGCGCCGGACGCGTCTGCATTATCGGCGAAAGGCTGGTTGGCGAACCGCAGGCGAAAATCAAAGAGGGCCGTGAGTTTTGTCTTGTCCATGACGGGGCGACCCACGTAGGGCGTCAAGATGGTTGTCAAACCGAGCGGCAGAAGAGAATGGGATCTTCTAGCGGAGGCGTTGGGCACGATAGGAATCGCAGTGGCCGTCACAATGGTCTCACCGGAAGCCGTGAATTCGAGGTTCCGCTCCCCTCGAGGGGAAGGAGCGGACGGATCGAACTCATCCAGCTGGTCGTCATAAAAAGGCACCGCCTGGTCCTCCGAGAGCTTCATCTTCGTGCCGCCCCTGGCGACAGTTAGTTCGTACACGGGCAGCTCTCGCGTTTCGTGATGCAGCTTTAACTGAAAGCGATCTTCCAGCAGCGATTGAACCATTGCCCATGTCTGTTCCGTTGGAATTGCCTGAATGTCCTTGTCGAGCTTGGCCTCGATGTCAAAACGGTCGGTATTGATCCAGTCCGGTCCACCAATGACGTGCTGCCGCAGACGCACACCTGCCGGAGGCCGGTAGGCGTACTGGATCAGCAGAATCAGCGGCACATTTTCCGCGATGAAACGATTGTTCCATGTGCCTGTCCGCAAAGGTGGGCCACCCGCAGTGTTCGGCTTGACGGAAATAACGTCAAACGACGGTTTCGCGGGGCTCTGAGGCTGCAGAGAGATGGAGACGGAGATAATAGTGACAAGGCTCAGGAACACGTTAATTCGGGACATCCCGTCTCCAATCGTCGACTGCTGTTCATTGTGTTGCCATGACAATCATGCTGAAAGCGAAAAATCAGCACCGGGACAAAGACGACGTAATGACGTTAAGAAAAACAAGTCGGGGAATTACGGAGACGGAAACTCGCTGCTTAGGGATGATTTTTCTTCAGCCTCTCCGTGCCTTAATCGGCGCTGCTGCATGTGGAGTTCGGACCTTCAACTGCCGCGTTTGGAATGTGCATGCAGCAATTCTCAGGAGCGGAGATCGCCGGTGGAAAAACACGTACTCGCAGTTGCTGTTACCATTGGGTTCAGTTTGTTGGGCGTCGTAGGTGACTATTTTCTCAAGCTTGCGAGCGGCAATGAAAACCCCTTAAGGACGACACCCTTTTACGTCGGCTTCGTCCTATACGCTTCGACTGCCTTTGGTTGGGTCTTCGTGATGAAGCACCTTAAACTCGCCACTATTGCAGTGGTGTATTCCGTATCGATGGTACTGCTGTTGACGGCCATCGGTGTCGTGTTCTTCCGAGAATCTCTCAGCCACTATGAAATTGCTGGATTGGTCATGGCCATCGCCTCGCTGATTCTATTAGTCCGGTTCGCTTAAGCGTCGCGCGTCGGGACTCGCGTTCCATCAGCTTGCCATCAGCTTTGAGCGTGACTTCTCTGGGTTTGGTGGAAGAGAATTTAACCACGCCAACATCATGAATGACTCGATCACCCAAAGGCCCAGGCGGGAGGCAGGCCACGTGGTTTTTTCACAGCGTGCGCCGATTGGCTATGCGACTGAGGTTCCGAAGAACCTGGTTCAAAATCCACCGGAATGGGCTCGATCGCTGTTAGAGCGCGGAACGACCGTGTTAGAACTCGTCGAGGCGGTTGGTGATGCCGCACGCGCCGGTTACAGCCGCGCTCAACTGCGACGTGTGCTGAATGTTGTCGAACAACTTGCGCTCGTGGACGATGTGCGCCAGGCAATTGATACTAAACTCGGTCCAAATTTCATTCCCTGGTTGATTACGGTCGCGTTGCCGCAGCGTCCCGCTGTTTATGTTCCCGCAATCATCGTTTACGACAATCCCAACGCCGTTTGGCCTGCGGCCTGGTTGAGTCCTTGGCAAGACGAAACGGTCTGGCCAGTGGGCGCCTTACAGCAAGCGCAACTCGATCAAGACATCTCGGCTGTTTGGGAAGACAACATCCGGCCGTTCGTCGAGTTGTTTTTATTTGACGGCCCCGATCTTCAGGGCGGTCTCGCACGAATTGCTCGCGTGCACACCCTGACCGTACAGCTTAAGCTTCAACTCGACCCTCCGACCTTAGACAACCAGTCTCGCAGCTTGCTCGCACTAGCGCGCACCATCGCGGGCCGCCGCTTTAGCGCTTCCCAAACGCTCGATGGCACAGTGACGTCCACGTTTTCGGAGTGGTTCTCTCAGTCGGGCGTCAGCCAATTCGGGACGGCATCACTCACCGAGGCGCCACGTTTTTCTTGGGATGGTTACGCAAGTTGGATGAAATCCGGCGGGAGTTTTCCGCCGCCACCCAAGACTGCTGCCTTGCGAACTCATCTTGTGGTGCGAATTGACGATATCGCTTTCGGTACAACCACCTTCTCGGTGGATATAGACGTCATATTGAAACGTGTGGGCGGGGCTAAACCTATTGTGTGGGTAGAAGCCAGTGCAGTCGACAACCTTACACAGCCTTGGGCTGGTGACGCTACGAATCCCCGCTGGAACGCATACATCAATACATTGATTTTGGAGCTTGGCACTGCTTTCGCTGACAGCATTGGCTTGCTTGCTGGCGCAGCCCCGGGTTCCATTCGAATTTTCCCTGGCCGCTCCACGGCCGTACCGCATCCGCCCGCCACTCATTGGGGTCTGATCGAAATCGGTCGAACTGATGACGATGCTACGATTGTGCTATTCCCATAAGGCGCCTAACTAGAATCCGTACATCACCTGGATTCAGTCAAGAACTCTTCGGCTGCGCGCAGAACGGAAATCTAAGGAAGCAAACGTGCTGCGTTTGTCCTTGCCTTCAGAGGTATTTCAATGACAGATCTGAGCTCCGAACACGTCGGTCAGCCGAACCGCTCTTCCGCGAGCAGGATCGGGCTTTTCGCGGCCATGGCTATCGGGATCGGTGGAATGATAGGCGCTGGAATTTTTTCGATTCTCGGCGTTGTCGCGGAAGCTGCAGGAACAGCCATGTGGCTATCCTTCGTCATTGGAGGTGTAGTCGCCCTCCTTTCAACTTACTCGTACGCGAAGCTTGGCGCACGATATCCCTCGGCGGGGGGAGCAGTCCAGTTTCTGGTAAGTGGCTTTGGAGACGGTGTCCTCAGCGGTGGCATCAACTTATACATGTGGATCGGATATGTCATCGCACTGGCGCTTTACGCACAAGGGTTCACGGGCTATGCGTTGACGTTTCTGCCGCCACACTTGCCGCTTTGGATATCAAAAGCCATTAGCGTCGGCATCGTTTTAGTGTTCACAGGGGTTAATGCGATAGGCGCCAGAGTAGTAGGCGGATCGGAAACCTTCATCGTTATCGTGAAATTGCTCATTCTCGGTTTGTTCTCGGTGGCGGGCCTATATTTCATTCATCCTTCATACCTGACGCCCGCGCTGTGGCCGTCCGCTCGCGAAATTCTCTTTGGCGCAGGCGTTTTGTTCATCGGTTACGAAGGCTTCGGATTGATTGCAAACGCGGCACAAGACATGGATGATCCGCGAAAATTACTCCCCAAGGCCCTTTACCTAAGCGTCACAGTAGTGATCCTCATTTACGTAGGAGTATCTCTGGCTGTTGTAGGCAATCTTGATGTTCGAGCAATCCTTGCCGCGAAAGACTATGCCTTGGCAGAAGCAGCGAAACCCTTCCTTGGAAACTTCGGTTTCAAACTCATTGCTATAGGTGCTCTGTTTTCGACGGCTTCAGCAATTAATGCCACTCTTTTCGGAGCAGCCAATGTCAGCTACATGATTGCCCGAGATGGTGAATTGCCACGTACGTTTTCGTGGAAGTTAAGACGAAACGCCACCGGCGGACTCTTCATAACCGCCGGACTTGTTGTTCTGTTCATTACGTTTTTCGATATCTCGCGCATCGCGATGATGGGTAGCGGGGCATTTCTCTTGGTCTACGCTTGCGTACACGCGGCTCATTTGAGAGTGACTGCAGAAACGGGAGCAAACAAATCCGTCGTTGTGCTTGCTATGGTTGCATGTCTCGCAATGCTCGGGATTCTGTCGGTGTATATCTACGAGAACTCTCGGTCTGCTCTGATTACCATGATTGCGCTGCTTCCCACTTGTCTGGCCGCTGAGTGGTTCTACCGGAAAGCGACCGGCAGAACTATCCAATTGCGAAAAAGTCTGAAGGGGTCCGACAAGGCGGCGTAACGAGTGGGACCGTTCCGCAGACTCCCCAGGCGCGCGCCGGCAGGAGGAAAGGTACCTCTTCTGCGGACGGGGACAGTCGACGCTTTAACTCGTTTCGCAACCGCCGTAAGGTGTCGGTGTCGAGACTCGCCGCGTACGCTCCAGCGGGCCCTTGCCCGAGAAGAAATGGACGCCAGTAGTCTTCGAATGAATCGAATTGCATTTCTATATCCAGCGGCCGTTCGTAGATATTTGTTAGTCCGACCTTCTTCCATAGATGGGTTAGTTCGCCTGCGCGGCACAGCGGCATGTGACATTCGTCCAGTTTTCTGGCCCGGTCATCGATGCTCGCCGCCGCGTCCCAAAAGGTTCGTAGCATGCGCATCTCACCGCCATAGTCCCAAACTGCCGCAGCGATCAAGCCTCCAGGTTTGGTGACGCGGCGTGCCTCCTGTAGCGCGGTTAGCGGATCGGGGATGAAGTTGAAAACAAGCAAGGAAAGGCTGCTGGCGAATGTCGCGTCGGCAAAACGCAAATGTTGAGCGTCGCCGATCTCGAAGTGAATTCGATCAGGAAAGAGATTCACGCTGCTTGCGTATGCGACGTATTCTTGCGATGGATCGATACCTACCACGCGAGTCTTCGCTGTCCGGTGGGCGAGTACGAAGGCCAACGACCCTGTACCTGAGCCAATATCGAGAAGTTGTCCTTCATCCGGAAGATTGATGCAATCTTTGAGCCGGGCAGCGATAGAACGGCTCCAGCGACCCATGAATCGCTCGTAGGCTTCTGCGTTGGCGAACATGCGTAACCTTTCTTATTGTTGTCACTGTGGTATCCGCTTCCTGGGCTTCAACATTAGCAGGATAGCTTCCTCGACCTTGGACCACGCTATAGATCCTGGTGCAATCAGTTCGAAATGTGACGCGTTCTCTACAATTGTGAGCTCGATGTCATCCCCCTTGTTTCTTGCGTCCTCTCCATACTTCTTGACCACCTCCGGCGGCACGGTCTTATCTTGCGCCCCGACAATCAATACCTGCTTAACTCCGAGCGGCAATAGATTTGACGGAGAACCGTCTCGATATCTCTCCGGCACTTCAGATGGTGAGCCTCCCATCAGGTTTGTAATTACGGCGTCCCCACAAACCCGGCTCTCGAGCGGTAGAAAATTTGCCAGGTCTCCCGGTCCTGCAAGGTTAACAACACCCGTGACGCGAAGTGGGTTCGTTGAAAAGAGGGGACTCTTTGGGGAAAGCCGATGGCGAGCGGCTGCCCAAGTCCCCAATTGCCCACCCGCAGAATGCCCAACGACGACTATGCGAGTCAGATCCAGCGGGTATGACTTGGCCAGCACCCGCAAGTAATCGACCGCATTAGCGACATCATCAAATGTGCCCGGCCATCCACCCCCAGGGTTATCAATTTGGCGATATTCGATATTCCACGTTGCGATGCCCAGGTTCGTCAGGGCCGAAGAAAGTGCGCTCATGTTCTCGAGGTCCGCAGTGAGATCGCCATGTTTAGACTTCCAACACCCTCCGTGAATGACAACGGCAACTGGGTGCCGTTGTGAAGTCTTTTGCAGTCGCAGATCGCCAAATTGAAATGGACCACTACCGTATTGGACGCGATGGTCCGCGGGAGACGAGGGAAGCGCGTTTACCTGTTGCGGTCCGAGAAATTGAGCTTCCGAGATGGAAGGAGTTACGCCAAGTGCAATCAGTGCGGGCAACAGTCTTAACTTTGTCTTTTCCATATTTTCCCCCTTTCTTCAGGCATGCAGTCGCTCAGACAAGCGTTGATATATATGTGATAACACAGTGTGTTGAAACACATATATATCGTAAAAAAATAACTATTCTTCACTTCCATAAATCCTCTCGCAGAGTTCACTAACTTTTTTCCATTCGGCGCCTGAGAGCTTAGGAGCCATCTTTGCGCGATATTCCTGGATTGCCGGCTCTATCTTTTCCATCAGCGCTACTCCCTTGGCCGTGATCTGCGTTACGGACAGTCGGCGGTCAGTATTATCGCGAACTCGCTTGACCAAACCTCGGCGCTCCAGCCGGTCGATCAGTCTCGTGACATCGGGTGCTCTATTCACCATCCGTTGTCCGATTTCACCCCGTGGATGTCCTTCCGGCTGACCGTGCAGGATTCGTAATACATTGAACCCGCTGGAGGTCAGGCCGAAGCGTCCGTAAAGCGCATCAGCCTGTTCGTTCAGTGCTGCACCCGTGACGAGGAGGTTCAGGATACCTTCGATCACGGGGTCTTTAAGCGATCGCTGCTTCAGACGCCTCTCCAGAACAACACCCATGAGTTAAGCGTAGCAAAGCAGAATATGTGTTACAACACATTTATGTTAAACACATAATTAGCCAACCGGGCGGCGCGGCTGATCATTTCAGTGCAAGGTAGCACGACCGGCGGCTCAGCCATTAGCGATCACCAATCCGCAACTTCCACTATCCTTATAAATTTTCCCTTCGATAGCGTTGGCATTTTGGAACAACTGTCTGACGTGCTATCCGAATTCCGACGCTATCGATAGGGAAAATTTATAAGGATAGTGGAAGTTGCGGATTGGTGATCGCTAATGGCTGAGCCGCTTGGAAGGAGCCGGCTACGCTTCCAGCGGATCACGATGGTGGTGCGAGGTCTTGGATCCAAGATCCCCGCGGCGTCGGGCATGATCTGCCGAGCTTCTTACCTATCCAAAACGGACCAGCAATAAATAAATCACGATTTGGAAAAGGAAAGCCACGACTACCATGCGTTTAACCGACACCATCGGCCTCCGCTCGCTTTTCTCATAAAGGAAAGTTATCAAAGGCAGTTGTTCCGATGTGTGCAATTCTGCACACCCCTTCAGGGTAACCCCGTGAGAGCCTTGTCACTGTCGCTGGCCGGCGAAACTCGATCGTGATTGGGAGACCCAGTGTACGTAATCAGATCTATCTTCGAAGTCGCACTCCTCCTCGCATGGTTTCCAGCAGGCATATTTGCGCAGCTTCAAACTCCGGACCTTGATTTCTTCCTCCGTAAACAAGTGGGTGTGACACCGCTTGAGCTGAGCAATCTTGAGAAAGGACAAACTATAGTCAAGCTCCCCAAGACGTCCGACACGAGAGAAGTGGCCGTCTTCGCCGTTGTCCGATTGGATGTCCCTCCCGAATTCTTCGTTGACAGCGTCCGTGACATCGTCACGTTCAAGACGGGCGACAATGTGATGAAGACCGGAAAGTTCAGCAACCCTCCGCGTCTCGAGGATCTGTCGGGTTTAACTTTGGAACCTGCTGACATTGAGGGGTTGAGAAGATGTCGTGTGAACAATTGCGACATGAAATTGCCCGCGCGGACGATCGAGCGCTTTCGAAAGGAAGTGAACTGGTCGGCGCCAAATTATCGCGAACGCGCGTCCGAACTCTTTCGTCTCGTACTGCTCGAAAATGTTCAAAACTATTTGAAGGCGGGAAACGCGGCATTGGGAGAATACAACGATAAGGCCTACGTCCTGCGGATCGCAGATGAATTCGCGACCCTTCTTCAACCGGCGCCCTATATGTACGCCTATTCGGCCGAATTCGAGAAACACCTGAAGGGTTTCCCTCATGCCAACGACGTCGGCGCCGAAGATTTCATCTACTGGTCGAAGGAAAAGTTCGGCATGAAGCCTGTGGTAAGCGTGACACACGTCTCAATCTACAAGCGGAACACTCCGAGCGGGCTGCATGTACTGATCGCCTCAAAAGGTATTTATGCTACCCACTACTTCGAAGTCTCTCTCGGAATGACGGGATTCGTTCAGTGTCTGTCAGAACCGAATCGCTCTTATCTGATCTACATTAATCGGTCTCGAGCCGACGCGCTTCGCGGTCTTTTCGCCGGCTTGAAGCGCTCGTTGATCAGCGGCAGTGTCCGTGACGGTACCAGGAAGAACATGGAGTTGATCAAGGAAAGGCTCGAGCGCGACTACAACAGTATGTCGAAAGGACTGGAAAAATCTCCGTGACTCGAACCCCTCCAGGATCATGAGTTCGGAGGGTCAGACACGCCACGCCGCCAAGTCTCGGGCATTCGATCCTTAACGATGACATTTCCTTCAACGCAGAGGGCAAACGAAGCGGGTTGCGGCTGTACTTTAACCGTCGGCTGCATATGAGCCTCTATTGAAACCTTCGAAGAGCCGGCCCACCAGTCCGGTGGATAATCCGTATGTACGAAAACACGTGCAGCCTTATCCGTTCTGCTCATCGTGATCACAATGCGCTCGCCGTCCAAGCGGATATCGGGTTCGGCTGGAGCTGACGTTGCGACCGGCAGCCCGAGCCTGGCACTGCCCCGGCCCACAACGGGCCGCAGCTCCAGGATTATAGGATTGAGATCGTCGAAGTCCCGTAGCGCCTTGACATGAACAGTGAAGTCCACGGGGGCTCCTTTGTCGAGTTCCACTGTTCCTGGAGTCATCCGCATCAGGAAGTCCTGGGCGAGACCTGTTTGGTCGGCATAACCCAACGCCTTGGTATCCGTGGCTCCGTCGGGCGGAATATAAAACCTGATGTCACTGTCGTTCTGGGTGGAACCGATTGTATAGCTCATAACACTCTCTTTCTTCGTCAAGTGTGAGCCCGTTCAATCGCGTATTGTGTGCAAAACCGCACAACTCGCGGGGCAATTTAGAATGAAAATGGATGCAAATGATAAAGACTGAAAGTCCTGAACTTGATGAGCACCTATGGCGAGCCTGGCTAGCGAAGAATGAGAAGCGAGACACGATGAAATTGGCACGGCGTGTAAGAGTAATAGCAATTCTTGTCGCACTGTTTGCCATGGGGATCTTCGTGCAGAAAGCGGCCGGGTAGCATGAAAACAACACGCTCGAACGACTGGCGCCCTGGGGCTCGCATCATGTCCACTCATGTTTGGAGGAAAGATGTTTAACTTTCGACCGATTGCTGTCGCGTTTCTATTGATCTTAATACCAGGCTCCTTGTGCTCTGGTCAGGACTTCTCAACGTATCGTGGCTTTCAACTGGGTTCGACGGTGGAATCGGTTTTGAAAACTGTTGGGATGGCAAGATCCGACGTCCGAGTCGTCAATGTGCGTCCGGCACTGATTGAAGAATTGGAGTGGAACACTAGTCGATCAGGTACCCGGTCTGAAATGGCGGGATCTTTACGAGGGATCCGGTTCACTTTTTATAGCGACGAGCTTTTCAAGATGGTTGTGACCTATGATCCCCGCGAAACCGAAGGACTGACTACGGCCGATGTCAGCGAGGCGATCTCCGCCCAGTATGGAACGATGACCGTACCTGAGAATGTCACGGTTGTCATTTCGGCAGACAGCTCAACCTTTCAGGATAGCCAACAGGTGACAGCTCTTTGGCAGGATCCTCGCTACTCATACAGTCTCTATCGTTCCACTTACGGCGGTGCATTCGGAATGGTCGTCATCTCGAAAGAAGGTGCCGCCAAGGCTTCCGTAGCGCAAAAGGAATCCCTACGACTTGATCAATTGGAGGCGCCGCAAAAGGAGCTGGCGCGCGTAAAGAAAGAAGAAGCCGAGCGAAAGGCAGCCCAGGAAACCGCCAGAGCAGCCAACAAGGTGAAATTTCGTCCATGAAATTGCGAGCCGTGCGGGCTTTTTGCGCCTAATCGTGCAGGACGACGTCGGTCAAGAGCTCTGTGCGCACCATGAGCTCGCCATTGTACTCGATCAAACCGAGCTTTCTGAATTTGTTCATGAAGTGCGTTATGCGTGACCGTGTCGTGCCGACCATCTCGGCCAATGTTTCATGGCTGAAGACCGGAACCTTTGCATCAGAAAGCCGATCATGTTCTTGGAGCCTGGCAAGCTTCAAAAGAACGCGCGCAAGGCGCTTTTCACTGTGGTTGAACAGTTGATCGCAAAGGTCTTCTTCCAGATCGATATTTCGTGCGAGGAGGCACGCTACGAATCTTTCGGAAAACTTCGGTTGCTCTCGAAGGGTTTGAAGCATCGACTCTCGGTCGATCTTGTAAAGAGTGCACGTTTCTAGCGCGGTCGCAGTGCCGACGCGCCGTGACTGACCAACCAGGCATCCTTCACCCAGAAAACTCGGCGGACCAAGCATCGCCAGCACAGCTTCCTTTCCGCCTTCGGAGACGACAGCGATTTTCACCCGGCCCTTTTCCAGGAAGTAAATATCATCGGCTGCCTCACCCTGACAGAAGATCCGCCGGCCTCTCCGAACAACAAACGGTGTTTTGTCTACGCTTACCGACTGCAGGAGCGTCAAGACTGTTGGATCCGAGGGAGTGGCCTTTGTTCTAACGGACTTCTTCGGCTTTGCCATTCACAGGAGTTTAACGTACTTCGCTTGGTCTAAGCAGGGACTTATGCTCACACCAGATGAGCAATTGTGCACAGCTGTTCGCAGCGCGGAGATAAAGAATGAAGCATAGATCTGTAAATGAAAGCCACGTGCTCCGTGGTCGGGTCGACAATATGCCAAACGCGAAGAATAGTTCCAAACTCCAGCAACGGAAGGTCGATGCCTACGTCCCGACGCTGCTCCAAGGCATGTTGAACGATAAGTGCATTGTGCCTTTTCGTAGAGGGCAGACGATCTTTTCTCAAGGTGACAACGCCGACGCGATCTTTTTCATAAAGACTGGACAGGTCAAGTTGACGGTCATATCCGCCAAGACGGGCCAGAAAGCTGTTTTGGCCTTGCTCGGTCCGCGGGACTTATTGGGTGAAGGATGTCTGGTAGGCCAATCGCGCCGTGCAAATACAGCAACAAGTCTCAAACCGTCGATCCTGTTCCGTGTCGAAAAAGCACCAATGCGTCGTGCGCTTCGCAAACAACCTGAGCTTTCCGAAAAGTTTATGGTGTCCCTCTTGCGTCGCAACATCGCCCTCCAGCAAGGGATCTGCGATCAACTATTTAATCACAGCGAAAAGAGGTTGGCTCGCGTTCTGCTGAAGCTGGCGCGCCTTAGCACCCACACACGCGTAACGGATACCAAGGTGGAGGTTCCGAGTCATAAAACGCTCGCGAAAATGGTGGGTACAACATCGGTACAAATTGCGTACTTGATGAGGAAATTCAGAAAGTTGGGTCTGATTGACTATAACGGAGGGCTTACGATCAAGACAGGACTACTCACCAACCTCGTACTCGACTGAAAAATGAAAAAGCCCGCCGAAAACTCTGCGAGCATGTACGTGCAAAATTGCACCGAACCGGCGTGTCCAAAGGATTACCGTGAGACCGGCCAAAATAAAGGAAAAGGAGTATCCGATGTTCCGAAGGCAAGGTAAGTATTTGGATCCGAACGAACTCGACAGAATCATCTGGCTTTTACGAGAGTCAGAACTGACCCTTTCTGAAATCGCTACGAGGATGAGTTGCAGTCGCGGCGCGATAGCGGCGGTTAATCGAAGATTTCGGGTACGAGAATACAAGGGGCTCCGTGCTCGTTGGGTAATGAATTAGATCAGGGCCCGGCACAACAGGAGCAGTGTCGAGGGGTACAAATGGCGGCCGGTTATGATGCGTATATCCATCGACCGTTCAATCCGGCGAAGATCGTCGGTACGATTCCACGGCTTCTCCGCAGGCCGCGTCATCATGGCGGGTTCAGAATCCACCTGTAGGCCAGCCAAAATGAGCGAGGGCAAGAACTCTCGGATTAGGGAAGGTTCACCGCAACCGCGCGGAGCTACCTGGGATGGCAAGGGGACCAACTTCTCAGTGTTTTCTGCAAACGCAACCAAGGTTGTGTTATGCATTTTTGACGGCAACGGCGAACGGGAGTTAGAGCGTATAGCCCTTCCGGAATACACGAACCAGATTTGGCACGGATATTTGCCGGAAGTGCAGCCCGGTACACCCTACGGCTACCGCGTCCATGGACCATATGAACCGGAAGCGGGCCATCGTTTCAATCCCAACAAGCTACTCCTCGACCCCTATGCGTATGCGAACATCGGCGAGTTAAAGTGGGACCCCTCTCTTTTCGGATACCAAGTGGAGTCTGGAGACGACCGGACTTTCGACGAGCGTGATAGCGCGCCTTTTATGCCCAAATGTGCAGTCGTCGATCCGAACTTCGACTGGACAGGCGAGCGCGCCCGCAAGCACTTTCACTTCGATAACACGATCCTCTATGAAATGCATGTCCGTGGATTCACCAAGATGCATCCTGCGGTTTCGAAAGATTTGCGGGGAACCTATGCTGGTCTCGCCACGAAGGAGGTCATTGATTACATCAAACGTCTAGGCGTAACCTCTGTCGAGCTCCTGCCAATCCACACATTCATCAACGATAGTCACCTGCTAGAAAGAGGGCTGACCAACTACTGGGGATATAACACGATCGGTTTCTTTGCTCCTGATCCACGATACGCTGCTGTTGAAGCGGACAGCCTTCGTGAATTCAAGGAAATGGTCGCCCGTCTTCACGAGGGTGGACTCGAGGTCATCCTGGACGTTGTTTATAACCATACGGCAGAAGGAAACGAGCGCGGACCGACGCTATCCTTCAGAGGCATCGATAACGCGAGCTACTATCGACTGATACCCGATCAAAAGCGGTACTACATTAATGACACTGGTACCGGGAACACCTTAAACATTAGTCATCCGCGGGTCATTCAGATGGTCGCGGACAGTCTGCGTTATTGGGTGGAGCAGATGAATGTGGATGGGTTCCGCTTCGATCTTGGGACCATCCTTGCGCGCGAACCAAACGGGTTTGACAATCAGAGCGGCTTTCTGAAGGTTTGCAGCCAGGATCCTGTTCTCGGCAAGGTAAAGCTGATCGCCGAACCGTGGGATTGCGGGCCAGGTGGCTATCAAGTGGGGTGTTTTCCACCAGGCTGGGCCGAGTGGAACGACGGGTTCCGTGATACTGTCCGCAATTTTTGGCGAGGTGAGTCCTCAGCTGCCGACATAAGCCGACGATTATGCGCTTCTCCGGACAAATTTGATCATCAGGGTCGACGCCCTTGGGCTTCCGTCAATTTCGTCGCCGCTCACGATGGCTTCACTGTGAGCGACATCGTAACCTACAACGACAAGCACAACGAGCAGAATGGTGAAGACAATAAAGATGGTACCTCTGATAACAGATCCTGGAACTGTGGCGTTGAAGGGCCAACAGACGATCCCGAGATAAACGCTTTGCGTGAGCGCCAGATGCGCAATCTATTGGCAACTCTTTTGTTGTCGCAAGGCACGCCGATGTTGCTTGCAGGCGACGAGTTCGGCCGGACTCAGAGAGGCAATAACAACGCATATTGCCAAGACAATGAAGTTAGTTGGTTGAACTGGGCATTCGACGACCAGGAACAGTCACGGGTTCGCTTCATGCAGAAACTGACGCGGTTGAGACACACGTATCCCATACTCCGTCGCAATCTGTTTTTCGTAGGCAGGTACAACGAAGAACTAGATGTGACGGACGTCAGCTGGATCAATGCCAACGGCAGTGCGATGGAGGATGCTCAATGGGGCGATGCTGGAATGCGCTGCTTCGGTATGCTCACAGACGGACGTTCCCAGACAACCGGTATTCGCCAGCGCGGCAAGGAAGCAACAATGCTCTTGATTCTCAACGCCCATCATGAACCCGTGGAGTTCACCCTGCCGCCATGTGCCGGCGGCAAGGAATGGTCTTTGCTGATCGATACCAACCTCTCGGACGACCGCGAGGAAGAATCCTTTGTGGTTGGTCACCCATACATGGTGACACCGCGCAGCCTTCTACTGTTCCGTCTACAACCGGACGACACCGCTTGATCTTAAAGATAGATCGCCGGCTATAGAGACAGTTCTAGGTTTTCGCGATGGCTGAAGGGCCTAATACGATTGCCGCATGCCCTGGAATCTGCCATCTTCCATCATCTTCTGCCAGGGGGGATATGCCTCCACCCCGATAGTCCGGATTCTCGCTCGACCAATAGATGACCCACTCATAGCCTTCGGGAGGACCCAGGAGCGGTTCCGGAGCGGGCACCATCGTCAAATCACGTCCGAGATTGACGATGAACAATCGATCGGAGGGACCCTCTGTCAGAAATCGCAGCACGAAGGCATCGGATGAAAGCACGGCGCCGTCGACACCGCGATGTTGTTGTGCATTAAACGGATGC
>Ga0075421_100004205_pt1 | contig 17361 bp, 3 predicted proteins | sample SoiMetdeltSBSDD5_FD_75292 | JGI IMG/M metagenome (GOLD analysis project Ga0075421, IMG submission 75292) | Bulk soil microbial communities from a Populus tree surrounding site in Tennessee, USA - Soil MetaG P. deltoides SBSDD5 | ecosystem: Environmental > Terrestrial > Soil > Tree plantation...
CCTTGTACGGGGGCCGCTGATCAGGACGCGCCTGATCCGGTTATGTGAGACGGAGCATGTCCTCTTGGTGACGATGCATCATATCGTGAGTGATGGGTGGTCATTGGGGATCCTGGTGAGAGAGCTGAGCGCGCTCTACGAGAGCTACAGGCAAGGGAAAGAGTCACCGCTTGAGGAGATCGGTCTCCAGTACGCTGATTACGCGCAATGGCAAAGAACGTGGCTCGAGACGGCCGAAGCGGAAGAGCAGATCGAATATTGGAAGAGACAGTTGGCGGGAGTGGGAGGAGCGCTGAGTTTGCCGACGGACCGGCCGAGGCCGGCCGTCCAGACCTATCGCGGAGGCGAGGTCCGGTTGGAATTGGGCAAGCAGATCAGCGAACAGGTGAGAAGGATGAGCCGAGGGGAGGGAGTGACCGTCTATATGACGCTATTGGCGGCCCTATCCGTGCTGCTGAATCGGTATAGCGGGGAAGAAGAGATAGTAGTGGGAAGCCCGGTGGCAGGGCGAGAGTGGCCGGAGGTCGAGGGTGTGATTGGGCTCTTCGTTAACACCGTCGCTATGAGATCGGATTTGAGAGGGAACCCGAGTTTCAGGGAGTTGCTCCAGAGGGTGAGAGAAGTGACGCTGGAGGCATACGCGCATCAGAGAGTCCCCTTCGAGCGAGTAGTCGAGGTGGCGCAGCCTGAGAGGAGTCTCAGTTACTCCCCTATTTTTCAAGTAATGCTCAATATGCTCAATTTTGAGCGTACTAAAATTGAGTTGAACGGCCTTTCTGTAGAAGTTCTTCCGTCTTTTGAACACTGGTCGAAGTACGATTTTACGCTCTATGTTAGGGAAGAAGATGAGAGATTTCGACTCAGTCTCGTTTATAATGCCGATCTTTTTAACCAGGACCGCATGGTCGAATTGCTTGACCAATTCAAGCAACTTCTGTCGCAGTGCACAGATCGACCCGACGAGAGAGTATCCCAATACTCTCTCGTGACAATCAGGTCTACTCAGTTGATACCGAATCCCACTCTGAAGCTTTCTAGTAAGTGGGAAGGATCTATCGCTAGACGCTTCATCGAACAATCTCGGAAAGACCCTGAGCATCCGGCAGTTATAGACGAGCGGGGGACCTGGAGCTATGGGGAGCTTGATCTCCGCAGTAATCGACTCGCCAACTATCTTCATGTAAACGGAATAGAATCGCAAGATGTGGTTGCGATTTATGGTCAGCGCAGCGCCTCCCTTATTTGGGCGATACTCGGGGTTGTTAAAGCAGGCGCCTGTTTTGTAATCCTTGACCCTGCTTATCCTTCCTCACGGTTAGTTGAATATTTGCGTCTAGCCAAACCTCGAGCCTGGATACAGATTGAAGGTAGGGAACCCATTCCTGCCGCCCTCAAAGAGTTGGTCGCCAAATTGCCGGATGGGCGTACTGTCGCGCTTCCTCAAAGCACGATTGATGCGGCGCCAGAGTCGCTGACAAACTTCTCGACTGAAAGCCCGCAAGTTGATATCGGCCCGGATGATCGAGCCTACATCACGTTTACTTCAGGGTCGACAGGGGCGCCAAAGGGTATCGTGGGAACTCATAGACCTCTGAGCCATTTCTTGCAATGGCATAGCCAAACGTTCGAGTTCAACGCATCAGATCGGTTCAGTTTGCTCTCAGGGCTTTCCCATGATCCTCTACTCAGAGATATCTTCACTCCACTCTGGATCGGGGCCACTATCTCAGTTCCTAATCCTGAGAATTTGATGTCCCCCGGCTGGCTGGCCGATTGGATGAAAGAATCGCGGATCAGCGTTGCTCATCTCACTCCGGCAATGATTCGTCTTCTGACTATTTCCGCATCGGCCGCGGAATCTGCTTACTTCCATTCTGTCGTCACTTCTATTCGGTATGTCTTTTCCGGAGGAGATGTGTTAACCAGGCACGATCTAGCGATTTTAGAAAAGCTAGCCCCCTTGGTTACCTGTGTAAACTTCTACGGGGCAACTGAGACGCCTCAAGCAATGGGACATTTCATCGCTTCCTACTGGAAAGACGCAAATCGCGAGGATTCAATTGGAGGATTGAGGGAAGTAATACCTCTGGGCCGAGGAATCGACAATGTTCAATTGCTTGTTTTGAACTCAGAGCGACAACTGGCCGGGATTGGCGAGTTGGGAGAAATCTATATTCGCACTCCATATTTAGCTCAAGGGTATCTAAATGACGAATCGCTGACCAGTAGTAGATTTATTACCAACCCATTTACAGAAAGAGCCGGCGATAGAATCTACCGAACTCTTGATCTTGGGCGTTATCTACCGGATGGGACAGTAGAGTTTGCTGGTCGCATGGATCGTCAAGTTCAATTGAGAGGCTTTCGCATCGAGTTGGGTGAGATCGAATCGGTTCTCCGCAGGAGTTTGCCCGTACGGGAAGCCATTGCTCAGGTGAGGAAAGATGACCGAGGCGAAAAGTATCTTGTCGCCTACGTCATACCGGAGAAAGAGCATCAGCCCACTGTCCCAGAAATGCGTAGCTTGCTCTTAGAGAAGCTGCCCAGCTATATGGTCCCTTCTGTGTTCGTGTTGCTCGAGGCATTGCCTTTATCACCAAACGGCAAAGTGGACGATCAGGCGCTGCCTGTCCCAAATCGAAACGACCTGCAACGAGAACGCCAGCTCTCTCCTCCTCAGAGTCCAATTGAGGAAGTGTTGGTAGAGATTTGGGCTTGTACTCTCGGATTGGAGCAAGTGGGGATCTATGATAATTTCTTTGAGTTGGGAGGGCATTCTCTGCTTGCCGTTCAGCTTATATCCAGAATACAAGAGACATTTCGGCTAGAGCTGACATTACGTTTGTTATTTGAGGCCCCAACTGTGGCAGAGCTTGCTGCCATTATTGCAGAAAAGAAATTCGGCGATGACGAGCACACCTCTGTTTTTTCGTTATTGCCCCTGGCTCAGCCAGATCCACAGCATAAGCATTTGCCATTCCAACTCACAGATATACAGCAAGCGTATTGGATCGGTCGAACCGGCGCCGTTCAGCTCGGCAAGGTTGCATCGCATCGCTATCTCGAATTTGAGGCCGTCAATTTGGATCTCGATCGATTCAATAACGCCTGGCAGCGCCTGATCGATCGTCATGACATGCTGCGAGCCATAGTTCTGCCGGACGGTCGCCAGCAGATCCTTGAAGACCTGTCTAAGTATCAAATTGAGGTGATAGACTTACAACATGAGCGGCCAGAGGTGGTTGAACTTGAGTTAGCTGCGATTCGCCGACGCGCTTCGCATCAGATCCTTGCGACTGACCAGTGGCCTCTCTTTGAGATCGTCGCTACCTGCCTGGACTATTGTCGGACAAGACTTCACTTCAGCTTCGATTATTTAATTTCTGACGCTCGGAGCTTTCAGATCCTCCTGCGAGAACTACTTCAACTGTATCATGATCCGGGAGCTTCGCTTGATCCGATTGAGTTTTCTTTTCGCGATTATGCGCAAGCAGAAATCGCCTTGAGAGAGACACCGTTATACAAGAAAGCCCAGGATTACTGGCAAAACCGCTTGCCGAGCTTACCTCTGGCGCCGGAACTGCCTCTGGTTCAAAATCCCAAATCGCTTGAAGACCAGCGATTTGTTCGTCGAAGCGCAAGACTAGAGCCGGGAGTCTGGGCTCGCTTAAAGGCTCGTGCAACCAGCGCAGGGCTTACACCCTCCGGTGTATTGCTGGCTGCTTTTGCAGATGCGCTCGCCGCCTGGAGTAAGACCTCTAAATTCACTATCGTCCTGACTCTTTTTAATCGTCTTCCGTTCCACCCTCAGGTAAACAATTTGGTGGGCGATTTTACTTCGACAAATCTACTGGCCATCGACGTCGGGCCGGGTAATTTTCAAGAGAGGGCTCTTCGTATTCAAGAACAGCTCTGGAGAGATTATGACCACCGTTACTACAGTGGAGTACAAGTCTTGCGAGAATTGGCCCGACTTCACGGAGGGTTCTCGAAGATAGTCATGCCCATTGTGTTTACAAGCACTCTCAACCAGGGTTTATCAGACCAGGAAAGTTCAGCATTAGCCGAGCTGGGAGAGATTGTCTATAACATTACACAGACACCGCAAGTCCTTCTCGATCATCAAGTTCATGAAAAAGCTGGAGCGCTCGAATTCAATTGGGATGCTGTAGAAGCAATTTTCCCTGAGGGAATGCTCGATGACATGTTTAATGCCTATTGTAATCACTTGAATAGGTTGGCTAATCAGGAAGAGAGCTGGCATGAAGTCAAGCGGGGATTGACGCCAGTTAGCCATATCGAGCAGCGAAAGGCCATAAATGCAACTGAAAAGCCAGTGCCGGCTAAAATGCTTCATAGCCTATTTGAAGCCCAGGTGGCGCAGCGCGGAGATCAATTAGCCATCATTGCTCCAAGCCGACGTCTGTCCTACGAAGAAGTGTATCGCCGGAGCAATCAAGTGGCACATTGGCTGCGAGAAAGGGGAGCTAGACCAAATACTCTCGTCGCAATAGTAATGGAGAAAGGGTGGGAACAGGTCGTAGCCGCGATCGGAATTCTCCAAGCCGGAGCCGCTTATCTTCCAATAGATCCATCGTTGCCCACGGAACGCATCAGCTATTTGCTGGAAAATGGGCAAGTAAGCCTCATCTTAACCCAGTCGTGGTTGAGCGAAAGCCTTGAATGGCCGGAAGTAGTCGAGCGATTTTGTATAGACACTCAGGACCTGACAAGCTTAGATGGCCCCCCAGTGGAACCAGCGCAAGGAGCTGAAGATCTAGCCTATGTCATTTTTACCTCCGGCTCTACTGGAAAGCCCAAGGGAGTAATGATAGATCATCGAGGCGCTGTCAATACTATCATTGATCTGAATGAAAGGTTCAAGGTAGGACCCGAAGATCGAGTTTTAGCGCTCTCTTCCCTAAGCTTCGATTTGTCTGTGTATGACATCTTTGGCACGCTCGCAGCGGGAGGCGCTATTGTTATGCCAGAAGCTTCATCGGCGCCGGACCCAGTCCATTGGGCGGATTTAGTCGAGAATGAAAAGGTAACGATTTGGAATTCTGTCCCGGCTCTCATGCAGATGCTGGTTGATTACTTGGATGAACGCAGCGCAGTGAAGCTAAAGAGTTTGAGACTTGTGATGATGAGCGGGGATTGGATCCCCGTAACGTTACCGGACCGCGTCAAGCGATTGATCGAGCGCGTACAGATTTTCAGTCTGGGAGGAGCAACTGAAGCATCTATTTGGTCGATTCTTTATCCAATAGAGGAAGTCAACCCTGAATGGAAAAGTATTCCATACGGGAAGCCGATGACCAATCAGACATTTAATGTCCTGGACGAGTTTATGGAGCCATGCCCAGTGTGGGTCGTAGGGCAACTCTACATCGGCGGAATCGGGTTAGCTAAGGGATACTGGCGCGATCAGGAAAAGACCGAATCGAAGTTTGTCCTTAATCCACATACGGGCGAAAGACTCTATTGCACTGGAGATTTAGGCCGTTATCTACCGGATGGAAACATCGAGTTTCTAGGGAGGGAGGATTTTCAGGTTAAGATTCAGGGATATCGCATCGAACTGGGAGAAATAGAATCGGCGCTTTCGCAACATCCAGGGGTAAAAGCAGCCGTAGCGGTCGCCACTGGTGACCGAGGCAAAGGCAAGCGACTAGTCGCGTACCTGGCGCCCCATGAAGAAGCTACTCTGGCGGCTGCCGAACTGAAAAGCCTGTTGAAAGGCAAACTGCCAGAGTACATGATCCCTTCAGCCTTTGTAGTGTTAAAGTCTTTACCTTTGACAGCTAATGGTAAAGTCGACCGGCGTGCGCTGCCCGAGCCCGATCATTTGCAAGGCGGAACAGACCACGATATCGCGGATCCACGTACGCCTGTGGAAGAACTGTTAACGGCCATCTGGTCCAGGACCCTGAATCTAGATCGAATAGGCATTCACGATGATTTCTTTGAATTGGGTGGCCATTCATTGCTTGCGACTCAGGTGATCTCACGTTTGCGAGAGACCTTTCAGATCGACCTTCCTCTACGAGCGTTGTTTGAATCACCAACTATAAGCTCAATTGCCGAAAGCGTTGAAAGAGCAATCAAGGCGCGTCGATCCTCTGAAGTTCCGCCAATCGTGCCCGTACCTAGAACTCAGAAGCTACCGCTATCGTTTGCGCAACAGCGGTTGTGGTTCCTGGACCAATTGGATCCAAACAGCTTCGTCTATAATTTGCCTTTGGCAGTGCGTTTGGGCGGAAATCTCAACCTAACTGTCCTTGACCGAACTTTCAGCGAAATGACGCGACGCCACGAAGCATTGCGGACGACCTTCCAAATAAAAGATGGAAGCCTTGAACAGATTGTTTCTCCACCCTCTGCTTGGCGCGTGTCTGTGGTGGATTTAGTCGAACTGCCCGAATCCATCCAGCAACTCGAATCGAAGAGGTTGATCGTTGAGCAAACGCGGCGGCCATTTAACCTGTCGCTGGGCCCTCTATTGCGGGCCAGTCTGATTCATTTGAATGAGCAAGAGCATCTGGCGCTCATCACGCAACATCACATCATCTCTGACGGATGGTCTATTGGCGTATTCATCAGTGAGGCTGCCGCGCTATATGACGCTTATTTAAACGAGCAGCCATCGCCCCTTGCCGAACTGCCCATTCAGTACGCGGATTTTGCAGTGTGGCAACGAGAGTGGTTGCAAGGCGAGATGCTCGAAACCCTGCTTTCATACTGGAGACGCCATCTCGGCAGTGGTTTGCCGAAATTGAACTTGCCCACGGATCGGCCTCGGCCGGAAAAACAGACTTTTGACGGCGCCAGACAATCAGTGCTGATGTCGAAATCGCTTAGCGAATCACTCAAAGCGTTCAGTCAACAAGAAGGTGTCACGCTCTTTATGACGCTTCTCGCCGCTTTTAAGGTTTTGCTTTATCGCTATACACAGCAGGAGGAGATTATTGTGGGAACTGGTATAGCAAACCGCAATCGCGTCGAGACAGAGCGCTTGATCGGGTTTTTCATCAATGTTTTGCCGTTGCGCGCCGATCTTTCCGGGGACCCGAGTTTCAGGAAATTCCTCAAACAAGTCCGTGAGGTGTCCTTGGAGGCTTATGCTCATCAGGATCTGCCATTCGAGAAGCTTGTGGAGGCCATTCAACCAGAACGTCAAACAGGCCGGTCTCCGCTGTTTCAGGTAGTCTTCGATCTCCAGAATATTCCGATGCCCGCGGCGAAGCTTCAAACACTCTCTATAGAACTTCTGGAATTTGACCCGGGCGTAGCCAGGTATGACCTCACCTTGTTAGTGTGGAATACAGAGCAAGGGCTGCTTGCTTCGTGGGTATATAATACCAACTTATTTGATTCTACTACTATCACCCGTATGGCACAGCGCTTCGAAACCCTCTTAGGAAACATCGTTACTGATCCAGATACGAGATTGAACGATATAGAAATACTTACTGATGGTGAAAAGATGGATAGGTCTTTAGAACAGAGAAAACGCATACAGGCCAGTATCAACAAGTTCAGAAGCGTCAAGCCTAAAGGAGTCAGTTTTTTTAACGAAAACCCTATAAAAACGGATCACCTTAGAGAAGGAGAGCCTTTACCACTGGTAATTCGGCCGGCTATAGCAGAACTGGATCTTGCCAGATGGGTGGAAAATAATCAGGGCTTTATCGAAACCAACCTGCTTAAGCACGGAGCGATACTTTTCCGCGGCTTCAATGTGGACTCGACCGCAGAATTCGAGCGGGTCGCCAGTACTCTCTGCCCTGATCTATTTTCAGAGAATGGTGAATTGCCCAGAGAAAGAGTGAGCGATAAGATATATACGCCGGTTAATTATCCTGCGGATAGGCCTATCCTATGGCACAGTGAAAATACCTTTAGGCATTGCTGGCCAATGAAGATTTTGTTCTGCTGCATTAAGCCCGCAGATCAAGGAGGCGAGACTCCAATCGTCGATAATCGCAAAGTCTTGAGTGTGATCGACCCGATAGTTAGAGAGCGATTTATAAGAAGCAATATAATGTACCTGCGGAACTACGGGGACGGTGTCGGGCTTGATTGGCAAACAGTCTTCCAGACGACTAACAGATCAGAGGTCGAAAATTATTGCAAGGGAGCTTCCATTGCATTTGAATGGAAGACAGGCGATCGCTTGCGGACACGAAGCCTACGCCCTGCTGTGGCCAGACACCCTAAGACGGGAGAAATGTTATGGTTTAATCAGGCCACACATTGGCATTTGTCCTGTTTAGAGCCTGCAGTGCGTGATTCCATACTTTCTTTGTTTAAGGGTGAAGACGTGCCCCGAAATTGCTACTACGGCGACGGTTCGCCTATAGAAGACTCTGTTATGAACGAAATATGCGAAGCTTATCGCCGGCTTGAAATTTCCTTCGCTTGGCAGAAAGGCGATGTGCTTATGTTAGACAACATGTTAACTGCTCATGCGCGTAACCCGTTTGTCGGTAAGCGACAGATACTTGTTGCCATGGGTGAAATGAGTGCGATAGAAGATTTACCCGAGCTTTGATCAGGCATAGTTGACAAAATATCAATATACCTAATAGCTTCGCTCTTTCGAATTCGGCTCGATAAGATACTCACTATTCACAGAACCCGACTCTTCATTCTCAGTGTAAGCGCCAAACAAAAGGAAATAACTAATGCATAATCGAGTGGATGGGTTTCGCCTTTCTCCTCAGCAAAGACAGGTCTGGTTATTGAAGCAAAAAGGTTCAGTCCCACGGACGCAGTGCGCGGTCCGAATCACCGGAACGCTGAAGACAGAACTGTTAAGAGAGGCTGTGCAGAAGGTTGTTGATCGACATGAAATCTTGCGAACGACTTTTTATCTTTCGCCCGGAGATAATTTTCCTATACAGGTCATAGCTGATGATGTCACGCCATACTGGCGGACCGTAGGTTTCTCCGATCCTGATCATCGAGAACAGGAGGCTGTCATTGATAGGTTAATGCTGGAAGAAGGAAAGGCTCTGACCTTGGAGCAAAATCCAATCTTTCGATTGTGTCTGGTCACTCTGTCGGCGAACGACCATTGCTTGATTATTAGTCTGCCTTCTATTTCCGCCGACCATCGAACACTTACTAATCTGGTTTGTGAAATCAACGATCTGTATACGGCATCATACTTGGGAAAAGAATTACCCGGCGCCGCGATTCAATATATTCAATTTTCTGAGTGGCAAAATGAGTTGCTTGAAGAAGAAGAAGCAACAATGGGGGAGACATTCTGGAGTACACAGGAGTTATCTAATCCGCCGGCGCTTCCGTTCGAAGGCGGGCGCGTTTCCGATGTGATGCCGGACCCCCTTACTTTCACTACAACGATTGCGCATGACGTTGTTGAAAACCTTGAAAGAATGGCGTGGCAAGGTGAATATTCCAAGAATTTCCTGCTGCTGTCATGTTGGCAGACGCTTCTGTGGAGGCTCACGGGGCAATTTGATATTACCTTAACCACCCTCTTCGACGGCAGGAGATTCGAAGACCTGCACGAAGCCTTGGGGCTTTTCGCCAAGTACTTACCCATTCAGAGTCATTTCAAAGGCGCCTTCCAACTTGCTGATATACTAAAACAGACGCGCCGATCTGTAAGTAATGCCGGTGAGTGGCAGGATTATTATTTGGGAGAAAAAATAGAGGGCGCGAGCCGAGTGGCGACCGACTGTCAGGTTGGATATGATTTTGAGACCTGGCCGTCAAAGCGCGGTACGGATATTTTATTTTCGATCTGTAAACAATATGTTTTTTTCGACCGCTTTAAACTGAGGCTTTCCTGTGTCAGCCATAATAACTCAATCATCACAACTTATTACTTTGATCCTAATCTGTATTCGTTAGATGATATAAAACGCCTGTCAGGGCAATTCCATAAGTTGCTTGAAAGTTTCGTCAAGAACCCGGAGGAATCAATTGCCAATCTGGAGTTGCTGAGTGAAGCCGAGCGACGGCAGTTGATAATTGAGCTTAACAGTACAAAAAAACCTTACCCGGAAGATGAATGTGTGCATCAGCTTTTTGAGGCTCAGTCATTTCGCACGCCGGACAGCATTGCCCTCACATTTGCTGACCAGAGTTTGACATATGCGGAATTAAATAGCCAATCAAATCAGATGGCGCGCTATCTGATGAAGTGTGGGGTGAGACCGGAGTCACCAGTCGCGGTTTGTTGCGAACGATCTCCAGAGATGCTGATAGGGTTATTAGCAATTCTCAAAGCAGGCGGGGCATACATACCATTGGACCCATCCTATCCGCTTGAGCGCCTTGCGTTCATTTTGGACGATACGCGTGCGTGTGTGGTTATAACGCAAGGGCGATTAGTGGATGCTCTTCCTGCTTCTTTAGCGCAGGTAGTTTGCATTGATCGTGACCGGAATGTAATTGCTAAAGAAAGCCGGAATGATGTCGTATGCGAGGTGAAGCCTGACAATCTGGCATATGTAATTTACACCTCGGGCTCAACGGGCAAACCGAAAGGGGTGATGATTAGTCATCGCGGGTTGGTGAATTATTTGAACTGGTGCGTAACGACATACGCTTTGGAGGACGGAGACGGCGCCCCTGTACATTCTCCACTCAGCTTCGATTTGACTGTGACAAGTATCTTCGCGCCGCTGCTCACAGGAAAGAGCGTATTCCTTCTGCAGGAATATGGGGGTGTTGAAAACCTTGCCGAAGCGCTGTCCAAAAGAGGGGGGTTCAGCTTGGTCAAGCTTACTCCTGCCCACTTGGAAGCGCTCAATCGGCTGTCGGACACGAGGCCGCCGGCTGGTCAGACAAGAACGCTGGTCATTGGCGGAGAAGCGCTGATGAATGAAACTATCTCCTCTTGGCGCGCACACATGCCACAGACGAAGATCGTCAACGAGTATGGGCCGACTGAAGCAGTAGTAGGTTGTTGCGCTTACGAAGTACAGGACGGCGAGAGCTTTGCTGGTTCGGTGCCGATTGGGCGCCCAATAGCCAATGCGCAAATCTTTCTTCTCGATTCGCAATTAAAGCCGGCGCCTGTCGGAGTAATTGGTGAATTGCATATTGGCGGCGTTGGATTGGCCAGGGGATATTTAAACCTGCCTGATTTGACAGCCGAAAAATTTATCCCAAATCCGTTCAACAGCGAGCCCTCAGCTCGGATCTATAAGGCGGGGGACAACGCCCGTTTCCTGCCAAATGGCAACTTAGAGTTTTTAGGCCGCAATGACCACCAAGTGAAGGTTCATGGATATAGAATCGAACTGGGGGAAATAGAGGCGTCATTGGCTCAGCATCCGGCAATAAGAGAGTGTGCGGTTCTGGTTCGAGAAGATGCGCCGGGTGATAAACGTCTGGTGGCTTACCTGGTCCCGGATCGGGACCGAGCGTTCGTAATTCAACAATTGATGCGGTTGGAGAAAGACGGATTGCTGGAAGAGCAACCACGATGTGAGTTGCCGAATGGCATGACGATCGTGTATTTGAACAAGGATGAGACCGACCAGCTTTACCAGGAGATATTCGAACAACAGGCCTATTTAAGACACGGAATCACACTGGGCGATGGCGATTGCATATTTGATGTGGGCGCGAATGTCGGTATGTTTTCACTATTCGCGAGCCAAATCAGCAAAGGTTCGCTTATATATGCATTTGAGCCTATAAAGCCTGTCTATGATTTACTCTGCACGAATGCGTCGCTATATGGCTTGAACACAAAGCTTTTTAACTGTGGACTGGGCAGCGAAGTGAAGAGCGATACGTTCACGTATTATCCTAACTGTTCAGTTATATCCGGGCGCTTTGCTAACGCCGCCGAAGAGCAAGAAGTCGTTAAGGCATATTTACTCAACCAAGAGGCAAGCGCGGATAAAGCGCTTCTTAGTGAGTTACTTGAAGAGAGGTTGGTCAGCCAACGTCACATTTGCCAGCTAAGAACGATTTCCGATGTTATTCGCGAGGATAACATTAAACAAATTGATCTATTGAAGATAGACGCCGAGAAAAGTGAGCTGGATGTGCTGGGCGGCATACATGAAGAGGACTGGCCAAAGATCAGGCAAATTGTTGTGGAGGTCCACAGCGCCAATGGGCGACTGAACCAAGTTAAATCTCTGCTCGAAGAGCACGGATATAGCTTAATGATCGAGCAAGATGCCGTGTACAGTAATACTGGCCTCTATAACATCTATGCGTCGCAACCATCGCGCATGAGTTCAACCGGGAGCCGTTCCTATAATGACACCATCCAAATATTTAATAGTAGAGCTCAGCTTGTGACTGATGTACGACGGTTTTTAGGGGAAAGGCTACCAGGGTATATGATTCCCTCTGCTTACGTTCTATTGGAGTCCATGCCATTGACTCATAATGGGAAAGTGGCTCGACAGGACCTCCCTGCCCCCAATACAGTCGAAGTGGGGCCGGAGAATAACTATGTGGCCCCGCGCACGCCGATCGAAGAGATGGTTGCAACAGTTTGGGCTGAGATACTACGACTCAGTGAGGTGAGCGCAGATGCGAATTTCTTCGAGTCGGGAGGGCATTCTTTACTGGCCACGCAGTTAATTGCTATGTTGAGAAGGAATTTCCAGGCGGAGATTCCGTTACGCGCTCTTTTCGAAGCGCCTACTATAGCTCAATTAGCTGAAAGTATAGAGAAGATAATCAGAGCTGGCCTTGGCCAAAGGATGCCGGTAATTGATTGTGTTTCGAGAGATAGGGAATTACCGCTTTCATTTGGACAGCAACGTCTGTGGTTCCTAGACAAAATGGAGCCTGGGAACTCTGCTTATAACATACTCGCGGCCGTTCGTCTCTTGGGGAATCTGGACATCACAGCGTTGTCTAAAGCGATAAACGAGCTCTTGCGGCGCCATGAAATTTTGCGCACCACTTTCCGAGAGGTGAATGGGCAGCCTCGGCAGATAATTGCCGCGCCAGCGCAATTAAGTTTACTGGTATCGGATCTGAGCCATTTGTCAGAATCGGAGAAAGATGCGTTGATCGAAGCAACGATTGCAGAAGCGGCCAAAGAACCATTCGACTTAGAAAAGGGCCCACTGTTTCGCATAAGTTTATTGATGCGAGGCGAAGATGACCATGTGGCAGTGATGACAATGCATCATATAGCGAGCGACGGGCGGTCAATGGATGTACTAGTCAGAGAACTCGCTGCGCTGTACAAGGCCTACTGCACAGGCGAGGAATCACCGCTTGCGGAGTTACCGATTCAGTATGCGGATTATGCAGTATGGCAGAGGGGGTGGTTGAAAGGCGAAGAGCTGGAAAGGCACCTGGCTTATTGGAGGAAACAGTTGGGAGGAGAGCTTGTGATGCAAGAGTTTCCGACTGACCGACCCAGGCCTGTAATGCATTCGTACAGAGGCGAAAGCCGGCCCTTTGCCTTCACGGGGAATTTATCAAGAGAGCTGGAGGCGCTGAGCCGGCGTGAGGGGGTTACTCTATTCATGGCGTTGCTAGCAGCCTTCGATACGCTCTTATTCCATTATATAAGGCTCGAAGACATATTGGTTGGAACGAATATTTCCAATCGCAATCGAACAGAAACGGAAGGTCTGATTGGATTTTTTATCAACACTCTGCCTTTGCGCATCAATCTTGCCGGTAACCCGTCGTTCCGCCATTTGTTACAGCGTGTGCGGGAAGTGGCTCTGGAGGCATATGCCTATCAGGAAATGCCGTTCGACAAATTAGTGGAGAACCTGCAGCCGGAACGAGATTTAAGCCGTATGCCCTTAATTCCGATTGTATTCAACTTTCAGAATGAACCGGTAACAACCTTGGAATTGCCGGAGCTGAAATTGACGTTTTTGCCCGCAAAGGCTGAGACAACCAGATCCGATCTGATTTTGGATATTGTGAGCGCGAAAAAAGGATTAAGGGGCTCTGTTGTTTATAGCACCGACCTTTATAACACCTCCACGATTGAACGGATCATATTCGATTTTGAGCTGATTTTGCAGAATATAGTTATACATCCTGATATCAGCCTGCTTGAGCTGTCTGGGATCTTGACCGAGACTGAAAAACAAAGATGGGTTAACAGAGAAAAGCAGATCAATGAAGTCAGCCTCCGAAAACTCGGAAATGCCAGGCGAAAAGCAGGTGACAGATCACGATCGATAAAAGTTATTGATTAGGGAGATCGATTATGCGCAGTCCGGAAACACCATTCTCTCAATTTAGGAGTTTAAAGACATTTAAGCGAAGGCCATTGTTATCCCAGGAAGCGCTGGTCAAACTGGAATATCTTTCAGACAAGAATTCACTTCCTTTAGTCATACAGCCAAAAATCGCGGATGTAAGTCTTATCGACTGGGTCAAGAGTAATGTAGATTATATTGAGAATGGCCTGCTTGAATCAGGCGGGATACTATTCCGTGGTTTTGACGTAACCAGCCCCGCTGATTTCAATGATTTCCTCAAAGCCATTCCAGTCGAGTTAATGAGCTATATGGAGGGAGCCACGCCGCGCGTAGAATTGAAGGACAAGGTATACACATCGACTGAGTTCCCGCCAGATCAACATATCGCGTTGCACAACGAGTTGTGCTATGTCACGACGTGGCCAATGAAGATATGGTTCTATTGCAAAAAAGCGGCGCGAGAAGGTGGACAGACGCCAATAGGGGACGTTCGCAAAGTATACACGCGGATAGACCCAAGGATAAGGGCTCGATTTGAGGAGCACGGGTGGATGCTGGTGAGGAACTTTGGCGATGGATTCGGACTAAAGTGGCAGACTTCATACAGAACAACGAGCAAAGTGGAATTGGAAGAATATTTTCGTAGGGCGGATATAGAATTCGAGTGGAAAGAGGGAGACCGGCTAAGGACGAGGCAGGTAAGGCCGGTGGCGGCTGTGCATCCAAAAACAGGAGAAAAAGTCTGGTTTAACCATACGGCATTCTGGCATGTTAGCAGCCTGCCATTAAAACTTCGGGAGATGTTTTTGGCCGAGTTTGGGGAAGAGGAACTGCCTTTTAACACCTATTATGGTGACGGCGCGCCGATAGAAGATGAGGTCGTAAACGTTCTAAGGCAAGCTTACTTGGAAGAGACAGTAGCCTTCAAATGGCAGGAAGGGGACATATTGATGCTGGATAATATGTTGACGGCGCATGGCAGATTTCCATTTGAAGGCGAGCGGGAAGTTCTGGTCGCCATGGGGCAACCTTTCAGCCTAAAGGCCGCTTAGCCAGGTATATACCTTTGATCTGTATACACAGAAAAGAAACGGAGAGATGTAAAACAAAACTTCTTAGCCATCCGATCACTTAATGGCTCTCTTCAAAAGACTCGATCAGAAAAAGCGGAAACAACCAGCGTTATCAATCGAGTTATGAATACAATGGACAGGCAGACATCAACAAAAGAAGTCGCATCAAAATTTCTCGACCTCGCCTCTTATCTGGAAGAATCCTATTTGAAGGCTCCGGATAGCGACCTGAACAGCAAGAAAATTCAGATATTTGAGGAAACCCTGGTATCGGCCGCATATGCCGGGTCGAGACGGATGATAGATTACAAATGCGAATACCCTAAATACGAGTTCCTCAATTACCTGGTCAGCCGGAAAAACGTTTTGCTTCATGGATCTAACTATTCGAATATCAAAATTCTGCATCCCATAAGAGCCTCAATCGGCACGGAAGAATGGATGAATCTGAAAGCTATCTATGCTACTTCAGACGCAATTCGGCCTATCTTTTATGCTATCTCAAATCGGGATTCCTACAGATACTCGCTGGCTGACGGTTGCTTCCAGGCTCCCAATAAGGATGGGGGGAGTAAGAAATTTTACTACTTTAGGTTAAACTACGACACAATGAGAGGGATGCCTTGGAGAAGCGGTATGATTTATATTATTCCCCGGGCGCCGTTTGAACCACTTTTTGATGATGGAGGAAATTTTGTAGACGAGTGGGTAAGTAAGACATCTGTGAAGATAGTGGCCAAGCTTCCTGTAACGCCGGAGGATTTTCCATTTCTACATCAGGTCTACGTACAGCGTGAAAAATTTGTACAACAGGATTACATCGAAAGAGAGCTGGACGAGAAAGTTTGTGACTCTTATATAGGAGATTATGAGTATGCGCCCGGCTCTATCATCGCGATAACGCGAAAAGGCGGCTTGCTCTTTATTCAAGCGACCGGTTATCCCAAAATCAGATTGTATGCTAAATCCGATACTGAATTTAAGCTCTTTGGCCTTAATGCGAAAGTTGTATTTGTGAGGGAAGCTGTCAATAGAATATCAGGATTAATATTACGGTTTCCTGAACAGGATATTCACGTAAGGAAAATTCCGGAAACAACATCGCTTGTATTATAACTGTTTTTCGGATTTACGAAGGGAAATAAGGCGCATTTCATCATCTAGCGAGATGGATATAATAGACAGGCAGGAATTAATTGGAGGGAGCACCGCGCAATTTCTAGATTTACAACTGGAACATGCATCGATGCATGGCGTTAAACCCGACCGCCTAGCGGAGGTCTGGAATGAGGCATATCTGTTTGAGCTTCTTGTCTCCAGTCATTGATTCCTGAATTCATAATCCATTTCCTTTCCAGAATAACCATAAGTGTAGCGTGAGAGAAAGACAGGCATGCAAAAAGAGATAACCGAAAGTTATAGATTATCGCCCCAGCAGAGGCGCCTCTGGCTATTGCGGCAGTCAGGGCAAATGCCGCCTTATCGCGCGCAGAGCGCAGTTCTGATAGAAGGCTTGGTAGACCGTGATGTATTGCGAGTGGCGTTCGAAATGGTAATAAGTAGGCACGAATCCTTGCGAACCAGACTTGTGGAAATAGCAGGAATGAAGACGCCCTTGCAGGCGATAGAAGAAGGGGTCAGATTGAGCTGGGAAGAGATTGACATCGGAGAGAGAGCAGATCGTGAACAAGAGGCGGAAATAGAGGAGCGGATGGAGAGAGAGAGAAGAGGTGTAGGGGCGGATGAAGGAGTGAGAGCGACAATATTGAGGCTGAGAGAAGATAGACATGTGATGGTGGTGAGTGTAGATGAGCTGTTCGTGGATGGAGATAGTCTGAAGAGGTTGACGAAGGAGCTAGGTAGTTGTTACGAAGCGTGCTTTAGAGGCGAGGCTCTCTCAGATCAGCCCCTGCAATATGCTGATCTTTCTGAATGGCAAAATGAATTGTTGGAATCGAAAGAGACGGAATCAGGGAGGAGTTATTGGCGGCAGCGTGATATTACGTCAGCGGCAGTGATCCGGCTTCCGTTTGAGACCGAGCCAGCCGGTCCCACGGGATTCGACCCCCGGTTTGTTCCTATCAATCTCGATCTTCAGA
>Ga0075421_100004207_pt1 | contig 17354 bp, 33 predicted proteins | sample SoiMetdeltSBSDD5_FD_75292 | JGI IMG/M metagenome (GOLD analysis project Ga0075421, IMG submission 75292) | Bulk soil microbial communities from a Populus tree surrounding site in Tennessee, USA - Soil MetaG P. deltoides SBSDD5 | ecosystem: Environmental > Terrestrial > Soil > Tree plantation...
TGTATTATTAACAATTTCACATTCGTAGCTAATCTCATGGAATATTCCTGCCATGTGATTATCCTCTACAAGATTATCCTCGTAAAGAATACGAATGTTGTTAATATCCGTCCATAATCCAGGCCCCCAATTATCATGTGAATAGTTACCACGAATAATCATATCCGTAGAAAATACCCACTTAGACCCACCTGCCCCATCATAGGGATTAAACATCTTCATGTAATTATTGAAGGCTATTTCATTCCCTTCAACTATATTATTCCATCCTGCCCCATTAAGACCAAAGCGCATATTGTGATGAATATAACAGTTTCTTACTGTAGTTTCTGCATCACACGCAACCCCTGATCCATGATTATATCTGACTTCACATCCTTCAGTTACCCAAAAATATCCACCAAAGGGAGAATAACCCATGTTAACCGCGCCAGAATCCTGTGGTGTAGCGAATTTTTCTACAATTAAATCTGCAAGGGTCACAGTTTGAGCAGAACTAAGGGGAGTATATAAACTCTGAACTGCACTTAATTCTACTACCATACCTGTAGGATCGTCACCTACATATACAGTATTAGCTGCATAGTCAAAATACCATGTACCAGGAACTACTTCAGGTAAAGTGCTAACATGGAGTTTAACTACATCATCCATGAATAAATCTTCAGGATGAATACAGTTGGGATAATCTGGATCAAAGTTTCCGGCTAAAGTAGAACATGAGGCAGGATTACCTGTAGGATTTTCTACAGTAACACCTGTTACAAACCAATGCCCTGAACCATCAGGGGTCCATCCTGTTAACAATTGCGCGCCCGATAGAGTAGTTAATAGGGTTGACCCAGAAGTAGTACCATGATAAATATCACCTGTCCTTGCAGTGAGTGTACCTATATTCTGTAATCTATAGGTCCCCGCAAGAAATCTAAATTCAGATCCCGTGGGAAAACCACTAATAAAAGAATCTAAATTAGTGGTTCCCAAAGGAATCTGAATCCCTGATTGGGGGAGAACTCTACCACGTGTAGCAACACTAGATAAACCAAGCCCACCAATGAAATATGTCATGGTTACTACTCCCTACTTCTAAATGGTCCCACAGGTGGGAATCGAACCCACACGGTATTAAATACCAACGGATTTTAAGTCCGTAGCGTCTGCCTATTCCGCCACTGTGGGTTTTTCTCAATCTCTCCACTTTTTAATTTCTATTTTACTTACCTGTTTTTCAAGTAATCTTTCCCGAATATATTTATCCATATCCTCTAAAGTATCTATAGTAGCAAAATTAAATTCTCTATAAGTTCTAATAAAATTCTTATCATCCAAAGCTACTATTTGTATAAAACTCATACCCTCCACTCCCATAAATTTACGTACAACTTCTGGGGTAATAGCACCTTTAGCACTATCTAATTCATAACTTGATTTAAACACATTTTATACCTTTTCAACATTAAATGCACGTTTACCCTTGGGAGAGTCTCTAACATCAAACTTAACATTCATGTCCCTAGTTAAACTATTGAATGGAGTAATACATTCTGTGGAATGAAAGAAGTATTCCCTTCCATCTGATAGAATAAAACCATATCCTTTTTCAGTTATGGTATTCTTAACGGTTCCGGTCATTATTTTAATCTCCAAATGAATAGACAAACTACACTAACTAATACAATTAACAGAGTAGATGGTTCAGGAACACTTTCAACTTGTACAGATTCGGGCGCGGTTAATGAACTAATCACGGTAGGAGTAGCTACCTGTAATGGTTTAGCTAGGGAACCATTCAGATATATTGAATCCCTATTCTGTCTCAATACATGGAATCCAAAGTTCTCAATGTTAAGGGGCATGTAAATAAAATCTGGAAATATCCATACCGGACCTGCCATAGTCACGGAGTAGGGATTTCCAGATAGAGTTAATTGTCCATTTATATTTGTCACAACATCAAATGTATCCTTCAACCCTGGATCCCAAATAGGGACGTATACATTTGAATTTAATACAGTGGTAATATCTAGATCTAATCTTAAATTTTCCCCTTCCCATGATTTCAATACTGTTATAGGATCAGCAATTGGAATAGCATATGCAGGCGCGCATGTTAACAAGAACACGAGGATTGATTTGCAAATGTTCTTAGTCATTTTGTTTTTCCTGCAAAGAAGCGTTTATATTCTTCCACTTGGTTTTCAGTCATTTTGTACAATATGTGATTGCCATTCATTTCTATCTTAATCATTCCCGCCTGTTCAAAGGAAGCCATTAATTCAGTTATCTCATTTATATCTTTATAATGCATCCATATCTTCTTGAGTAACATCTGATGACTAATCTGTTGATTTTCCCGTCCAAGTAACTCCATTATTATTTTAACTTTAAGAGGGGTATTAAGACTTGTTCCCTTGGCACCTAATGTAGTTTGGCGCACATTGCCTAACAGGAATTCACACTTTCTAATTGCTTCATCCATTGCCCTTTCAGTTATAACTAATTCTGGTTTCTCTGCTAAGGACAAGAGCATTGCAACTTTAAGAACTGAATCCCCAAAACGATTCATAGTTCCTGTTTCATCTTTATTGAACTGATTCTTCATGCTGGCTTTAAAATCATAATACCATTGTTGGTATATTAATCCTGCCTTACTTAAATATCCTGATTCTCCACTTAAAGGGTCAGTCCAGAACTCTTCGTATCCTTCACATTTTTCTGCCATTCCTAAAGGAAGGAAGGATCCCTTTAATTTTCCAAGAGCCTTTAGATAATTTATACTTTCCTCATCATTAGGGGGATTCTTTAATGGGAGAATTAGGGAATTAGAACGATTCTCAGTATGTTCATATATGATAAAAGTTCGTGCAAAATATCCCCCTTGGATATCCTTCTTGGCAAAGAAATCATTCGAGTGTGCTTCATTGGTTGCAGTTAACATGGTTACTGTGGGATTATTTAACTTAAATGATTCCATCTTTAATAAGGAACGCCATTCTCCAACTCTATACTGCCTATCGTAAAGGTCCGTAAGAATTGACGTTGCTACTTTATCTTCAACTATAGAACTCGAAAGTTCTGAACTACAGATAAATACAGAGGCATCAGTAGTAGGAATTTTTCCGCCTGGTGTAGTCTTAGCCTGACTCATATCCTTTAAGATACCTTGAATCGAACTTCTTCCTGCGATTACTCTAGTATTATTTACGGTAGAGACATATTTAGCTGCCATAGCTACAGGCGGGCCTTTTTTTAGTCCCGAATCCGCATGAAACATGACGTATATGTTAGGATACAAGTTATAGATTTGTCTATGTAGCCATATATTGTCTTTAACCACCGCCGAAATTATTGCCAATCCAGACCACCACCAGAACGATAGGGGAGGCTCAAGTTCTGAACGTGAAAAAACTAAGCGATCTAACCATGTCATTTCTTTTCATCTAGTAAATAGCTTACGAGTTTAGTTTGTTTGCCTGTTCTTCTGGTTCCATCTATTGCACTTTTAGTGACTGTATAAAGAATGTTTCCACAGAACTTACACGTAGGTGCAGGTATACTACTCATAAAGTCCATCTTACACTGGAAACAATGTAGAAGTCTTTCTTTATCGGGGTTCCACATCGGGCCTTCTTTTGTAACTATCATCCTCTATTAACTTCTCTGATTCACATATAATAATTTTAGCTATATGTGAATTGTCCTTGAATACCTGAATTAGTAATTCATTGATAACCTCTGCCATTGAGGTATGATCATCAATTACATCCAATAACATTTTAACTTTGATAATCATTCTATACCTGCCAAATTTTTAACAGCTTGGGCAAAGTTTTTGATTTCTTTTCTAACTAATTCCAATTCTTCTAGTTCATTCAATACTTCTTGGGCAAATTCCATCCTTAACATTACATTATATCTTCCATTATTAGCATTACGTTCTGTGTCCATAATTGTCTTAAATCTTTCGTATATTGTTCCCATTATGCAGCCCTCTTCATGAATTTAAATTTCTTTAGTTCGTAGTAGTTATATCCCACTTCAGCTTCACATGGGACAATTAAATCTCTACGTGGTAAACTACAGGTATCAAATCTAATGGGTCTTTCAAATTCTGATTTGGCTAATTCAACAAATTCTTCAGTGTGACGCTCTGGAATTTCAAATAACAAAGCATCATGCGCTTCCAAAATTATCTTGGCGATGGGGAACTGTTTTTTAACGCGCATGCCATCAGCTTTAGTAGAATCCGATATTGCTCGCTGCGGTATATAACTGAAGGCTTCACGGAATAATTCATCGCCCCACCTATCATAGAAAGTTCGCTTACCACCATACTTAGCATCTACGCCATAAGGAACTGGCGCGATTAAAACGCGATCTTTCTGAAGCATCTCAACAATACCTGCTTGAAATACTTTCTGAATCCTGGGTTGTTTTTGATGGAAGATACTGAGTGCTCTACCAGCAAAATCTTCTTCGATACTAAATAGAGTTCCGTCCGCGTTTTTAATCTTGTATTTTCTTGCGTCTGTATTAACGCTTGTTTTTGCTGTTCTCTTTCCTGCGCCCAAGTGGCCCGCATGGCGTAAAGTTTTGCCACAAAATCTAATGGGATGTTCATAACCCCATTTCTTTTTACTCCAGTCATCCTCTACTCCCCCAAAAAACCAAGTAGCAGTTAAAGCATGATAATCATGGAGATCAATATCAACTAAAGCCTGTTCATCTTCTGCTAGTAAAAAGACGACTCTAGCTTCAGCCTGTGCCTTATCCAATTGAACAAATATATTTCCTTTAGCAGGTTCATACATTTCCCTAACTTCGGGACCAATATCACCATGCTTTGTTTTGGTTTGAAATGGAGTTCCTAATGATTTCTTCTTTTTCTTACCATCCTCTCCTATTACTTCTATGGAAGGTCTAATAGGAGGATCCTGTTGGCCGGTACTACTTCTACCTGTCTCCAAACATGGGAAACAAGTAGTTTTCATTTTTCCATCATAGTCTGGAAGTGCCATAATATCGTGGCTAATTGTTCTTCTAACTCTCCTATTTTCAAGGATAAGTTCAACAACTCTTCGTTTATCGGGATCAGAGAAGGATTGGAGATTAAGTAAGGATGTAAGTTCTTCCTCTCCCGTACCATCTCTGCGTGGACATTTGAGAGTGTCAAAGAGGAGAATGCTAATTTGTTTAGGAGATTGACAATTAATGCTTGTTCCTGTGATTTTGAAGAGTTCATATCTAATCTTTTCATCCCATTCTATGTATTTTTGAAGGAGTTTATCCCGTTTCTGCTCGTTAATATGAAATCCGTTATTCTCTATTTCGAGATAAAAGTCAGGCAACTTCATTACGAAGTTTTCATACCAATCTCTCTGTTCTATTTCATCTATATCTAAATCCATCTTCTCATCTATTTCGTATGTAACACATGCATCACGCGCGCATCCTATAAGAAGATCATTTAACGACCCTTCATACATTCCCTCGTCCTTGTAGAAAGGTTCTTCCGTATAGATGCTCTGATTGAACGCAAGTTTTTTTGGTAGCTCTGGATTAATGGTAAATCCTTTGAGCATGATATCAGACTTAAGGCTTCTAATAGCAAATCCAAGTCGTCGAAGTTTGTCCCGATCATAGTTAAAATTTTGTCCGATGATGTCATGATTATATAGTATCTCAGTTAGGATTTTCCAACAATTAACCATGTCCTCATCAGGTATATTCGAGATTCCTTCTTTATTCCAGAGGGGGACTGTTAGGCCATGACCTTTGTTAAACGCTAATCCAATGCAGATTGGAATACATGAACCCCCTGCTTCTATATCGACTGATAATTTCCTACGGCTCTTATATGCTTCGTAGAAATTATATAATTCTATCGAGGATTGACATACCTTTAATACTCTTCTAGGGAGTTTTAATTCCGATGATTGCGCCTGTTGCCATGCACGCTTGAAATCGTTAACCATTATAAAACGATTCCAATATCCCTTTATCTCCCCACCAGAGGCACTATGCAATAAATGTGCGGGATGGTATGTGGGCACAAACTTTCTTCCCATACCATGCATAATTGATCCGCGAAAATTACTAATCTTATTTTTCCCTGATAATGCCCATAATGCAGTTCCTCCCAACGCGAGTATACAATTGGGCTTAATTGTAGATATTTCGGTTTGCAAATCTCTAAGTTGCTCATCAACATCTATTCCTACATTCTTTGCTCTAACATGAAATGGTATTTTCTTCCCCTTAGCCAACGGGGGAATTTCATATTTACATACATTAGTAATCCATATATCATCACGCGACGGTAAATCTGCATCACGTAATAATCTATCTAATTCTCGCCCGGAGGGGCCTACAAATGGTTTGCCTTCTGCAACTTCCTGATATGAAGGGGCTTCACCTAATATCATTAATTGCGCGCCTGAACCTGGCCCTACTCCGGGGACGTATATATTGCTCATGATTGTTTTGATACCCTTTGAAGAATTTTATTAAATCGTCTCCAATTATGTTCTAAACTAGGCCCTTCTAAACCCAATTCGGTTTTATAATATTCTTCCCATGCTTTTCGGACTAAAACCGTCATATACCAAGTAGGAAGATTTTTAATTTTAGTAATTTGTTGTATTGAATACTCAGCTGTATCTCGATTCATACATTTTCCGCCTGCTTATTTAATTGTTCAACTAGAATCTTACAGTTATCTTTATACTTCTCTAAATCCCCATTAATCATCCTCACAGAATTAACTACGTTTGTTTCTACTACTTTAATATTACTCCTCGAATGAGCAAATTGGGCATCAGTATTGAGCCAATCATGACATTGCTTGAGAGTTTTACACAGATATTCAAATGTATCCTTCTCTATAATAATTATCTGTTTCATTATTCAGTATCCTCATTTTCTAGAACCATGATTTTAATTGCACGCCATCTCTTATCAGGCAATTCAATTGGTTTAAATTCAACAATCATTCCTTCCTCTAACTTATCGAAAGTTAAGGTATTCACTTCAAGGAAGGTCCAATGGAAAAATAATCTGCGGAAGGGAATAGCTTTAGAAATAATAAAACCATATCCCCCCTCATTAATAAGAAAGATTTTACCCCGGACACGAACATTATCATGGGGCTTAGGATCAACAAAAGGTTCATCTAATGGCTTAAAACTATCCATAATACTCATCGAATTATACTCTCCAATTTCATTCGCAAATTAACAATGAATTCATGTATTGCCTTTTCTGTTTTAACTTCACTGATAATGAAAGTAGGGCATCTAAATCTATCACACTTAATACAGTTAGCATTACCAGCAGTATGATATACTCTGGAATGCCCACAATTGCAAACTAATAAATCACCTGCATTCATGATTCAAACCGGCTTAAAATTAGCTTTTACATCATGAACAAAGATTTTAGAATCAGGTGGATATGCAGTTACTCTTTCAACTTCTGTTGTAAACCTATTTATTCTGATATAATCTGCCATTAAATTGACAAATTCCTCAACTCTGATATCGGCTGGAATTTCTACTTTGAATTCCGCTACTATTTTCTTTTCCATTATACGAATCCTTTATTGCAGTTAAGAACTGAGTTCCATCTGGTGTATATCCAATGATAACTATCTTTGTAGGAGTTTCTACTCTCTCGAAAGTAAACCCCCTTATCTGTAACATGAAGATTAATTCTTCAAGGGAGGGTTTCATAATATCTTTAATTTAAAAACGGATGCGCGCTTTAATTCAAACGTGATGTGTCTTATCATAGGAGATGACACCATTTGTAAGAATCATAAGCGCGCATCCTATCACCTGATTAACTACTTGTCACCTATTCTCCCTCTATCATATGACAGAGTTCGTTCGGTTATTCTTTCGTCTTATCAGGTGAATCCAGTTCATCCTCTACTTCCACGTCCTCTTCCAAATCTTCATCTTCTTCACTTTCATCTTCATCATCTGTTCCATCAATCTCATCTTCTTCAACATCAGGAACATTATCAACTTCTTTATCATCAACGTTGTTCATCTTATAGTTAAACATTTTATTTTCTCCCTCTTTTTTAAATTAAGTTGCGCCCAACGTGTAAGCCTTTAATTCTGTCAGAGCAGAACTGGCGGTCTTGTATGTGTATCGGCCCTTGGTAATTGACAATCGCATGCAATTGTGAATTTACGCTTGTCCTTGTTCATACGCAACAACGTCTGGACGCAATATTTAATTACACTGCAACCTTAGGAGCCCGATAACCATGATCGGCCTTATTCTTCATACGGCCTTCATAGGTATCGTTAATAATATGCATCTCAACATACTTACCTTCAAGATGCTTCATTTCAATCTTGGATTCAGGTGTAATCTCCTCAGGAGAAAATCCTAATTGGGCCGCGCATGCTTTCACTAATCCCAAACTAAAGCCCAGTGCCTTAGTATTAAAGGACCATGCACCCATACCACCAATAGGAACATCTTTAAACTCTTCGGAACCATTCTCTGCATCCCGAACAATAGTTCCTTCGAGAACCATGTTATTGCTCTTACCATCCTTACTAAGTGCCCAATCCCCCACTACATCAATCTGCACAAGATACCATGAGGGGGGAACAATCTTATCTCGAAGCAAATCACGCTTGCTGTATTGAATTGTTGGCATTGTTCATCTCCGTAATCTTCGTTGGGGTCATCTTCGTAATCGTAACTACTCTACTTGAGACTGGGGATCATTGAATACTACAGCTTTAATAGCCCACATTGCTGTAGTTTCATTATTTGTGATAGCAACAGAAGATTGTCTGTTATTACCACAAATTTCTTTAATCAATCTTTCTCCTTCACTAAAATGTTCACGCAAACGATTGATTTTATCCAATCCTTCGGGTGAAGGTTTGTGATATGCATATGGTTTATCAATGGGCATTTATTTCACTCCAGTCATCTTTGTAATCGCGGGTTGAATCCACTTGTCATACAATGGGTCATTACCAAATACAATTTCTTCGTCTATTGGTAATGAACTTCTAGCGAAATCATCTCCTGTGTGAGTTGTTTTTAACGCATATTGACCACCACGGCCAACGAGCGCGCCCGTTTTAATATTGAAATGATACACTTCAGAACAGTATGCAGGAATCTTTTGGGCAATAGCTTTACCCGCTGTAACTAATACACGGGACATATGAGTTTGCCCATCCAAAGATTTCTGTTCTTTCTGAATAATGTGAGCAATTAAAACCACATTTACTTTCTTATCTGATCTTAATGCTTTGGTAAGAGCAATCAATTCTGATATCGCAGAGGCTTCGGCATTAAATTCATCGAAACCACTTACGGGAATACCAGCTATCTTTTTGCCCCCACCCTCACCTGATTTAATTTTAATAGTCTGACGTATAGATGCATCAGCCATTGAAGTAATAGAATCTACCACAATGGTTTTGAATTTACACGCCATCTGAAGTTGTTCCAGCTTATACTTAGCTCTATCCCAATTATCGTAATCATCATATTCAATTTCCTTCGGATTAATATTCCAAGCCCGCATGGGTAAACCTAATGCATCCATTTTCATATCCCAACTAAACCAATACTGAGGCTTAGGAAATGATAATGCGCATGTACTCTTTCGAGTACCTGGTTCACCCTTGAAGAGACAATATAGGTTGGAATAATCTACTGTTTCTAATGTTGGCATTATTCCACTTCCACTACTTCAATAGGAGCCTTCAAGGGTCTAACTACTTTAATAATCTGCACGATAATTTGATCCTTTTCTGTATCCCTTGCAAGTTCGGATGCATGCTCAATTGCTTCTTCCAATGTCTCATGCGCCCATTCACTATGTCTTGCATGAGTGGGATGCATGGATTGGGATGCCACATAAAACTTCTTTGTGATTTTCATTACATTACTTCCTTTCCAACGATAACCATAATTGCTTTACTTACTGCTTCAGTTAATTGCCCTATATTTGAAACCAATCTAATTCTTTCTACTAACATTTGTTTATCTGCAAAAATATTAGAAGGATTCTTTTTATACATTTCAAAGGACTCTTTTAAAATATCATGTTCCTTACGCCAATAATCTCTTGCTTCTCCATATGAATTTACAAGAGCCTTTAACTCTTTATTTTCTTTTCTGAGTTTATTCAAAGGAGATATCTTCTTTTTCATTTATTCTTTCTCCAATACAGAATTGAGTAACATTCTCTACACAACCACTGACCCCAACAAATGATTGAGGCATATCTACCACACTTATCTGATTCACATTTGATTTTCATATTATCCCTCTAAAATTAGACGAACTGGAGATTTATCAGTATCCTCTTCATCTACTTTATCAAAATATTTTAAAGTAAATGATTTTAAAGGAACTGATTGTGTATCATCAGTTTCAACATATATTGATGTATGATTAAAATCATTTTTGGCATTCAATTTTTCTAATTGGGCAATCAATTGTGCTATAGTCATATTACCTTCCTTATCCATTCTTTGCTCATCTTTTCCTTTGGCACAAAAATCCATGTCCCACCACGTAACCTACGATACCAGGGGAAAGGGCTGAATATAAGATCAAGGATTTTCATTTATTCCTCATCATATTCTGGTTCTATCTCAATCTTTACTACGTGACCATACTGGATAATATGGTTTACTGCCATAGTTAAGGATTCGAAGGTTGCCACAGCATATTTATCTCTTAATCTTTCCTGAATAGTGCATTCTTCACAAAATATAATTAATTTCTCCATAATTATTCTCCATCTGAATCATTAGTGGGGTTCCATTCCGGCCCACGATAGAATTTAAGTTTTAATTCCTCAGCCCGCATATTCCTATCAGCCTTACACACATCCACGAAGGGACAGTTACCATACTTATTTTCACAGTGCGTATAGTTAGGAGGCCAATATCCTGCTTCACTCCACTCTAAGAGTTTATAGGCAGCATGAGGCATTGTCTCACTCTGCCACTCTAGTAATAGGTCGGAAGAGTAGGACATGAGTTCGCGCGTGAACTTTTCTTTAGGCGATAATGACTTTTGAAAACCCACATTATCAACTATCATATTGCGAGTTTTCATTAACATACATTGCCCAATGAACTGATTATTCAGAACTAATTTCTCCCTGCGCTGTTTTTGTGTCTTGATATCACAGGGATAGATTCCATTATTCGTATCTACAATCTCGTCAAACTTGGCTTTCCACATTACACGAATATCTTCATCCTCGTATAATACTTCTGCCTTAACTATTTCCGACTCCAACACAATCCAAGGATCATTCTTATAGTGCTCGAAGTATTCTGTTGCAGTCTGAAGAACGTATTTCCAACCAATATAATGTCCTTCTGAATTTACAGGTGTATTCTTAACTCCGGGATATTCCTGAGGTTGATGCCCGCATTCAGGTTTCCCTTCTAATACATCCGCGCAATGGGGGCAACCATTAGCATATAACTCACCTGCAATTAATCCTTGGGCTATAGCCATATCACGACTAAAGCCCTTGATTTTATGCTTATTGTAAACTTCCTTAATCTTGTGAAACATGGTTCCACATTCCAAGGAATTTGATTTACCCCGGATTGATTGGAAGTTATGATTGAATCTAAAGTCAGCGAGGCGCCCGCATGAAAGAATCGTATTCATGACGGTTGCATCTATGACTATATTCTTTTTCTGAATCATTACTTCCATATTTATTCCTCAATCAAATTACCAAGTAAGTCTATCTTAGCCTTACGAGGATCCATTGTTTTCAATTCAATTTCTTTATTCACGATTTTCAATGCTTCATCTACCTCAAACTTAACTGAGGATTCTAAAGCAGAGCGAATCTGAAATAATTCATTGAGAGTCATATTTTATCCTACTTTACTGGTGACTTCCTTCTCCAACTTACCCTTATTCTTCTCTCTGTATCTTTTCACAATCATATCCGCCATCTCGCGCCCGATATCACCTTGATTCCACTTAGGAGTTTCCCCCTTATTCATGGCGTTATGAAATGCAATTCTCTTTCTTTCAACAATTTCATCGAAGATAGTATCTACAGTTCCCTCAGCCATTACGTAGGTGCCATTAACAACTGGGGATTTCTGTCCCATCCTATCTAATCTACCTTCAAACTGTTCTTCATTAGCAGGATTCCATTGTCTCTCATGCATAATGAATTCGTCGCATGTATTCTGTAATCCATCTACTCCTTCTCCACCTGCGAGAGTAGATGCAACTAATACTGTGCGACGTGAATTAAATGCATTAACAATAGGATCTGATTCCCCGCCTGCTTTCAATGCAAGAACCTGAATCTCAGGTAATTCTTCTTTTAGTTGTGCAATCAAATATTCAGCAACATCTTTGTGATGAACTCCAATTGCAAGAGAACCTTCTTTCTCTTCAATGAATTCTTTCACAAATTCAACTGTAGCTGGAATCTTAGCTAATCCTGCTAAATGACGCATGCGCGACATTTTTGCAAGTAGCTCAATTCCATCCAAGGATTCGCCGCCAATAATCTTATCGTTATACCATTTAACGAAATCCCCTTCACTCTGGTCATACTGATCTTGATATAAGGAACCCAACTCAATATGAAGGGGCATTCTATTTACAGGATTGTATTCATCAAGAACTTCACCTTTCTCCCTACGAATGGCGATATCCTTGATATATTCCTTAAACTTGGCTGGATTCTTAATTCCACCTTCCTTGGTATACCGTCCTGAATAATAATACTCAACCCATCTATCCTTGTATCCTTGATAACTACTGAATAGCATGGGGGCAATCATATTCAGGATTGAATAGAATTCTGATCCTCTATTCTTCCAAGGAGTTCCAGATAAGCCGATAACTTTACGTCCTTTAGCTATTTTCCTAACTTGTTGAGTGCGCGTGCTATCTGGATTTGAAATATGCTGGCATTCGTCAATCAATAAGGTCTTAATGCCAACCTTATCGAACTTGGTAATGTCAAATCCCTGCTGAATTACTTTACCTGTCTTACTTTTCCTGGTCTTGGGAACCAACATATCAAATCCGATGATATATACTTTCAATCCCGGAATTAATATATCATTCGAACTTTGAACAATCTGTGGGAGGACTCCATCTCTGGTCCATCTTAACCACTGTTTAAACCACTGAAACTTAATCTTGGACTTTACAATACAAAGAACAGGAAAATACTCGGGATGGAATTTAAGTAGTCCGATACTCTGTGGAGTTTTACCTAAGCCCATTGCATCCATGATTAGGACGCCATTATTTACTGCAAGGGCTTGTTCCCCAAATTTCATTCCATCAATCTGAAAATTGAATGGTCTCTTTCCATTGCACTTAACACAAATGTTAGTTTCTATGCCGTTCTTATTCCTACTCCACTCGTGTTCACATGAATCATCGCCATCTGCTAACAGAGTTTGAAAGGGAGTGCCTTTAGGAAGTAACTTCGTGAGAATATGGCCGCACTCTAACCATATCATCTTAGTATCAGGCTTGAAAGGATCTTTTTCTGGGATTAGGAGTTCATTCTTTGTTACTGCAACTTTACCACAAAATTCACATTTATCCTGTAGTCTAGTTACTACGTATTTGGGCCGTCTAATGATTTCTTCCTCAAACTTAACTTCAACGGTCGCGCCCGATCGAATTGCATCAATAACACTCGGGGGCAAAGATAAATGAGAACACGCAGCAACATTATGGCATCCTACTTCCCTTGCTTTATCGGCCCAAACTTCACTATGCATCTGACCGGGAGTTAATGCATGAGCAATTTCATGACGAATTGAGTTGAGAATTTCCTTTTCATCATGAAGATCAACGTGGTGTGCATTCAGGATAATGCATTTATCCTTATATGAACACAATGCAAGGTATTGGAGTCGAGAATCTAGGCTAACTGGATTAATCCTTACATGCCAGTCTTTAAGATTCCACTTCTCTAATTCTTCACGGGCCATTTTGGCGGCTAATTCTCTAGTCATGATTCTCTACCTTATTTATATAATTGGCATCTCACCAATTAATTTATCTGCTTCTGTAGTCTCTTTATGACTTGTTAATCTATCTCTGAGATATTCAGCAGTATCTTTCAAATGGTAGAGAGAAACATTACAATTATGTGCACAATATTTCTTGTGGTTTACTGCTGTATTTCTGAGATTATAAATCATTGCTAATTCTTTTGATATATGTTCAATGGTCATTATCTTGTCCTTATTTATTTATCTTTTAGCCCAACGATTCCTAGAATGTAGAGGTCTATTAAATGCTCTAGTCCTAGATTTTTTGGTTGTGCAATTCTTGCAGTATACATTGCCCTCTGTTGGATTCTTGCAAACAACGCATAATCCTTGGCTACGTAAAGTCTCATACCTTTCTTTGTTATACTTATCTTTTCTTGATCTATTGTTTACCATCCAATCTCTAGTAGCATTGTAGCAAACTTCACAATTCTTATAGCCCTCTTTTAATTCCCTGCACTTACAATTAGGGCATATATTTTTAGCTAAATAATGTTGTCTTGAAAGGGTGGTAGGCATTTTATTTATATTCAATCTTATTCATGTTCTCTTTAATTTGCTCTGCAATACTAGATTCCTCAATTGCATACCACTCATTCCAATGGATATGCTCTGATTTACCATTATCCCGCGTAAATACTAAAAGATTCCCCGCCCGTTCAATCTTACTTCCGGGCATCAAAGGGATTCTCTCAAATATTGTGATTAGAGTCATGATTTTATTCCTACTTCAAATTCAAATTATTTTGCCAACAAAACTGGCAGTTCTTGTAAACTAAAATATGCTCATTATCCTTACCAAGACAAGCTGGCAAAGCATCATCTGTATCTCTAATGGGCCTAACCGCGCCTGATTTTGGAATTACAATATAATCTCTGTTTTCTTTATCAGCTAAAATGGCAGCTTTATTCTTTAATTCTGTTATATTGAATACTGCCATTGTAATTCTCCCTTGCTGGAATTTCATTTTATTCCCTCTCCATATTATATGCAGCTTCATAATATTTGGCTAAGATTTTGAACATCTTCATCTTCAATTTAGTACCACGAAAACTTGTCATAAATTCTGCTATGGGAATCATGACAATATTCATCATCATTTTTTCTGCTTCATTGCAATCCAATGTTTCTTCATCGAAAAACACCTGAAGCAAATCAATCATTCTATCTGTCTTATTCTTATCTGACTTATTTTCAATCATGATGGTTTTTCTTCCTTGAATAATCCAAGCTGAATCGCCAAGAATTTAGCTGCATCTTTGGGATGCATATTCCTAGCCTGACTAATTAATGCAACCCCTTCGATGGGAACTTTATATTCTGCGGCAGCCAATCTAATATCTGCCTTAGTCCATGCGCGCTCTTTTGGTTTAGCCGCGCCAGATGGTTTAATTGTTTTGGGCTTTTCTACGACATAGCTTAAATCCTTGAGATGAAGTTTTTCACGTTCTTCAGCCCTAAGATTATTAGCTATTGTATTTAACTGAGTCTGGATGGCTCGCTGTGCATTGGATGCATTATCAAGAATAACCCGCGCATCGAATGCAACTTGCTGAAAATGGAGGAATCTAGCCTTTAATGCTTCGGCCTTAGCCATTACTTTATTGGTTATTTCAGGATTATTATCTATCGCTTCGAACAGTTTTATATGCTCAACTGTCTCGGCATTAAATAAATCCTGCTTAACTTGAATTGACTCGTCTACTTTACGCGCATGTTCTATTACGCGCTTGGCCTGATTTTCCGGCTTATTATTCTCGGCCTGTGCAATCTTTTCCTTCTCAATACAATCCATGCAAAGGAGCATATTGCCATACATAATTTCGCATGTGCCAGTATTCCCGCATGCTTCACATGTAGCGCGTCCTGTATGGTCTATTTCAGTAAAACCACAACGCGCGCATTTTGAATTATTTATTTGAGATGATACGAATGAGTGATTCATTGTATTGGTTCCTTATTTTACTGAATGGGAGGACCATACATCTTCAATTGACATTCCTTACAAGTCCTATTCAGTTTATATTCCTGAATTTCATCCTTGGTTCGTAGTTTTGACACGTCTACCATTTTGTCACACATGGGACATTTATGGGATTTTAATTGTAGGGGTTTGGGTGTAGTCATTACTTATATTCCCTTACTTATTACGTTTACTTACTAGCCGCACGTATGTCCCAATAGAGTGCAAGTTCTATGCCGTCTATTAGGACCCGCCAAATCGTTGACACCCCAAGGGATAGGGGTCGAGTCGCCTCTCAGGCAGACTAAATTCTGAGAAAGAGGTAAAACCGTCAAGACTTTGACACTGAGCAATTTACTTGTTTTCTTTACCATCCTTCCAATAGTTATCATACGATAACTTACTTAAACAATTGTATACCTGCTCAACTTCATCTAGGGTTCTAACATCGCCTAAGTTAATCCCCCTATCTGAGTCAGAATGAACTGTAATTGAATATGGATACTTATCTCCCTGGGCCATGACCCGGAATGTAACAATTCCATATCCTGTGGAATGATCCCAACTTATCTCGAAGGAATTACTACTTTCATCATGGGAGGGGGCAAATCCATGCGCGCCTGCCCATATAGCTAAATCATGACATAATTGTCTATATTTACTCATCTTATTCCTTTCCTTCTCCATTAACTGAATTAACTCAATTAAATCCTTGCGTATCTCTTCTCCGGAGGGAGGGCCAATCCAAGGTTTCATATTTTTATCTGTCATTGCATTAACCCATAGCACAATCCCAACACCAATTTAACGAACCATGCTTTAATCTAATTCCACATTTTTCACACATCTCATTGGTTTCTTTAATTGGAGGGGGAGCAGCAGCTTCAATTAATTCTTGCTGGAGACTATATTCCTGCTGACATTTGTCACTGCAACATGGATTATCATATTGCAATCTTTCTCGTGTTAATCTAAATTCTTTGGCGCAACTCCAACATATTGAATTCTTACCAATTAACATATCTATCTGAGTTCCTACTGGCTGATAATGATTACAATCTGGGAGGTGACAAGCCCAAACTGTAACCTTACCTGAATATATCTGTTTCCGCCCGTAGAAGTGCGTATGTTTTGCTCCCATTTCAGTCTCCTTTTTACCTGTTTTTTACATGTACTCATTATATGTAATCCCCCTAAACCGTTGATTCTAAAGGGTTTATGGATTAGGGGTATCTGTGTTTGAGTGTGATGTGTCTATCTATCCCCCCCATCCTAGCACACCTAGACCCCCCCTGTCAAGTCCCCAAATTACATTTAATTATTATTA
>Ga0075421_100004212_pt1 | contig 17350 bp, 16 predicted proteins | sample SoiMetdeltSBSDD5_FD_75292 | JGI IMG/M metagenome (GOLD analysis project Ga0075421, IMG submission 75292) | Bulk soil microbial communities from a Populus tree surrounding site in Tennessee, USA - Soil MetaG P. deltoides SBSDD5 | ecosystem: Environmental > Terrestrial > Soil > Tree plantation...
TGGCGCTCGTCGATGAGAGGACCGATGGCGGTACCAGCGTTTGATGCATCGCCGACGGCGACGTTGCGCATGCGCTCAGTAAAGCGTTCGGTGAAGGTCGCAGCGATCTCTCGCTGTACGAAGATCCGGTTTGCCGCAACACACGATTCTCCTCCGTTGCGCAACTTCGCAACCAACGCACCCTCGACGGCGATATCGAGATCGGCGTCGGCGAACACGATCAAAGGGCCATTGCCGCCAAGTTCCATCGACGTGTTCATCACATTCTCGGCTGCCTGGCGCAGCAGGATCTTGCCGACGCGTGTCGATCCGGTGAATGAGACCTTCCGCGCGCGGCAATCCCGCATGATCGCGGCGACGACCTCCGATGACCGGGTAGTGGTAATGACATTGACGACGCCTGCCGGTACGCCGCAGTCTTCGAGCACTTGCGCGAGCAGAAGGCTACTCAGTGGTGTCTGCTCGGCGGGTTTGAGGATGGTAGTGCATCCCGCCGCGAGCGCGGGGGCAACCTTTCGCGCTCCCATGGCCAGTGGGAAATTCCACGGCGTGATCAGCAGTGATGGCCCCACGGGCCGCTTCGACACCGCGATTCGGTACTGCCCACCGGGTTCAATGCCGAACTGTCCGTCGAGGTGAAGCCGTCGGGCAGATTCAGCAAACCACCGGAAGAAACCCGCACCGTAGTCGACCTCACTTTGTGCTTCAGACCACGGCTTCCCCATTTCTGCGGCGATCAGCGCAGCGAACTCGCCACGCCGCGTCAGGATCGCCCGGTAGGCGCGGTCGAGGATGTCGGCTCGCCGACCTGCCGGCGTGGACGCCCAATCGTGCTGGGATTCGGCCGCAGCAGCCAGAGCTGCCAGACCGTCGACCTCGTCGGCGTCGGCGACTCGCGCCAGAACATCCTCGGTCGCCGGGTTCACCACGCTGATCGAGCGAGCGCACGCGGCTGGCTGCCAGCGACCCCCGATGAGCAGATCGGTCGGCACGGACGGTAGAGGAGTGGTGGCGGCGGACATCACTGCCATGGGAATCGTTCCTTCCTGCCGTGGCGGTGCAACAGCGGCCTCTCGATCCGTGACTGGAGGGGCGGATCGTGAGGACCGCGATCCAATAGTGTTCAACTGTAGAACAGATCATGCAGATCACACAAGCGAGTAGGTGCTCGGGCTCCGCCTGTGGGAAGGGCGCGGTCGCGCGATTAAAGGCGCTGACGGACGCCGGTCGGCAGTTTGCGGCGGCCTCGGTCTGGCGTCTCCGAGGCACCCCGTTAGTCGGTTTTCTTGCGCTGCGCGGTGATCCCGCGTGCAAGGTCGCGATTCTCTTCGAGAATCGCGGTGACGACCTGGATAGCTCGGGCGGGATCCCGGGACTCGAAAGCTTCGACCATCTCTTGGTGCTCGTGAGCGACGCCCTCGTTGTCGAGATACTCATTGCGGTCGTAACTCAGCACAAGGAGGAAGTAGCGAAGCTCGTTCAGCAGTGCGGCGTAAAACTGGTCGATTCGTGCACTCCCGAGAATGCCGACAGCGGCCTGGTGAATCGCGAGGTCACAATCGACGATCGTGCGCAGGTCATGGGTTTCAAGCGCTTGGACATACCGCCTGTGCGCATCGCGCATGGGGGCCAGATCGCTCTCGGCGGTGAGGGACTGAGCTGCGAGTCGTTCGAGGTACAGCCTGGCTTTGAACACGTCGACGACATCATCGTCGGTCGGGTCCCAGACCTCCATGCCCCGGTTGAAGTTGTATCTGACCAAGCCCGAACCTTGGAGTAGGCGGACAGCCTCCCGGACGGTGTTACGTGACAGGCCAAGCGATCGGGCGATGCCGGCTTCGCTGATGCGTTCACCTGGGCTAATGGCGCCTTCGATGATCATGCTGGTAAGACCGTCGGCTACCTGCTGGGCCGTGCTCTTGCCCACGATCGCGATGTGATCAGCCACAGCTTTCGTCATCTATGTAACTGTACTACAGCTGGACAATCTCACCGGAGCCGGTTAGTGTGGTGCACGTCACGTAGAACTGTAGAACAGTTGAACTGTTAGATAGGCAGAGTCTACTGTTGTACGAAGTCCCGAGGAGTCCCCAAGTGCAGGAAGAACAGGCAGCCCAGGCCGATGGTTCGGCGCCAAAGCTGATCGTGCATGGCGAGTTGAAGAGAAACTCCCTACGGAACCGCCACCTGACGATGATTGCCCTTGGCGGCATCATCGGCGCCAGCCTCTTCGTCGGTAGCGGTTCGGTGATCGCTAGCGCTGGGCCGGCGGCGTTGCTGTGTTACGCCATCGGCGGCGTCTTGGTAGTCCTCGTGATGAGAATGCTGGGGGAGATGGCGGTTGCCCGTCCCGCTCTTGGATCCTTTATGGAGTATGCCCGGGAGGCACTTGGCGACCGAGCCGGCTTCATTGTCGGTTGGTTGTACTGGTACTTCTGGGTGGGAGTCGTCGCGTTCGAGGCCGTCGTTGGCGGGCGCATCGTCAGTGGATGGACCGGGGCTCCGGCCTGGGTCTTCGCCCTTGGTCTGATGTTTGTGCTAACCGTAAGCAATCTGCTTTCGGTCAAATCGTTCGGCGAGACCGAGTTCTGGCTCGCGTCGATCAAGATCGCAACCATCATCGTCTTCCTTATCGTCGGCTCGCTATGGGTGCTGGGCGTGTTCCCGCATTCGCACTTCTCAGTCCCCAACATCGCCTACGGCGGATTCTTCGCCCACGGCGCGATGCCCGTGCTGCAAGGTGTGGTAACCGTCATTTTCGCCTACTTCGGCACGGAGATCGTGACGATGGCTGCCGCGGAATCGCGCCAGCCGGCCCGCGCGATCGCCCGAGCGACGAACACCATCGTGTGGCGAATCATGCTCTTCTATGTCGGGTCGGTCGCGCTGCTGTTGATGATCACGCCTTGGCCCGAGATCCCTTCCACATCAAGCCCGTTTGCCGCAGCCTTCGACTTGTTCGGGTTTCCCGCTGCCGCGACCATTATCAACGTCGTCGTGTTGACCGCGGCCCTGTCGGTGCTCAACTCAGGGTTATACACCGCCTCGCGCATGGTGTACGCGCTGGGCGGAACCGGGTGGGCGCCTGGATGGGTGACTGACACCAATCGCCGCGGCGTGCCGTGGAAGGCGATTCTGCTCAGCACTGTTGTCGGTTACGTCGCGATAGTGATGAACTACGTTTCTCCTGACACGATTTTCGCGTTCATCATGAATTCTGCCGGCGCCGTTGCCCTCTTCGTGTATCTCATCATCGCGTTTTCCCAGCTGCGGCTGCGTTCACAACTGACGAAGCAAGGAGCCTTCGACTCGCAGCTGAAGATGTGGTTTCACCCTTGGCTCGGCATCTTGACCATAGTCGGAATCTGCGTGGTCCTCGGTGCCATGGGTTATCTGGAAAGCACCCGATCGCAGTTGTTGTTGAGCCTGCTCAGCGTCGGTGCCCTCCTCGTCGCGTACCCGTTCGCGCGCCGCTCCCGTGAGCGTCTGCTCGCCTCAGCGGTGCCGTCGACGATCGCCGGCTCACAGCCCAATCCAGCTCGTTCATAAGGAGTTTGGCTCATGACTGATCAGGACCAGACCTCAGGGACTGCGTTGTGGAATGCGCAGGCGCACATGCCATCGGTCGCAGAACGCCAGATCGTCATTTCCCGTGGCGAAGGCAGCTACATCTACACGACCGACGGCCGGCGTCTATTCGACGGCACCGCGTCGTTGTGGTTCGCCAACATCGGCCACGGCCGCAAGGAGATGGCGGAAGCCGCTTATCGCCAAATGCTCAACCTCGAGACCTACCATGTGTTCGGCCGCTACACGACCGACCGTTCTGTGGCGCTGGCCGACCGGCTTGCGTCACTCTCGCCGATCGAGGACTGCAAGGTCATATTTACCAGCGGAGGCTCCGACTCGATCGACACCGCCTGCAAGCTTGCGCGCAGGCATTGGCAACTCCGCGGCCGCACCTCGAAACGCACCATTCTGTCCCGCCAGTTCGCCTATCACGGACTGCACGCCTACGGAACCAGCATCACCGGACTGGACTTCAACCGCGAGGGTTACGGCACCGAGTCCTTGGTGCCAGAGACGGCCCGTGTCTCCAATGCGGACATCGACGCCGTCGCGCGCGTCATCGACGAAATCGGCGCCGAAAATATCGCCGCATTAGTATTCGAACCCATCCAAGGCACCGGCGGCGTGAATCCACCACCGCCCGGATATCTTGAAGGGCTGGAACGGATCTGCCGCGACAATGACATTCTCCGCATCACCGATGAGGTGATTACCGGTTTTGGTCGCACCGGTAGAATGTTCGCGTCCGAGCGGTACGGCCTGCAGTCCGACCTCGTCACCTTCGCGAAAGGTGTCACGTCCGGGTATGCGCCACTTGGCGGCATCCTCATCGCGCCCTCGGTGTGGGAACCCTACTTTTCGCCGCAGAGCGAGTTGACCTTCCGACACGGCGTCACCTATTCGGGCCATGCGACGGCGTGCGCCGTGGCAGAAACCAACCTCGACATTCTCGAGAAAGAACACCTCCTCGAACGCGCGGAGAAGCTGGAGCTCACGTTGCACCACGAACTCGACTCGCTCAGCGACCTGGACGCAGTTGAGGACATTCGAGTCGCCGGATTCCTCGGGGGCGTCAGCCTGCGCGCCGACCTCGATGCGCCGGCGATCGCCGATGACCTCGTCGACCGCGGATTCATCGTCCGCGCGTTGCGAGGCAACACACTCCAGCTGAGCCCGCCGCTCGTTACAACTGACGAAGAAGTGGTCCAGCTGGCCGCCGCGCTCCGCGAATCCCTCGTCGATGCCGACAGGTGAGATCTGCGCAAGGAACTCGGCTCCAAACCCTCGAAGTCCTGCGCAACACCACTGATAAGGCGCGAGTCTTTCTCAGTCGCCGGGGACCGAGCGCGGCCACTTCGGCCGTGGCAGTTCGGTTTTCGACGGCGGGCGCATGCAGTCCAGGACGGTGTGTAACGGCGGCCATGTCGCGCGGCCGCGACGCATGACCGCGTAGGCCGTCAGCACTGCCTTGGGTTCGGCCAGGGGAAGCACTTTGACCCCGGCGGTGGTGGCGCGGCCGATGGGCAGCAGTCCCACGCCGTAGCCGGCGATGATCAGATCCTCAACCAGTTCCAGGCTGTCGATCTCGTGCGCGATGCGTGGGACGAAAGCGGCCAGCGATGCCAGGGCCCACACGGCAGCCTCATCAGCGGTGTTGCGGGAGTTGATGATCCACGTTTGATCTGCGTAGGCGGCGATCTCAGCATGGCCATCTGAAGTATCGGCAGACACATCCAGTCCCCACGGAACCGACTACAGCGCAAACGTTTCCAACACCGGACCCAGCGACGCGGGCGCGAGGTTGTAGTCGTAGGTCAGCGCGAGTTCGAGGTCGTCGTTGGTCAACAGCGCGAAGGCCTCGATGGGTTCGAACCCGCTGATCACGAACTCCAGCTTCGGAAACCGCTCTGCGAGCTCGGCGATGATCGGCAGCAGTGATACTCGGATCCCGGTTGCAAAGCCGCCCACGCGGACGGTGCCTGCCGGTTCGGCATCCGGGTAGAGGTCGAGGCGTACGCTGTCGACGGCCGCCAGGATGGTGAAAGCATGATCGGCGAGGCGTAGGCCCGCTCACCGACCGCTAGAGGACCGAATCACTCACGAAGCAGGGCAATGACTTTCGCGATGTCGGGCATTGCCGAGTCGCGCCCAACCCATTCGTCGAACACGGTCCAGTAGCTCACACCGAAGCGCTGCTGCCGCTCGATCAGCGCCTCGGCCATCTGCTCGTGCGTGCCGAGCAAGACGAACGGCGAATCGAGCACGAACTCCGGCGAGATCCCGCCGAAGGCCGCGGCGAGTTCGGCGGCCGATGCTTCACGGTCGTCGGTGTGCACGACGAACTGAATGAGCGCGTTGAGTTCGATCGCGTCGAACCGGTCACCGGCGGCGTCACGCACAACGGCAATCCGGTCCTCCAGGCCGGCCGCGTCGAAGTGAGTCAGCTCGACCTTCGTGGCGTCGCGGTTGTGGCTGAAGCCGGCGAGTCCGGCGATGTCGGCGACACGGCCGGCCAACTGCAACACCCGCGTTCCGTTGCCGCCTACAAGTAAAGGCACGGCAACGCCGGGCGCAGCGACGAGCTCGCCCGCCTCGGCGCGCACGCAGTAGTGCGCGCCGTCGACGTCGACGGGCTCGCCCACAAGTAACGCCCGGATGACGTCGACCGCTTCGATGAGCCGATCGACCCGCGTCTTGCCCGAATCAAACCGAATGCCCGCGGCGTCGTACTCGGATTTCATGTGCCCGGCCCCGAGCCCCAATTCGAACCGCCCGCCCGAGATCGCGGCGACGGTCGCGGCTTCGCGTGCGGTGTCGATGGGATGGCGTAAGTCGTTGTTCAGCACCAGCGTTCCGGTGTGCAGCCGATCGGTCGCCACAGCGGCGGCCATCGCACCGGCAAACGGCGACACAGACGCGACCAGGTGGTCGGGAATCGTCAGCACGTCAAAACCGGCGTCCTGCACCGAGTTTGCGAATGCGCCGAACTCCGCGCCACGCGGCAGCGCCGTGTGCAGACCGAAGCGAAGCGGACGTGAACGATGAGCGTCGGTGGTCATGGTTCCGACGGTAGGCGCGTCAGCCACCCAATGGTTTGAGCCGGACCGGCGTGCTGGCGAGCAGCCCCAGCGGGTCGACGTAATCCGCGCGCGAGGCCGGACCCCACATCGCCCCCCAATGCAGGCACGCCGCGGCGGCGCAACCGTCATGTCCCGCCTCCAGCTCGCCGATCACCGCCCCGGCGTCAACGAGCTGACCAACGCGGACCGACGGTCGCACCGGCTCATACGTCGTCCGCTGCCCGCCGGAATGCGCGATCGATACCAGCGTCCGCCCGGCCAGCTCCCCGGCGAACACCACCGTGCCCGCGCCGGCCGCATACACCGGCTGCCCCGGCACCCCAGCCAGGTCGACGCCGCGATGGCCGCGGTTCCAGTTCGGCGACGGCGCGTCGAACGTCCGAAGAACAGCTGGTCGGGGCCGCAGAGGCCAGTCCAGCCTGCCGTCGTCGGCCCATGCCGCCGGCGCGCAGACCAGTGCGAGGGCCGTTACCAATGCCAGCCAGCGCATACCCCCAGCTCAGCGCGTCGACGCCACAGAATGCCAGTCCACGCCGCCAAGCTGTGGATGGCGGCCGCGGTGTGGAAAAAGCACCCCTATCCAGCGTGTAAACTGCTAACCGCAGCTCGCTAGAGCGGGCTGACTTCGCGTGTCTGCACCACGACCCGTTTTTCTAGGTCGTATCCGGATGCCGTCGGTCCCGTCCCAGACGGGTCGGCACTCCAGCAGGCACCAGGGCTCGGCGTCACCCGGCGCCGCGCGTCAACCGACAACAAAAGAGGCAATAACCATGGCCGTAGTGACCATGAAACAGCTGCTGGACAGCGGCACCCACTTCGGGCATCAGACCCGTCGCTGGAATCCCAAGATGAAGCGGTTCATCTTCACCGACCGCAACGGCATCTACATCATCGATCTGCAGCAGACGCTGACCTACATCGACAAGGCGTACGAGTTCGTCAAAGAGACTGTCGCTCACGGCGGCAGCATCATGTTCGTCGGCACCAAGAAGCAGGCTCAGGAATCCATCGCCGAAGAGGCGACCCGGGTCGGCATGCCCTATGTGAACCAACGCTGGCTGGGCGGCATGCTCACCAACTTCTCCACCGTGCACAAGCGGCTGCAGCGCCTCAAGGAACTCGAGGCGATGGAGCAGACCGGTGGCTTCGAGGGTCGCACCAAGAAAGAGATCCTGATGCTGACGCGCGAGAAGAACAAGCTCGAGCGCAGCCTCGGCGGTATCCGCGACATGCAGAAGGTGCCGTCGGCCATCTGGGTCGTCGACACCAACAAGGAGCACATCGCCGTCGGCGAGGCCCGCAAGCTGGGCATCCCCGTCATCGCGATCCTCGACACCAACTGCGATCCAGACCTCGTCGACTACCCGATCCCGGGCAACGACGACGCGATCCGCTCGGCCGCGCTGCTCACCAAGGTGATCGCGTCCGCGGTCGCCGAGGGCCTGCAGGCCCGCGCTGGCGTTGGCAAGGGCGACGGCGAGGCCGAGGCCGAGGGCGCCGAGCCGCTCGCCGAATGGGAGCAGGAGCTGCTGGCCGGGGCCACCGCCACCGCCACCGCCGAGACCCCCGCCGCCGAAATCAACACCGAGACCACGGAAGGCTGAAATGGCTAACTACACCGCTGCCGACGTCAAGCGACTTCGGGAGCTGACCGGCGCCGGCATGCTCGATTCGAAGAACGCGTTGGTTGAGGCCGACGGCAACTTCGACAAGGCCGTCGAGCTGCTGCGCATCAAGGGCGCCAAGGACGTCGGCAAGCGGGCCGAGCGTGCCACCGCCGAGGGCCTGGTCGCCGCCAAGGATGGCGCGCTGATCGAACTCAACTCCGAGACCGACTTCGTCGCGAAGAACGCGGAGTTCCAGGCGGTCGCCGACCAGATCGTCGCGGCCGCTGCCGCCGCCAAGGCGAATGACGTCGACGCGTTGAAGGCCGCCAAGATCGGTGACACCACCGTCGAGCAGACGATCGCTGACCTGTCCGCCAAGATCGGCGAGAAGCTCGAGCTGCGTCGCGCCGCCTACTTCGACGGCACCGTCGAGACCTACTTGCACAAGCGGGCCGCGGACCTGCCGCCCGCGGTCGGTGTGCTGGTCGAGTACACCGGCTCGGACAAGGACGCCGCGCACGCGGTCGCCCTGCAGATCGCGGCGCTGAAGGCCAAGTACCTCACCCGTGAGGACGTGCCGGAAGATGTCGTCGCCAACGAGCGGCGCATCGCCGAGGAGACCGCCCGCAACGAGGGCAAGCCCGAGCAGGCGCTGCCCAAGATCGTCGAGGGTCGCGTGACCGGCTTCTACAAGGACGTCGTGCTGCTCGATCAGCCGTCGGTGTCCGACAACAAGAAGACCGTCAAGGCGCTGCTCGACGCGGCAGGCGTGACCGTCACCCGGTTCGTCCGCTTCGAGGTCGGCCAGGCGTAACCCTCGTGCTCCGGCGGTACGACTTGGTACCGTCGGTGCATGAGTCGCATCCACGCCTTCGGCGACGACGCCCTTGGCGACCTTGACGCTGTCGGTCTTGTCGAGAAGCTCCGTGGTGGCGAGGTGTCGCCGCAGGAGCTCGTCGAGGCCGCCATCGCCCGCACCGAAGCCGTCAACCCGACACTGAACGGGCTGGCGTACCAGGGGTTCGGCCGCGCCCGAACCCGGGCGTCGGCGCGCGGTTACGGCGGTTTCTTCGACGGCGTGCCGTCGTTCATCAAGGACAATGTCGCCGTCGCGGGTATGCCGACGATGGAGGGCACCGACGCGTGGCAACCCAACCCGGCACTGCTCGACGGCGACTTCGCACGGTCGTACCTCGCGACCGGCCTGATGCCGCTGGGCAAGACGCAGTTGTCCGAATTCGGTTTCAGCGCTTCGGCCGAACACCCGCGTCTCGGCCCGGTCCGCAACCCGTGGAATCCCGACCACACCGCCGGTGCGTCGTCGTCGGGATCGGGTGCGTTCGTCGCGGCGGGCGTGGTGCCGATCGCACATGCGAACGACGGCGGCGGGTCCATCCGAATCCCCGCTTCCTGCAACGGATTAGTGGGCCTCAAGCCGTCACGGGGCCGGCTCCCACTGGATAAGGCACACCGGCAGATGCCGCTGCGGATCGTCGCCAACGGTGTCGTGACGCGCTCAGTGCGCGACACCGCGGCGTTCTACCGGGAGATGGAGCGGGTGTCGCGAAACCCGAAGCTGCCGGCCATCGGCGACATCACCCACCCCGGCAAGCAGCGGCTGCACGTAGCCGTGTGCACGCAATCCATTGCGCGGGAAGCCAGCCCGGAGATTCGGGAGCTGACGCTCAAGTCCGCCGCACTGCTGGAGGAACTGGGTCACAAAGTCACTCAGATCGATAACCCGGTGCCGCCGCAGTTCATGGACGACTTCCTCCTGTATTGGTCGTTCCTGGCGTTCGCCTTGGTACGCGGTGGGCGCCGCACGTTCGGCGCGAGCTTCGATCGCACGCGGCTGGACAACCTGACGCTGGGCCTGGAGCGCCATTCTGGAAGCAGGCTTCATCGGCTGCCGCTGGCGCTGGCGCGGCTGTCTCGGGTTCGCCGGCTCACGTCGCGGCTGACCAACACCTACGACGTCGTGCTCACACCTACCCTGGCCGACGAGCCGCCGCGGATCGGACATCTCGATCCCACCGTGGACTACCAGCAGATCATCGACAGGCTCATCGAGTGGGTGGCGTTCACACCATTGCAGAATGCGACCGGAGAGCCCGCGATCTCGCTGCCGCTTGCGGAATCCGCAGCCGGACTGCCGATCGGGATGATGTTCGCCGCGCCAATCGGTCAGGAAGCCCGACTGCTGGAGCTTGCCTACGAACTCGAAGACGCCCGGCCGTGGGCGCAGATTCACCCATGACCCGCGACTACATTCTCAACCAAGGTTTCGCCGATGAGCGAAAGCGGTTGGCCGGCATGGAATCTCTGTGGGATCCCGGGTCGCAGGCGCTGCTCGACGAACTCGGCATTGGCGGCGGTTGGCGCTGCCTCGAGGTCGGCGCCGGCGGCGGATCGATGGTGCAATGGATGGCGGACCGCGGCGCCAGCGTCCTGGCGATCGACATCGATACCCGATTCGTCGATTCGCTAGCCTCGGATGCGATCGAGGTACGCCGCGTCGACTTGCGTACTGATCCGCTGCCACAGGACGAGTTCGATCTCGTTCACTCTCGGCTAGTGCTCGAGCACCTCTCTGACCGACGTCAGATCCTCGACCGCCTGGCCGCGACGCTCCGCCCCGGCGGATGGATGGTCATCGAGGACTACGACTGGACGTGCTTCGGCTTCGAGGGTGAGAGCCCGGGATTCAGCGATATCGCCGAAGTCATTCTGGGTTTCATGGCGAAGGCCGGATTCGAACGGGACTATGGGCGCCGTGTGGTCGCTGATATTGAGGCCGCGGGACTCACCGACGTTCGCGGCGAGGGTCGGGCCCGGCTGATCGGCCCGTCGTCACCTGGCTTCGATTTCTTTCGGTTGACCTTCGAGAGCCTTCGTGGAGCCATCGTGGACGCAGGGCTGCTGTCGGCCGAGGAAGCTGACGCCGCGGCAGAGCAATTCAATGAGGACGTCCGGCTACTCACCCCGTTGATGATGGCCGGAATCGGCCGCCGCGCCTGACCCGACAACGAAATCCGTTGCGTCGGTGCAATAGCGCTGTAACGCGAGCACGTCCGAGTTAACGCCGTGGACATTCCGCGCAGCGGTGCGTGAAACTTTCCGGCCCCACCATCCCTGTTTGTGGAGACATCTGCGCCCACAACCGTCCGGTCACCGGAGATCGCCACCGCCTCGGGCAACACATTTGTGTGCCTCGTCCGGTTCGCGCTGGCGAACATCCGCCGTCGTCCCGAACGGTTCGTGTTGTCCGTGCTCGGCATCGCGCTTGCGATCGCGTGCGTCACCGTCGTTCGGACGATCTCGGCGAGTTTCGCGATCACCGGCGCCGATTCCGTCACCGACGTGTTGGGTGGCGCCCAACTGTGGGCGGTGCCTGCCGCTGGCGTGCACTACGACAGCAATGCCCAGGCCCTTGTCGCCGACGGTGCCGCGCCGGTCATCACCGTTCCTGCCGGCTGGACCGCGACCCGTGTCTTGTCCGGAGTCACTGATATCAACGGCAGTACGGTGTCGCTGCGGGGAACCGACGAAATACCCAGTGATCAAGCCATTTTGGGCGCTGACCTAGCCAGCCGGCTCGACCTGCAGCCCGGCGACCGGCTCGTGGTGGGCGGGCAGAGGCTCGTCGTGACGGTGGTAGGCAGTGGCCAGTCGATCACCGTGACCACACCGCTTGCCCAGTCGATCGTCGGTGACAACGGGTGGTGGACGATCTTCGCGCCGGCCGGCGACGAGAAGCGCCGCGACCTCGGGCAGATCTTCGGCGGCGCGGTCGGACTGGAGTCGACGTCGGACCCGTCGGTCAAGCCGGATCCCAACGGGCACGGCCTCATCTACGACACCGTCGGCGGCTCCGGGCCGTTGACCTTCGAGCAGAAGTTCTCGGCGCTGTTCTCCGCCAAGGTGACGGGCTCGACGCTCGGCCTGATCTCGACCATCGGTCTCGGCCTCGGTTTCGTGATCGCGGTGTCGTCGTTCCTGGCCGCTGTCCAGGAACGAAGGCGCGAGTTCGGCATCATGTCCAGCATCGGGCTGGCCGACGAAGTGCTTTACTTCTTCCTCGTCGAGTCGGGGATCGTCTTCATCACCGCGTATCTGGTCGGCGTGATCGGCGCGGGAGCCGCTGTCGCGCTGGTGATTCCCGGCATCGCCACACCAACCGCGTGGCTGCAGGCCTCGGGCATGGTCGCGGCGTTCCTTCCCGCGATGGCGATCGTCGGCGCCCTGATTCCGGTGCACCGGCTGCTCCAACAACGTCCGGTTTCGCTCCTGGGGGACCACTGATGCTAAGTAGAGGTTTGTCCTATGGATGGCTGGCGGCGCGCCGGCGGATCCGCGAGATGGTGCTGCCTGTCGTCACGACCGCCACGGGTGCGTTTCTGGTGGTGATCGTGTTCGGCATGTCCGACGGGATCCGCGCACAGTCGGCGTCGCTGGGCCACGCCGAGGAGATCCGCCGCGCCGTCCTGCTGATCGCAGTGACCGTTCTGCTCGTGGGCGTGGTCGAGGTGGCCGTGGCGACCACCCGCACCGTCGCCCATCGCACTCGCGAACTCGGGGTGCTCGGCGCCAATGGTGTGCCGCGCACACCCGTGGTGGCCGCGCTGCTGGTGGAGCCGGTGATCGCGGCGGTGCTGGGCGCGCTGGCCGGTGCGCTACTGGCCGCGGTGACCGGGATCGTGCTTGGCGCAGCTGGTTTGGTCGCGACGGGAGTGTCGGTCGAGGGGCTGATGCTCGGTGCGGCGATCTCGGTCGGCGTCAGCATCGTCGCGGCGCTGGCCACCAGCATTGTGCCCACCTGGAACGCCGCCTCGCGGCCACCGATCCGCTCCCTGACCGCAGGAGGCTAGAGATGACCGCAATCGACGAAACCGCAGCCACCACGTTTCACACCGACGAACCCAGGCCGGTGATCGAGATCTCGGATGTGTGGAAGCTGCACAAGCTCGGCGATGAGGTGGTCCGTGCGCTCGTCGCCGCCGAATTACAGGTGATGCCAGGTGAATTCGTGTGCTTGATGGGACCGAGCGGCAGCGGCAAGTCGACCCTGCTCAATATCATCGGTGGGCTCGACCGACCGACCAAGGGAACGGTGAAGCTCGCGGGGCGCGACACGTCGCTGCTGACCGAGAGCCAGTTCGCGGCGCTGCGCCACGACACCATCGGGTTCATCTTCCAGAGCTACAACCTGATTCCATTTCTGTCGGCGGTGGAGAACGTCGAACTGCCACTGATGTTTGAACCCTACGACCGGAAGTCGTTGCGCAAGAGGGCACTCGAACTACTCGAGCTCGTCGGGCTCGGACATCGGATTCACCACCAGCCGACGAAGATGTCGGGCGGAGAACAGCAGCGCACCGCGATCGCACGGTCGCTGATCAGTAGCCCAACGCTCGTTCTGGCCGACGAGCCGACGGCCAATCTCGACCACCGCACCGGGGAGACGGTGGTGCGCATGTTGCGCGACCTGTGTTCCACGCTGGGCGTCACCGTTGTCGCCAGCACGCACGACCCCACGGTGGCCGACGAAGCGAGCCGTGTCGTCCGGATGAAAGACGGACAAATCGTCAACTGACCCAACGGCATTGGGAGAGTCATTATGACCCAAGAACTCGAGGCGGCCCCGCCGTCGTCACAACGCGACGCGCTCATGACAACCGAGCTCGTCCCCGAGCAGGTGTTGCCCAAGGTCCTGGGCACCTTCGGACTGACCGCCACCTACGTCTTCATCATCTGCTGGATCACCGGGTCGTCGGTGATGGCCGGTGGTGGCTGGACAGCGATCCCGATGTGGATCCTCGGCATCATCACCTTCTTGGTGCCCGCCGCCCTGGCGGTCGCCGAATTGGGGAACCTGTGGCCCGGCCAAGGTGGCGTGTACATCTGGGCGTTCCGGACCATGGGGGAGCGATGGTCGTTCCTCGGCGGTTACCTGTCCTGGGTGCCCGTCGTTCTGAACACCGCGTCCTCGCCTGCGATCGTGCTCCAGTTCATGCTCCTGGCCTTCCACGCGGAGCTCGGGCTCACGGTGAGCATCGTTGTGCAGCTGGTGATCCTGTGGACAGTCGTTGGGTTGGCGCTCGCGAAACTGGCCGCCAATCAGCGGATCATGAACATCACGTTCGTGGTCTACGGCGTGCTCACCTTGACGATCTTCATCTGCGGTGTCATCTACGCCGCCGGGCACGGGTCCGCAACCCCATTCAGCCTGCACGACTCGCTGGTGCCGAACTTCGCGGGCGCTGGCTTCCTGTACGGCACGGTGCTGCTCTACCTGGTCGGCGTCGAGACGCCGTTCAACATGGGCGCGGAGTTCCTGTCGGTCAAGCGCAGCGCCACCAAGATGATCACGTGGGGATCAGCGGCGCTGATCGCGATCTACCTGTTGACGACGCTCGGCACGATGATGGTGCTGCCGGGCGACCAGATCGACCCGGTCACCGGTGTCATCGGAAACCTGGGCACCTCCGGCTTCCCCGGTCTGATGGAAGTCTGCGCTGTGATCCTCGCTGTCATCGTCTTCGTGGCCATGACGACCTATCAGGTGGCGTACTCGCGGTTGATCTTCGTCTCCGGGCTGGAGCGTCATCTGCCGCGAATCTTCACTCACCTCAACCCGCGGACCCGCAACCCGGTCACCGCGGTGCTGATCCAGGGCGTGCTGTCGTCGCTGATTCTCGTCGGCCTGTACTCGCAGAGCAGCATGGCCAACGTGACGGTGTATCTGCAGGGTGGCCTGAGCGTCGTGTGGCTGATCTCCGGATTCTTCTTCTTCGTTCCGCTGGTGATTGCACGCAAGAAGTACGCGGATCGCTATGAGTCCGAGGACTTCTGGAGGATTCCCGGCGGCATGCCCGCGGTTTACGCGGTCGCGGCGATCGGCATCATCGCGACGTGCGCAGGCGTGTACTACTCGTTCGCTTCGCCCTGGATCGATGTTCCGGCGGCAACCTGGATGACCTGGGTCGGCAGCATCGCGGTCGGCATGTTCGTGCTCGGCGCCATCGTTTACTTCTTCGGCAGGCGATCGGCGGCCAAGGTCACTCAGGAAGACGCACTGGCACATCTGGCGGTTCTCGAGTTGAAGGACGATGCCAAATGACGGTGGAAAGCACCGTGCCCAGCACGGAGGCGATTGACAACACGGCGCGGTATCCACTGGATCCGTTGACCGGCGCGGAGATCGAGACCGCCGCGACAGTGATCACCGACTCCGAATACGCCACGCCAACACTGAAATTCGTGATGATCCAGTTGGCCGAGCCGGACAAGACGCCGGGGCTGACCTTCGGCGGCGTGGTTGACGTGCCCCGACGCGCGTTCGTATCCATGTACGACGGCGCGGCCAAGTTGGTTTACGAGGCGATCGTCGACATCGGGGCGCGCGTCATCGACTCGTGGACGGCGGTGCCAGGGCGGTTTCCGTCCTACCTCGTCGAGCACATGACCGGCGTGGAAGCGGTGGTGCGGGCTGACCCGCGCTGGCAGGACGCCATGCGCAAGCGCGGCGTCAGCGATTTCGACCTGGCCATGATCGACCCTTGGCCCGCAGGCTATTACGGCAGCCAGGATCACTACGACAACTCGCCGCTGATCTGTCGCCCGCTGACGTTCATGCGCGCCGCACCCTCCGAGCACGGGTACGCGCGACCCGTCGAGGGCCTGATCGTCACCTTCGACCTCGACGCCATGAAAGTCATCGACATCGAGGACCACGGTGCCGTGCCGCTGCCGCCGACCGCGGGTAACTACGCCGAGCAGTTCATGTTCGACGAGAACAACCGGCCTGCGTTCAGCCAGTTCCGCGACGACGTCAAGCCGATCGAAATCACCCAGCCCGACGGCCCGAGCTTCACCGTCGACGGGTGGAAGGTGCAGTGGCAGAAATGGTCGATGCGGGTGGGCTTCAACCCACGCGAAGGCATCTCCCTTCACGAGATCACCTACACCGACCGCGGCGAGACTCGGCCGATCATCTATCGAGCCTCGCTGTCGGAAATGGTTGTGCCATACGGCGATACCGAGCCAACGCACTGGAACAAGAACGTCTTCGATATGGGTGAAGTCGGGATGGGCTTTTCCGCCAACCCGCTTACCCTGGGCTGCGACTGTCTGGGTGAAATCTACTACTTCGACGGCACGGTCAATGACTCTGCAGGCAACGCCGTCACCATCCCCAACGCGATCTGCATGCACGAGGAAGACTACGGAATCTCCTGGAAGCACACCGATTTCCGTACCGGCGAGGTGGAAGTCCGACGCGCCCGCCGGCTGGTGATCTCGATGATCTGCACCGTCGGCAACTATGAGTACGGATTCTTCTGGTACTTCTACAACGACGCGTCGATCGAGGTCGAGGTCAAGCTGTCCGGGGTGCTGACCACCGGGGCCGTCAAGGACGGTGAGGAACCGCGATGGGGAAAGCTGGTCGCGCCCAACATCTATGGCCCGAATCACCAGCACTTCTTCAACTTCCGGCTCGACATGAGCGTCGACGGGGCGGGCAACAGCGTCTACGAAGTCGACTCGATCCCCGAACCGGACCCGGAGCTGAACCCGCATCACAACGCGTGGATCACCCGCGACACCTTGGTGGCTTCCGAGGCCGACGGGGCGCGTGACTGGGACTGGTCGAAGGGCCGGTATTGGAAGATCACCAACCCGTCGAAGAAGAACGAGCTCGGCGGCCCGGTGGCGTACAAGCTGACGCCGAGGGAGGTCGTACCGGTGATGGTGCAGGAAGGCTCCTACATCTACGACCGGGCGCGGTTCGTGCAGCACAACTTGTGGGTGACGAAGTATGACCCCGCCGAGAAGTTCGCGGCGGGCGACTACATGTACCAGTCGTCCGATATGCAGGGCCTGCCGGAGTACATCGCGGACGACGCGCCGCTGGAGGACACCGACGTGGTGCTCTGGTACACCGTCGGCGCGCATCACGTGGTGCGGCCGGAGGACTGGCCGGTGATGCCGTGCGCCTACACCGGATTCCATCTCAAGCCGGTGGGCTTCTTCGACGGCAATCCGGCGCTGGACATCCCGCCCTCACCGCCGGCGGCCTGCCGCCACCACTAA
>Ga0075421_100004213_pt1 | contig 17349 bp, 13 predicted proteins | sample SoiMetdeltSBSDD5_FD_75292 | JGI IMG/M metagenome (GOLD analysis project Ga0075421, IMG submission 75292) | Bulk soil microbial communities from a Populus tree surrounding site in Tennessee, USA - Soil MetaG P. deltoides SBSDD5 | ecosystem: Environmental > Terrestrial > Soil > Tree plantation...
TGACTGGCGACTGGCGACTGGCGACTGGCGACTGGCGACTGGCGACTGGCGGCGGGCGGCGGGCGGCGGGCGGCGGGCGGCGGTGAAGATGCGGAAACCCTCGGGATTGCCAATCTCATCACGACAAGCCTCTCGGGAGTGGTCCGCTTTCTACCAGTCGCCAGCCGCCAGCCGCCAGTCGCCGGAGGCGTGTGACGAACCGGAACCGGATCGGGTTTGGCGGCCTGAATCCCTCAGTGGAGCCGAAGCGTGATGTCCACAACACTCGAGTCGGCTATCTTACACCAGATCAACCGCCTCCGAGCCCGCAGCGGGGCTCGGCGGACCCTGGCAGGTTACGAATGATGACGGCTCGTGATGCGCGGGAAGAATCGACCGTGACGTCGGGCCCGCCGTCACTCAGGCTTATTGGTGGGCGAAACGGACGCGGCATGAGCACCATAGACATGTCGATCGTTCAGCGCGCAAAGCGCGGCGACCGGGCCGCCTTCGCTGCGCTGGTCGATTTCTATTATGCGCGCTCCCTACGCTTCGCCGTTCACATGCTCGGCAACAGTCAGGATGCCGAGGAAGCGGTGCAGGACACGTTCGTGCGGGTGCACGGCGCCCTCCATCGCTACGATGAGTTCGATCGGTTCGAGTCGTGGCTGTTCCGCATCCTCGCCAACCGATGTCGAACCATGATGGGACGCGAGGCGCGGCGGTCACGCGTGCTCGTGTATGGCGATCTCGCACAGGACCGCGGGACGCCCCCCGATGTGGACGCGATCGTATGGCGTGAGGAGATCCAGACAGCGTTGGCCGCACTCCCGGCCGCGCAGCGGGAAGCGTTCCTGCTGCGTCACGTGGAAGGCCTCGAATACGAGGAAATGGGCAGAGTTACCGGCGCCGGCGTATCGGCGCTGAAAATGCGAGTCAAGCGCGCCTGCGAGTTCCTTCGGCTGCGCCTCGCGGAGGTGGAACGTGCGTGACATCAACGAAGATGGCGATGAGATGATCAGGCGCATCGTCGACGAGCTCAAGACACTGCCGGCCGTGCCCGCGGACGCGACGGCCCGCGTGCTCGCGCGCGTGGATGCGGCGCGACGCGGCGAAGGCGCCAGCGACTACGGGTCGGCGGACGACGATGACGTGATCTTCTTTCCGGCGACCACGGAGGAGATGCGCGCGTTCCCCAGCGCGGGCAGCGAGGCCGTTCGCGCGCGCACCTCGCCCGGTGCGTCACGCGGAACGGGCCGGTTCAGCCGTCGATTCATCATCTCGCTGCCAGCGGCGATCGGCTATGCGCTGGCCGCGACGCTGGCAGGCTTCCTGATTCGCGGCGCTGTGCCACGACGCCCCAGCGAGCCCACCGTCGCGCGGCTGCCCAACGCTCCAGTGGCCGAGTCGTTAGGCGCGAGGACGAAGGTGGTGCCCGCGGCTGCCAGCACGCGCGCGCTGCAGGAAGCGCCGCTCAAGGTGCAGTTCGTACTCGACGCGCCGCGCGCGAAGAGCGTGACGGTGGTCGGCGACTTCAACGCCTGGGATGGGAGCAAGACGCGGCTCGAGCGTGACTCGACCACTGGCGTGTGGAGCGCGCTCGTGGACGTGCGCCCCGGACGTCACGTCTATGCGTTCCTGGTCGATGGCAAGACGTGGACGCTCGATCCGAACGCTCCGCGCACGAAGGATCTCGACTACGGCACGGAGCAATCGGTGATGATCGTGGGGATGCAGTGATGCGAGCAGATCGTCTCGTGCGCTGCGTTCGATGGACGTGGGCCGTCGCGGTGCTCGTGGCCGCACGCTCCGCGTCAGCCCAGGCGTCCCAGGGTCTCGACTCGGCGACCGCGGCGGCCATCGCGCCAATCGTGGAGCAGGCTCGCGCCGAAAAGCTTCCGGTCACACCGCTCTACGCGAAGGCCCGTGAGGGACAGGTACAGCGGGTGCCGGTTGCGAAAATCGAAGCCGCTGTGCGCACGCTCGCTGACCGCATGCGCGAGGCGAACGAGGCGCTCGCACCCGACGCCAGCGAGCAGGAGCTGAACGCCGCCGCCGACGCCATCAAGAGCGGCGTTCCCGCCCAGACGCTACGGGCGATGCGGAAGGCGGGTGGGGATGGATCGCTCGCGGTGCCAATCGGCGTGCTGACACAGCTGATTGCCCGTGGGGTTCCGGTGGAGCGTGCCTCGATGGAAGTCGTCGCGCTGCTCCAGAAAGGAGCCGTCGCGAGAAACTTCATTGCCCTCGAGGAGAGCGTCCGTCAGGATGTCCTGGCTGGCCGGCGCCCGGACGAGAGTCTGGATTTGCGATTGAAGGGGATCATCCCCAATCTTCCTCAATCCTCAGCGGCAGACGGGCTCACGAACGCTTCGGCTCCCAGACGCCCGCGCTAAACACCAACCAGGCAGTCTGCAGCACACCTCCTGGCCGGGCTACCTCGTTGTGTTCGCCGTCTTCGCGTACTTCACCTGCGCGAGGGCGGCGAACGCACAATGGGCCCGGCAAACGACCCTCGACGTCGGTGCCACGCACCTGACGAGAGACGACTTCGCAGACACCGGGGGCGGCACTGTCGCCGGGTTGTGGAGCCGTTGGAGCGAACGCGTCTCGCTGGTCGCGAGCGGCGCAGCAACCCGGGTGTCCGACGGGCAATCCACGGGCATTGCGCTCGGGTCTGCCTCGTACACGGTTCCCGTGAACCGCGTGCGGCTCGAGGGTGGCGGTACCGGGACGATCCTCGGCACGACCGACTACGCGCCGTCGTCCAGTTGGATGGCCTTTGGGCGGGCACATCTACTCGGCGCCGGGTGGGGTGCATGGCTTGGCGGGAGTGGCGGTAACGTCCATGTCGAGCGAACGACGTTCCCCGCGACGACGGGCGAGCTCGGTGCGTGGTATCGACGCGGGGGCCAGCGGGTCACGGTGAGCGCGATCACCGTGACCACATCGACCGTGTCGACGCTCATCCTCAGCGACGAGAGCCTGGTCCGTGCGCACGATCCAGTGCGCTACGCTGACGTCTCGCTCATCGGTCACGGCACGTGGCGCCGCTTCGAGGTGGACGCGATCGCGTTGTCCCGCCACACATGGAAGGGGGACCTCGCGTCCGTTCCGGCAGCGTCGGTCGCCGGCGCCTGGTGGATGCTGCCGAACGTCGCGATCGCAGCCGCGGCGGGCCGCCAGCTTGCCGATCCGATACGAGGGACCGTGCGGGCGCGTTATGCCACGGTGGCCCTCCGGTTGTCGGCGGAGCGACACGGTCCGGTCGCGCCCCTCCGCAAGCCGCCGATGGTCTCGCCGGGGGCAGCCTCGCTTATCGCGACGCCGACGGGCAAGGGAGCGGCGGTTCTGCTGGTGCACGCACCCGGCGCCCGAAGTGTCGAGCTCATGAGCGACCTCACGGGCTGGGAGCCGAAAGCGCTCGACCGAAAGAGCGGCCGATGGGAGCTGCGCCTAACGACTCAGCCGGGACCGCACCACGTCGTGGTGCGCATCGATGGCAAGGCCTGGATCGTCCCGGCAAATCTGCCGCGTATCGATAACGAGATGGGCGGTACGGTTGGGCTTATCGTGATTCCGTGAGGGCGCCTGCAGATCCGTGCCAGATCCACGCACTCGTCCGTTCCGGCCATGAGCGCGTCGGCGTAGCCTAACGCACACCAGCGATGTGACGCGCATCACACGAAAAAGCGAATTCGGTCAGGACGCCGTTGGATCGCGAAAATCTGACGAAACTGGCCCCGATCCTGCCAACCACACAGGCTTGGCCCGTATAGAAATCACGACGTGCTGTCGAGCGGCGTCCGGGCTGCGCCGCCGTGCGTCAAAAGAAGTTAAAGGAGTCACCGATGCAAACCCGCACCCTCTTTGCCGCAGTCGCTGCCGCGGCCATCGCCGCGGTCGTCACCCCGTCCCTCTCGGCCGCGCAGGATACCACGGCGAAAAAGACGACGGTGTCCAAAGGCGAAGTCGCGATGCAGCCGAGCTTCAGCTCGCTCATCTCCGCCATCAACATGGGCACGGCCAGCTCAGACAAGATCAAAGCGCTGACGACCGTCAATGCCGCGGACGTGCAGTTCGTCAACGTCGAAGACCTGCTCAAGGGCAACGACCCGCAGGCCCTCAACGACGCGCTGTCGAAGAACAAGGAAGGCATCGACGCACTGCGCACGGCGTTAGGCGGCAACCCGGCGCTCAGCCTGCTCCTGGCCTCGGATAGCGCTGCGACCACGATGCCCAGCCCGACCGCGAAGCCGTCGGCCAAGAATATCGTGGCGGCCGATGTCAGCGCGGACAACAAGGTCGTCCTGTACTATTGGAAGAAGGCGTAACCCAGCACGATCGAGGACGGTCGAACCGACCGGCAACGGTCCTCGGACACCAGAACGATACGGGACGCTCGTTTGAGCGTCCCGTCTTTTTTTTTTGGCTTTGATGGTGTTCCTCTTGACATTCTACAGGAACACTCGCATTCTCCTGTAGACACACGACAGGAGAGTGCGTGGCGACCGACAACACCGACGTCCTGCAAGGGACGCTCGACATGCTCATCCTCAAGGCGCTCTCGCTCGAGCCCATGCACGGATGGGGTATCTCGCAACGCATTCAGCAGATCTCCCGCGACGTCCTGCAGATCAATCAGGGCTCGCTGTATCCGGCGCTACACCGGCTCGAGCGTCGCGCCTGGATTGATTCGGACTGGGGAACCTCGGAGAACAATCGCCGCGCGAAGTACTACCGGCTCACGTCGCTCGGCAAGAAGCAGCTGGCCGAGGAGCGCGCGAGCTGGCAGCGCTTCAGCCTGGCCGTCGAGCGCGTTCTGCAGACGACCTGAGAGTCCCCCCTGGATGCTCTGCACCTCCTGACCCGGCGTGTCCGCGGCTACATACGTCCGCTCTTCGCTCGGCGTGACGCGGAAGCCGACCTCGACGAGGAGATCGAGTTTCACCTCGACGCCGAAATCGCCGAGCGAATCCGGCGTGGGATGACGCCCGAGGCCGCGCGCACGTCGGCGCTCCGCGACTTCGGTGGCGTGTCCCGGTTCAAGGACGAGTGCCGCGACGCCTGGGGGATCCGCGTGGTGGACGAGCTCTCGCGCGACGCGCGTTACGGTCTGCGCGCGCTGCGGCGCGCGAGAGCGTTCACAGCGGTCGCGGTGCTGACGATCGCGCTCGGGGTGGGCGCCGCGACGAGGATCTATTCGGTCGTCCAATCCGTGCTCCGCCCTCTGCCGTACCACGATCCCGCCTCGCTCGTTGCGGTGGTCACGACCTATCGTGGCAAGGATGACGCGACGTCCGCGCTCGACTTCGTCGATTGGAGGCGCGCGTCGAAGACCTTCTCCGGAATGGCGGCGATGGGGACGGACGCCATGACGCTGACGGGTGGGGGCGAGCCGGAGCGGCTTTACGCGGCGTCGGTCAGCGCGAGTCTGTTCTCGATCCTTCGTGTACAGCCGGATGCCGGCCGCGTCTTCCGCGTGGGCGAGGACTCCATAGGGGCGGCGCGCGTCGTCATGCTGAGCGAGGCGCTGTGGCGACGGCGATTCTCCGGCGACACCGGCGTGGTTGGCCGCGCGGTGAACCTCGATGGTAATCCGCATACGGTTGTCGGTGTTCTTCCGACGCGCATGTCGTATCCGGCGACCGCCGACATCTACGTGCCGCTGGTGTTTCCAGCCGACGACCTCGACGAGGGCAATCGCGGAGCTCGTTACTACGATGTCGTTGCCAGACTCGCGCCGGGCGCCACGATCGACCAGGCGCGCGTCGAGATGCGCACGCTCGCGTCACGGCTCGCCGCGGCGCACCCGCAGGCAGACGAAGGTGTCTCGGTACGCGTCGCGCCTCTGCTGGACGAAGCGGTTGGGACTTTCCGGAGGCCGTTGCTCGTGCTTCTGGGTGCCGCGGGAGTACTGCTCCTCATCGCCTGCGCGAATGTGGCGAACCTGCTGCTCGTCCGTTCGGCCGGGCGAGACGGCGAGCTCGCGGTCCGTACGGCGCTCGGCGCGGGCCGGTCGCGTCTCGTCCGCCAACTCGCGACGGAGGCACTCGTCCCGTTTCTCGTCGGCGGAGCGCTTGGCACGGCTCTCGCCACGTTAGGCACGCGATGGTTCGCCGTTGCCGCGGCGGGTACGGTGCCGCGACTCACCGATGCGGGCGTCGACCGCGGCGCGCTCGTATTCGCCCTGCTCGCGACGCTCGCGACTGGAGTCGTCTTCGGCGTCGTTCCAGCGCTTCGGTCAGCACGCCTTGGCGTCTCGGACACGCTTCGTGCTGTTGGACGGTGGAATCAGGGGTCGATCGGCCGGCGCCGAGCCCGCACGGCCATCGTCGGGTCGGAAGTGGCGCTCGCGGTGATGCTGCTGGTCGTCGCGGGGCTCGTCGTGCGCAGCTTTCGGCATCTCATGGCCGTGGACCCTGGCTTCCGCCGTGACGGCGTGGTCACGTTCCGGCTCGAGCTGCCTAACACGCGCTACGGCGACGCGACGACGCGCCGGGCGTTCGCGGCGCAGCTCGACGACCGCGTCCGCGCCCTTCCGGGTGTGAGTGCGAGCGGGCGCGTGCTCCGAGCGCCGCTCAGCGAATACAACTTCAATGTCGGCTTCTCCATTGACGGCTGGCCGGCCGAAACCGGAGCGCGCAGGCCCGCCGTTCAGGTGCGCATCGCGTCTCCAGGCTACTTCGAGGCGATGGGCATTCGTCTCGCCCGCGGACGGACGTTCTCCGTTCGCGACGACGCCAGAGCGCCGCAGGTCGTGGTGATCAACCAGGCGATGGCGCGCAAGTATTTCTCCGGTGACGATCCGCTCGGCAAGCGGGTCTGGCTGGGCTGGGAAGAGGACGGCGTTAGGCGCGGCGGAGCGATCGTCGGCATCGTTGACGACGTTCGACAGTTTGGGCTCGATCGGCCGCCGGAGCCGGAGATGTACCTGCCGTACGATCAGACGCCGGTCGGACCGATGACGGTGGTCGCGCGCACCTCGGCTTCGCCGGACGTGGTGTTCGCGGCAGCCCGGGCGGCCGTCCGCGAGCTCGATCCGGATCTGCCGCTCTTCGAGCTCAGCACGCTCGAACGCCGGTTCGAGGATTCGGCGGCACGTCCACGGCTGTACATGTCGCTCCTGGCCGCGTTCGCGGGTGTCGCGGTTTTTCTAGCCGCGATCGGGCTGTACGGAGTGCTTTCGTACGCGGTACGACTCGAGACGCGGGAGATCGGGATCCGGCTCGCGCTCGGCGCAACGCGCCCGAACGTCGCGCGCACGGTCGTCGGTAGCTCGCTCAAGGTGACCATTATCGGGGCCGCGTTAGGTCTGGCCGGGGCGCTTGCCGTCTCGCGGCTGCTGCAGGCGCTGTTGTTCGGCGTGAGCTCGACCGATCCGCGCACGTATGCCGCGGTTGTCGCGCTCATCCTGCTCGTCGGTGTCCTTGCCAGCTGGATTCCTGCCCGCCGCGCAACGGCAATCGACCCGGCGACAGCACTCCGCGGCGAGTAGAAGCAGGGAAGCGGGAGACGGGAGGCGGGAGACGGGTAAGATGCGGAAACCCTCGGGAGGCTCATCTCCGGTTGAGAGGCCGCCCGAGGGCTTTACGTCTCCCGTCTCCCGTCTCCCGGTTATTTGGTCTGCGCTGCCTGAGGTGCTGGCGTTGGGCAGCCTGCCCATCGACCTTCGATCAACTGGGGACCGGCGAGGCGGCGGAGCGCTACTTCGTTCGATGCCACGGCCCGTCGAGCGCGCGCCCGGCTGATCGTCCAGCTGCGCCAGTCCGTCGCAGTTCCGGGGCCCCAGTCGTTCAGCAGTCGTCGGGCGGCCTGGCATCGTTCGCCGTAGTCGATGCTCTCGCGAGCGCCGTCGGCGCGACCGATCACGGAGTCGGCAGGGGTCGCGGCGACGTTTGTGCCCTGCGCGCCAGGTATGACCCAGCCCGCGGGTGGCGCTACGCGGTCTCTCGCGAGGTACTCGGCCAGCGGCGGCGCTGCGTCCCCGCCTAACCTGGCGATATACGTCACGTCGACCTCTTTGCCGTCGGCCGCCCGCGCGATGTTGAATCGCGCGACGTACCCGGCCGGGTCGGCAAAGTTGAGCGCGATGAGTGTTGTCCATCCCGACACGAGCAGACCGGTCGTGAAGCGTCGTTCACGGCCACGCAGCACGGTCGCGGCAAACCACATGAAAACGATCGCGAGCCACCCCATGAACACGGTGGCAAACAGCCGATCCTCGGTCAGCCCGTAGGCCGACTGGTAGAGCCGCATGCGCGCGATCGCGGAATACATGATGATGCCGAGCAGGGACAGCAGCGTTCCGGACAGAACGCGATACACGAAGTCCGCGCGTGCGCTGTCGCGGCGCAGGAGCGCGTTTGCGGAAAGCAGGACGGGCAGCACCAGCGCCGACACGGTGACGAGCTCGAAGAAGCCACGGCGCGCGTAGTCGGCGTAGCTCATGCCGGCCGTCGCCTGCACGAGCGCGTCGCCGCCGAAGAAATAGCGGAGCTGGACGGCCACGAACGCGGCGAAAAGCGCGACGAGTGAGCCTAACGCGGTCGATACCTCGATCAAGCCGAGCGCGCTGTCGGGGAAGGGAAGACTCCGCATCCCCCGGCTGGTGGAGAGCACCGTGGCGCGCAGCAGTCCGCCGACGAACCAGGCGATGATACCACTCACCGCCAGGTGTGACGCGACCGTCGCCGCGTCGATGTGGAACACGTCTCCGGCCAGACGCGCGAACACCGGATCAGCCGACGCGAACAGGCTGCCGAACACGAGGAGCAGCGGAATGGCGACCAGGAGCGCGCGGAGCGCTGCGATCGCGCGGCTCGCGCCACGCACACCGGCCACCTCGCGGAACGATACGTCGGAGAGCAGCAGTGCGATCATCCCCACGAACATGCTGATGCCGAGTGTCATCGCGCTGTGGGCGAGCTCGCGAAAGCGGCTCTCGAGCACGCGGTGCTCCGTTCCCTGCGCGATGGCGACGGAGAGCAGCGCCAGCGTGCCGAAGAGCGCGAGCGTGTTGTAGGCAACGAGCCCTTCCGAGTCGCGCAACGAGAAGAGGAGACTGAGCGCGACGATTGGCATGAGCAGCCACCGCGCATCCGTCGGGATCGCCTCGTAGCGACGCCGCGCGAGCGTGAGCATCGCGGCGATGATCGCGACGGACCAGACGGTCATGTTCGCGCCCCACGAAGGCACACGGAGAATCGCGTCGCCCACGATACCGAGCAGCAGTGCGTCGGCGAGGGTGCGCGCGGCGAGTCGAGCCCGGTCCTCGGTGCCGTCGAGCCCGAGCGACTCGGGCGACCGCGGTGCGGGGGTGGAGGCGGGTAGTTCGGCCGGAGCGGCGGACATGGTCAGGGTCGAAGGAGTGGCGCTGCGCCATAGGTACGCAAATGAGACGCCAGTGTCAAGTACTTCGCAATGTAAAGTGCCTCGGTCGACCTGTCCGTGATGGCCGCACAGTCCCGTCGCGGGCGGGCTATCGCCCGCGCGTGACTCGCGGCATCGTATGCGAAGTCACCGCGCCGAGAGGTTGCCGTGCACGCCGCCAAGTGGCTCTCCCGTCATGCCTTGATCCGCGCCGCCGGCATCTCGGCGGCCGTGGCCGGGCTCACCTCCGTCGCCGCCGGGCAGGTGGTTCGCGGGGTCGTTGTCGAAGAAGCGTCCGGCCGGGGACTCCCCGGAGTGGTCGTCGTCCTGCTCGATTCAGCTGGCAATCGACTCAGTGGTGTCCTCGTCGGTGACGACGGCCGTTTCGCCGTCCGCGCCATGGCAGCGGGACGATATGCGCTGCGCGCCGAGCGGATCGGGTACCGGGCCGACACGCCGACGGCGGTTACGCTCGGCGCGGGCCAGACCGTAGAGCTCCGTCTCGTGACGCGGCCGGTTCCCGTCGTGCTCGGGGCCGTACGGGTCACGGGAAAATCGCCCTGCGTCGCGGGAGCCAGCGACGGGCGAGAGGTCTCGGAGGTCTGGGAGGAAACGCGAAAGGCGTTGTTCGCCACCGACCTCACACAGCAGCAGGAGCTGTTCAGCGCGCGCGTGTCACGCTTCGAGCGCACGCTGGACGCGCGCACCGGTCGAGTCACCAACTTGCAGACCCGGGAAGCGAGAGCGGTTACTCGCAGCCCGTTCGTGAGCGAGACCGCCGCCCGCCTGTCAGCCAACGGGTACGTTAGGCAGAACGCGACCGAATCGGTCTTCTACGCGCCGGACGCGGCAGTGCTGCTCTCGAACGAGTTCCTCCGGGATCACTGCTTCCGATTGCGCGCCGGCGAGGGAAAGCGAGAAGGGTTGATCGGGCTTGCCTTCGAGCCGGTGAAGGGGCGCGACAAGCCAGACATTCTGGGCACGCTCTGGATCGACGAGAAATCAGCCGAGCTCCGCGACCTCGAGTTCGCGTACCGTGGCGTGGAGAACCTTCCGCGAGAGTCGAAGAGCGAGGATTTCGGCGGGCACATCGAGTTCCACCGAATGCCGACCGGCGCGTGGATCGTGGAGCGATGGATCATTCGGATGCCGCTGCTTGCGGACAGGGGGAAGCTCGCGCGCGAGCCGCTCGTGATTCCGGGGTCGGCTCCCTCACGTGCCGATCGCATTCAGCTCGCCGGAATACATGAAGAGGGCGGAGAAGTTCTGGAGACGGTCGCGCGTGGCGCACGCCGGGAGCTCACGACCGAAGTCGCGAGCGTACGCGGCGTCGTGTTCGACAGCACGCGTATGGCGCCACTGAAGGATGCCCGCGTGTTTCTCGACGGGACGCAGTTCTCGACGCGATCCACGAGCGACGGAAGCTTCCTGATCGAGAAGGTCCCCCCCGCCACGTATTCGATCTCCGTCATACACCCCCGCTTCGACTCGCTCGGCGTGGTAGCGCCGGCGATGAGCATCGAGCTGCGCCCTAACGAGGAGAGCTCGGCCCGGTTGGCGGGTCCATCGAGCTCCACGATCTTCGCGCGCGAGTGCAACGCGGAAGAGCGCGCCGTGGGGAACGCGGCGCTCCGCGGGCACGTTCGCGACGGCGTCAGCTCGGAGCCCGTGATCGACGCACGGATCACACTCAGCTGGCGCAGCCTTCAGCCCACAGCTAGCACGCCCGGCGTGATGGAACGGACGCTCTCGACAACCACGGACTCGGCGGGTCGCTACAGGTTCTGCGGCCTTCCGGATGGCGTGAGGATCACTGCTCGGGTCGTCGCCGCCGAACGGCGATCGGCGCCGGTGGATGTCGGTTTATCCGGGGGCGAGGTGTCGGTGCTCGACATGGTCGTGGGTCAACCAACCGTGGTGGCGGCGAGCGAGCCGGTGGCGCAGCCGACCGTGGTGGTGGCGAGCGGGCCGCGCAACCGCACGATGGAGGAGTTCGAGCGGCGGCGCCGACGTGGCAACGGCTCGTACCTCACGCGAGCGCAGATCGACCGTATGCACGCGCCCCGTATGACCGACCTGCTTCGCAGCATGCCCGGCGTCTCGGTGGACATGGCCGACAACGGTGGACTGATCGTCGAGCTCAGGCGAGTGAAGTCATTCACGATGACATCCGCGCCCATGCCGGCCGCTCGTTCGGACAGCTCGGGAAAAGCATCGAGCCCCGACGGGCAACAGATCGGCCAGGCCAGCGTGAGGAAATGCCCGGCTGGGTTTCTCGTGGATGGCTTGCCGATCGACGACGCCGGCTCAGCCGATATCGATGTGCGTCCCGAAATGATCGAGGCGATCGAGGCGTACTCCGGAGGGATGGTCCCGATCGAGTACGCCGCGCGCAACGCGGAGTGCGGTGTCGTGATAATCTGGACTCGGCTGTTCGCGAACCGCTCCGAGTAGCGGATGGAGACGGCCGAGATCGTGATCTGCGGCGCGGGCATGGCCGGCGCCGCGGCCGCGTACCACGTCGTTGTGCGAAACCGCGTGCCTAACGTCGTCATCGTGGACGAGCGCCCACCCATGACGCTGACGAGCGACAAGGGCACGCAGGGGTACCGAAACTGGTTCGACGGGCCCGATGACACGATGGCGCGGTTCGTCGGGCGCAGCATCGGGATCCTCGAGGAGCTGGCCGAGTCGAGCGGTAACGTCTTCGGCCTGTCACGGCACGGGTACGCATTCGCGACTGGGGATCCCGGCATGCGTGAATGGCTGCGGGACCAGGCGCGGCGCCTCGAGTCGTTCGGCGCGGGCTCGGTGCGCGAGCATCCGGGGCGACTGCCGTACGAGCCGGTGCGGGGCGACGAATGGCGTGGCGTTCCTGAGGGCTCCGACCTGCTGCTCGATCCGGCGCTCGTCCAGGAGCACTTCCCGTTCCTTCGCGGCGACGCGATCGCCGTCAGCCACGTTAGGCGCGCGGGATGGATGGACGCGATCCGCCTCGGGCACTGGCTGCTCGACGAGGCGTGCCGACACGGTGCGCGGATCATCCGCGACCGATTCGTCGGCGCCGAGACCGTCGGCGGGCGATTGAGCGGCGTCCGCCTCGAGTCGGGCGCTCTGATCTCGACGGGTCGGCTCGCCATTGCGGCAGGTCCGCGACTGCCGGCGCTTCTCGGGATGCTCGGAATCGATCTCCCCGTGTTCCTCGAGCTTCACGCGAAGATGCGGTTCGACGACCGGCTCGGTGTGGTGCCGCGTCTCGCTCCGTTCATGATCTGGAACGATCCGGTCGGCGAGCTTGGATGGAGTGCGGCCGAGCGGGCGCGGTTTGCGTCGGACCCGGATGCGCGCTGGCTGCTCGAACCGTTTCCGGGCGGCCTGCACGTGCGCCCGGTTGGCGATGGGAGTGACGTGCTCCTCATCTGGACGTTCGAGAGCGCGCCTCACGAGTACGTCTGGCCCCCCGCGTTCGATCCGAACCTGGGTGACGTGCTCCTGCGCGGCTTCGCGCACGTTGCGCCGCGAGCTGCGGCGTACATCGGGGAGGGACACCGGGGCTACGTGGACGGCGGCTACTATGCGAAGACTCCGGAAAACCGCCCGCTGGTCGGACCGCTGGAGATCGAGGGGATCTTTCTTTTGGGTGCACTTTCCGGCTACGGCATCATGGCAGCGCACGCCGCCGGGGAGCTCCTCGCGGCGTACATGACCGGAGCCGATCTGCCAACGTACGCCGCGGCGCTGTCTCCCTGGCGTTATGCGGATGCCGAGTATCGGCGGCGGCTGGAGGGCTGGGACGCGAAGGCGGGACAGCTCTGACGCAGTACTTTACCCCCCATGCCCATCGAGCTATCTCGTCGTGCTCGGGAAAGCCTGGCCACGGCGACATCAATCGCGCTCATCGGATTGGCCGCCTGCGCCTCAGCGCCGTCGAACGACACGTCGACCGGTGCCGCCGCGTCGCCGGCGGTCGCCGGCAACGTCATTCCCGGCGTCGAGGTTCTGCTGTCGGACTCGATTCATCTCGTTCGCGGCAAACGCGTCGGGCTCATCACGAATCACAGCGGCCGGGATCGCAAGGGGACGAGCACGATCGACCTGCTGTACAGGACGCCCGGCGTTAGGCTCACCGCACTCTTCGCCCCCGAGCACGGGCTGCGCGGCGCCGCGAACGCGGGAGACGCGATCGAGTCCGGCGTGGACTCGGCAACCGGGATTCCGATCTACTCGCTCTACGGGCAGGTCAAGGTGCCAACCGCGGACATGCTCGCGAACGTGGACGTCGTCGTGTACGACATTCAGGATGTCGGCGCGCGCGTCTACACCTACGAGTGGACGATGGCGCTCGTGGCGGATTCGGTGAAGAAGCCGTTCATCGTGCTCGACCGACCGAATCCGGTCCGTGGTGATCGCGTCGAGGGCGGTATGCTGGATCCCGCGTATCGGTCATTCGTGGGACAATACCCGGTGGCCCTGCGATATGGGTTGACACCCGGTGAGCTGCTGAAGTACCTGGTCGGCACGGGTCAGGTGCACGCGGATGTGAAGGTCGTGCCGATGAAGAACTGGCGTCGCGCGATGTGGTGGGAGGACACAGGGCTCCAGTGGCGAAACCCGTCGCCAAACCTGCGGGACATGGACGCGACACTCCTGTACACGGGAACTGTGTTCTTCGAGGGCACGAATGCGACCGAGGGCCGCGGCACGGCGCAACCGTTTCGATCGGTCGGCGCGAAGTGGCTGACGGACGCTGGCGCGATCGCGCGCGAGCTCAACGCGAAGGGATTGGCGGGTGTGCGCTTCGACTCGGTGTCACGGCCGGTGGAGCAGGGCTTCAAGTTCGGCGGCGACACGATCCCGATGGTTCTCATGACGGTGACCGATCGCAACGTGGTGAAGCCGATCGCGGTCGGTGCGCATCTGCTGCGGACGATTTACACGCGGCACACCGCGGAGTGGCGGTGGAGGCAATCGGAGGTCGATCGGCTGTTCGGTTCGGATCGACTTCGGCTGGCGGTAGAGCGCGAGGGAGGGATCGAGGCCCTGTTGCCGGTGCTCGCGAAGGAGTCGGAGCCATTCAGACTCGAGACGGAGAAATACTGGATTTACAAATGACGGGGACGGCGGCAGGCGGCTGGCGGTAGGTGGCTGGCGGCTGGCAATGAAAGCATCGTCTGCCGTCTGCCACCTGCCACTTGCCACCTGGCACCTGCCGCCAGTCGCCAGCCGCCAGCCGCCAGTCGCCAGCGCCAACCCCCTCAAGAACCAAACAACAGTCGATGATTCACCGATAGATGACTGTCCCTCGTCACTACGATCAGCGGTATTTCGACAAGTGGTACCGCAACCCCCGCTACCGGGTGAAGTCGCCGCAAGAGCTCGCACGACAGGTGGCGCTCGTCGTCGGCACTACGGAGTACATCCTCGGACGAACGCTCCAAACCGTCCTCGATGTCGGATGCGGCGAGGCGAACTGGCTCGCGCCGCTTCGCCGCCTGCGGCCACGCATCCAGTACACGGGCGTAGACTCCAGCGAATATGTGGTCAGTCGATTCGGCGCGAGCCGCAACATCCGGCTCGGCACGATCGATTCGCTCGACCGCATGCGGCTGCGCAAGGAGTACGATTTGATTCTGTGTGTGGGCATGCTGAACTACCTCGACCCCGCGCAGCTTCGAACGGGTCTGGCGCATCTCTACGAGCTCGCGAACGGTGTCGTCTACCTCGAGCTGTTCACGAGTGCCGACCGCGGGGTGTTCGGCGACACGCGGGGCACGCACCTCCGTTCCCCGTCATGGTACCGGGCGCGGATCCGCGAGGCGCGGTTCCTCTCCTGCGGCATGCATTGTCACATCCCCGACTGGCTGCGCGAGCAGACGTCCGCACTGGAGCGGTGTGGCGGATAGTCCGACGGCGTTAGGCAGCGTTGCGGCCGACTACGCCACACGAGCGGCGGCGTTCGCGCAAACCGAGTCAGCCCTGCGGCGCCAGGCTGACCGCATCTCGCAACTGCGGCTTCTCGCGTTCGTGGTGGCTGGCGGGTCCGGCATCGCACTCCTCGGTGGGTGGGGGCGCGCTGCCATCATGGTCGCAGGGCTCGTCATTGGTGCGGCAGCCTACGTTGCGCTGGCGAGCCGCCATGCGGAGCGTCGCCAACGCGCGCGATGGGCAGGCGTACGGCGCATCGTGTGCGAGCAGGGCGCGCACCGCGTGGCGCGAGACTGGAACGCGCTTGCGCCCTGGAGCGGCGAGGTGCTGAACCACGAACATCCGCACGCAGCGGACCTCGATGTCACGGGTCACGCCTCGCTCGTGCGATTGCTCGACGTCACCAGCCCCGGCCCCGGACGCCTGACGATGATGTCGTGGCTCACCGGGCAGGCGCCTCTCGTCGCAGAGCTCCGCGCCCGGCAGGATGCCGTGCGAGAGCTCACGCCGGCGGTCGAGTGGCGCGAAACGCTCACCGCCCATGCGTGGACGGCCGGCCAGTCCCGGCGAGCCGACGTCGAACGATTCCTCACATGGGCCGGGGAGAAGCCGTGGCTGCTGGAGCGACCGGCCTACATCTGGGCGGCGCGCGTCCTCCCGTTTTTCATCGTCCCGACCGTCGGGCTCGCATTCCTGAGCATCTTCTGGACATGGGGTGCGCTGCCTCCGCCCTCCGACTCGATCGTTAGGCTCGGCGCTCTCGCGCGGCAGTGGTGGGTGCTGCCATTCGCGGCCGGCGTCCTGTTGACCGGGCTCACTCGCCGCGAAGTCGGTGCGCGCCTCCAGGCCGCGATGTCGCATCTCGGCGGTCTTGCCGCATACGCCGCAATGCTCGGCCACGTCGAGTCGTCGCCCTTCACGACGCCCCGCGTCGCTGGTTTGCGCGAGCGCCTGGCAAACGAACGCGGCGCATCGCGCGCCCTCACGCGGCTCGGCGCGATCGTCCGACTCGCGGAGACGCAGTATTCGCCCATGGGGCATATGGTGCTCCAACTGCTGGGTTTGTGGGACCTGCATGTCGTGGTGGCGCTCGAGCGCTGGCAGGCGACATCCGGGATGCACGCGCGCGACTGGCTGTCCGCGTTAGGTGACGTCGAAGCGTTGGCGGCGCTCGCCACGCTGGCCCACGACAACCCGGGTTGGACGATGCCGGACTTCGTCGATGCGCCGGCGCGCATCGAGGCGAGTGCGCTCGGTCATCCGCTGCTGCCGGGCGAGACCCGCGTCAGCAACGACGTCAGCGTCGGCCCGCCGGGGACGTTCCTGCTCGTCACCGGCTCGAACATGTCCGGCAAGAGCACCCTCCTGAGGGCGATCGGCACGAACGTCGTGCTGGCCCAGGCGGGCGGGCCGGTCTGCGCACAGGCGATGCGGCTCACGCCGGTGGACGTGTGGACGAGCATTCGGATCGACGACTCGCTCGAGGCCGGCGTGTCGCTGTTCATGGCGGAGCTTCGCCGGCTCAAGCGGATCGTGGATGCCGCTCGTGATCCGGCGCGCCCTCGGCCACTGCTCTACCTGCTGGACGAGATCCTTCACGGCACCAATACGGCCGAGCGTCGCATTGCGGCCCGTCGCGTCCTTTCGTACCTGCTGGACGCGGGCGCCATCGGCGCCGTGACCAGCCACGATCTCACGCTCGCGGATGATCCGTCACTGGACCGTCCGGCCCAGCGCGTCCATTTCACCGAGCGGTTCGATCAGCAGAACGGGGCGATGACGATGACCTTCGACTACAAGCTGCGACCGGGCCTCGCGACCTCGGCGAACGCCTTGAAGCTGTTGGCGATGATCGGCCTGGGCGAGGGATGATCTGATGCGTTTGGGCTCAGACTCCCGATTCATCGTTCCAACGCATGGTGGCGAGAAACCAAAATGCACTGCGGGGAGTATGTTTCGCCATGCGTGTCGTCATCATCGTCAGGCACATCCTGCCGTTCGTCCTGTCGTTTCTTCGAGACAGGCGACGCTGGATCGTCGCCGGCCGGCCGGCGCCGAGGACCGATGAGTTCC
>Ga0075421_100004215_pt1 | contig 17345 bp, 19 predicted proteins | sample SoiMetdeltSBSDD5_FD_75292 | JGI IMG/M metagenome (GOLD analysis project Ga0075421, IMG submission 75292) | Bulk soil microbial communities from a Populus tree surrounding site in Tennessee, USA - Soil MetaG P. deltoides SBSDD5 | ecosystem: Environmental > Terrestrial > Soil > Tree plantation...
GCGATCGACTTGCGGATGGTGGCGAAGTTCGTCAGCGTCCCGCCGAGCCAGCGCTGGTTCACGTAGAAGCCGCCGCAGCGCGAGGCCTCCTCCAGCACCGTGTCCTGCGCCTGCTTCTTGGTGCCGATGAACAGCATGCTGCCGCCGCCCCCGGCCAGCTCGCGCACGAAGGCGTACGCCTCGCGGAATTTCTTCAGGGTCTTCTGCAGATCGATGATGTAGATGCCGTTGCGCTCGCCGAAGATGTACTTCTGCATCTTCGGATTCCATCGCTTCGTCTGGTGGCCGAAATGCACCCCGGCCTCGAGCAGCTCCTTCATCGTCAGTGCGGCCATGCAACCTCCTTCGGTTGGCCTCCGCCGCACAACGACGCCCCCATGGGCGCCGACCTCAGGCGTGCGGCGTGTGTAATCGAACGTGCTACGTCGTGTACTTCCCGTTGATCCGGACGTACTCCTCGCTCAGGTCGCAGGCCCAGACCCGGTCCTCGCCCCGGCCGATCCCGAGGTCGATCGTGATGTCGAAGGCCTGTCTCCCCATGATCTCGCGAACGCGGTCGAGGCGCACGCCCTCGCGCAGCATGCCGCGCTCCACCAGCCGCTCGCTCTGTCCGTCCTCGCCGAAGGCGATCGACACCTTGTCCTGCTCCACGCGGGCGGCCGCCTTGCCGAGCGCCATCATGATGCGGCCCCAGTTCGGATCGGCGCCGTTGATGGCCGTCTTGACGAGGGGCGAGTTGGCCACGCTGCGCGCGGCCACCAGGGCGTCGCGCCGGCTGGCCGCCCCGCGCACGGTGACGGAGACGAGCTTGGTGGCGCCCTCGCCGTCCTGCACCAGCATGAGCGCCAGGCGCTCCACCAGCGCGTCGAGCGCCACCGCGAAGTCCCGCAGGCCCCGCGCGCCCTTGTCCAGCGGGCTGTTCTCGGCGAGGCCGTTGGCGATCACGGCCACCGTGTCGCTGGTGGACTGGTCGCTGTCCACGGTGATCCGGTTGAACGAGCGGTCGACCGACCTCTTGAGAATCGGGTCGAGGGCGCCGCGGGCCACCGCCGCGTCCGTCGTCACGAAGCAGAACATGGTGGCCAGGTGCGGCTCGATCATGCCGACGCCCTTGGCCATGCCGCCCAGCGTGACCGTCCGGCCGCCCACCTCGCACCGCAGCGCGGCTTCCTTGCGGCGCGTATCGGTGGTCATGATCGCCTCGGCCGCCTCCCGCGCCCCCTGGGGCGACAGCGACTTCACCAGCTTCGGGATCGCCGCGCGGATCTTGTCCATCGGCAGCGCCTGCCCGATGACGCCGGTGGAGGCGATGAGCACGTGCGACGACGGAATGCGTAGCAGCTCCGCCGTCTGCTTGACCATCTCGCGCGCGTCCTTGATGCCGCGCTCGCCCGTGCACACGTTGGAGCAGCCGCTCGAGGCGACGATCGCCTGCAGCGCTCCCGTCCGCGCGTGCTCCATCGAGACGAGCACCGGCGCCCCCTTCACCTGATTGGTGGTGAAGACGGCCGCCGAGCGGGCCGGGGACGGCGAGTGGATGAGCGCCAGGTCCTTCTTCCCGCTCGGCTTGATGCCGGCGGCGACACCACCGGCCAGGAATCCGGGAACGGCGGTGACGCCGCCCTCGAGCCACTCGAGGTCGCCGGTCATCCTCAGGGATACACCGGCGGCGCGCTGAGACCCGTGCGCTCGTGCCAGCCGAACAGCACGTTGAGGTTCTGCACGCCGTTGGCCGAGCCGCCCTTGCCGAGGTTGTCGATGGCGGACACGCAGGTGGCGCGGCCCGTTCGCGGATCGGCCACCACGGTGACGTCGCAGAAGTTGGAGCCGACCACGGCCCGGGTGGACGGCCGCTCACCCTCGCCGAGCACTCGCACGAACGGTTCGCCGGCGTAGAACTCGCGGTAGACGTTCACGAGGTCGGCGGTGGTCATCGACGTCGCGAGGGCCACCGATGCCGTCGTGAACAGCCCGCGATTCAGCGGAATCAGGTGCGGCGTGAACGACACGCGCACGGGCTCGCCGGCGAGCGCGGAGAGCTCCTGCTCCATCTCCGCCGTGTGCCGATGCGAGGCCAGTCCATACGCCTGCACGTTTTCGTTGGCCTCGGTGTAGAGGTACATCGGATCGACCTTGCGGCCCTGCGCGCCGGCCCCCGTCACGCCGGACTTGCCGTCCACCACGATGCCCTCGAGCCGCGCCAGGCCGTTCTTCACGAGCGGCGCCGTCGCGAGGATGGCGCCGACGGGATAGCACCCGGGGGAGGCGACGAGGGACGCCCGCTCGATGGTCTTCCGGTGGAGCTCCGGCAGCCCGTAGACCGCTTCCGCCAGTCCCGCCGCGTCGATGTGCGGCGTCTTGTACCAGGTCGTGTAGTCCTCGGCGTTCCGCAGACGGTAGTCCGCGGACAGGTCGATGACCTTCCGTCCGTGCGCGCGCAGCACCGGCACCGCCTTCTGCGATTCCATGTGAGGGAGCGCGAGGAAGGCGACGTCGCAGACGGACGCGAGCCACTCGGGATCCAGCTCGTGGAACCGGACGTCGGAGAGGCCGCGCAGATGCGGATAGACCCGGCCGAGCGGCTCGCCCGCCAGCCGCTCCGAGGTGACGGCGGTCAGCGTCACCTCGGGATGGACGAGCAGCAGGCGGAGCAGCTCGGCGCCCATGTAGCCGCTGGCGCCGGCGACGGCAACCCGAACGGGACTCACGCCGGCCACGCTAGCGCTTGCTGTACTGGAACTTCTGCCGCGCACCGGGCTGGCCGTACTTCTTGCGCTCGCGCGCACGCGGGTCGCGGGTCAGCAGACCGGCCTTCTTGAGCGGCTGCCGCAGCTTCTCGTCGAAGCGCGCCAGCGCCCGAGCCAGGCCGTGGCGCACGGCGCCCGCCTGACCGGTCGGCCCGCCGCCCTTCACCGTCACCAGCAGGTCGAACTGCCCCACCGTGTTGGTGATGGCGAGCGGCTGGGCGATGATCATCCGCAGCGTCTCGCGCGGGAAATAGTCCTCGAACGTGCGCTTGTTGACGAGGATCCGGCCCGAGCCGGGCTTGATCCACACACGGGCAATCGACGTCTTGCGCCGCCCGGTGCCATAGAAGCGATCCAGAACCGCCGCCATCAGCGAGCCTCCGCGGCCGACTTACTGGATTTCCGCAGCGTGAGCGCAGTCGGCTGCTGAGCGCTGTGCGGGTGGGACGCGCCCCGATAGACCTTCAGCTTCTTGGCCATGGCCCGGCCGAGCCGGTTCTTCGGCAGCATCCCCTGGACGGCCCACTCGATGACGCGCTCGGGATGGCTCTTCAGCATCTGCTCGGCGGAGACATCCTTGAGGCCGCCGATGTAGCCGGTGTGCCATTGATAGCGCTTGTCCTTCAGCTTGCGGCCGGTGAGGTGGATCTTCTCGGCGTTGAGGACGACCACGTGGTCACCGACGTCGAGGTGCGGCGCGAAGCTCGGCTTGTGCTTGCCCCTGAGAATCGACGCCACCTGCGTGGCCAGGCGCCCCAGCACCTGCCCGTCGGCGTCGACGATGAACCACTTCCGTTCGACTTCGCTCTCCTTCGGCATCAGCGTCGGCATCGTGCGTTCTCGTACTCCCTCGACGTAAGTGGGCGTGCGGACAGAAGAATTTGCAACGCCATACGGTAAAGGAAAAGGCGGGGCCTGTCAACCGCGGGTCTTGTCGGGCCACGGACAGAGGTCGCGCACGGGGCAGACCGGGCAAGCCGGCTTCCGGGCGAAACAGGTCCGCCGGCCATGAAATATCAGTAGATGCGAGGCCTCGGTGAGGCGGTCGCCGGGCAGGATCTGGACCAGCTGATCGTGGATCTCGTCGGGGTCCTCCGCCCGGGCCAGGCCCAGGCGCTGGGAGACGCGGAAGACATGGGTGTCCACCGTCACCGCCTCCCGCCCGAACGCGTTGCCGAGCACGACGTTGGCGGTCTTGAGCCCGATGCCGGGCAGCGCCATCAGAGCCGCGCGGTCGTCCGGCACGCTGCCGCCGTGCGTCTCGACGAGCCCGCGCGCCATGCCGATGAGCGAGCGCGACTTGGCGCGGAAGAACCCGGTGGAGCGGATCTCCTTCTCGAGCGACGGCGTCCGCGCGCGCGCCAGCTCACGGGCGCTCGGATACTTCTTGAACAACGCCGGCGTCACCATGTTCACCCGCTCGTCGGTGCACTGTGCGGACAGAATGGTCGCCACCAGCAGCTGGTAGGGATCGTCGAAGTGGAGCGCGCACTTGGCGTCGGGATACGCCTTGGCGAGGAGGTCGAGGATCTTGCGCGCGCGCGCCTGCTTGGCTGCTCGGGACTCGGGCATCGCCTACTCTCCTATGCGGACCGCCTGCTCGGACACGGTCACGCGCGCGATCTCGACGGGGAACGGCAGCCGGCGCTTCATCCGTGGCGTCGGATCGTAGTGCCGGACGACCCAGTTGACCAGGGCCGACGGCAGCGGGATCCAGCCGACGGCGGCACGCTGCACCTCCAGCGCGAACGGCCGGTCGGCGCCCGGCACCACGCGAACGAGCGCGGACACGTCGGCGCCCGGCTGCCGCGCGGTGAAGTAAAGCGCGTCGTTCGTCAGCCGCACGCGCGAGCGGCGGAAGGCCTTCAGCCCGCTCAGAAACGTCTGCAAGTCGTCGCCGCTCACGTCGGCATGCTCGAGGCGCAGGCGGCCGACGTCGAGCAGCACCGCTTTCTGGTCGGTCTCGAGGCTGAACGGATTGATCAAAACGTCATCGGCGACGAACCGCAGCCGGCGCACGCGGAGCGTGGCCGCATCGGGCCGGCGCAGCTCGCCGACCGTGGCCGCCTCCGCGGACAGCTCCACGCGCTTGACGCGGCCGCGCACGATCTCCGCGTCGTGCTCGATGCGAATGGCCAGCTTGTCGACGTCACGCGCCACCGCTCCGAGCTGCCGCGCCATCGCCGTCTCCAGGGCCCGCGCCAGCCACTCGGGCGTGGCCGTCACGCCCTCGGGAACGCGGCGACCTCGCAGCGTGGCCGTGGAGCCGTCGGGAAGCTGGAACTCGCCGATGACCGGATAGACGCGGGCCAGGGCCGGATCGCGCGTGAACTGCGCCGTCGTCCGCTCGACCTTCGCGGCCGTCCACGCCGGACCGATGGCGCCCGTCTTGAGGACGACGTAGTCGATCCCGATGGGATCGTCGTTCCACGCGCGCACGAAGTCGAACGGCAGCCCGTCGCGGAGCGCGTAGTAGCGGAAGTTGCTCACGGAGAAGAGGCCGAAGTTCGGCACCACGCTCACCGTCACCTGACGGCCGCCGCTGTCGGCGGCGATGGCCCGCAGGACGTCGCGCTGGCGCCAGTCCTGGCGCCTCGGTGCGGACTCGAACGTCAGAGGGACGTCGAGCACCGGAAGCATGACGGCGGGCGGCACCCCCCAGGCGACGGCGCTGACCTGTACGGCCCCCACGAGGGCGAGGACGCCGAGCCCCACCGTCCGGGCGCGCGCGGGCAGCTCGCCCAGCGCCATCCCGCCGAGGACGGCGGCCGCCGGCAAGAGCGGCAGCGTGTAGCGGACGTCCTTGTTGCGGACGAGCATGAACAGGGCGAAGGGCACCACGAAGGCGACGAGGACGAAGGCGCGCCGCCTGACCGCGGCCACGAGGAGGCCGGCCACGAGCAGCAGCACGGCGACGGCACCCAGCTCGGGGACGATCCACGTCGGGTAGTAGGCCAGCGCCGCCGAGGTGAACGTGGGCGGCTTGTCCTCCAGCGCCGCGTTCTTGACCGCCCGGTTCGCGATCTGCATCGGCAGGCCGAAGAGTCGTGGGCCGTACCAGGGCAAGCTGAGGGTCGCCGTCACCAGCAGCGCGAGCACGGCGTTGCGGACGGCGCGGCGGCTCCGCTCGAGCGCGAGGACCAGCACGATCGGCCCGAGGAGATAGGCGGCGAACGGAGGCTTGACGAGCATGCCGACCGCGAATACCGCGCCGGCGAGGAGCGAAGCGCCGGTGCGCGTGAATCGCTCCGTACGGCTGAGCGCCAGCAGACCGAGGGCCACCGTCACGGCCAGCGGCAGGTCGAGCTGGAACCGCAGGGCCACGTAGACGACGAAGGGCGCCGAGCCGAAGATCCACGCGGCCGCCACGCCGGCGGTGGAGCCTGATTCGTCGCGTCCGAGCAGATACGTCAGCGCCATCCCGACGCCCAGGAAGAGCAGCATGACGGTCTGGGCGGCGGCGCGGTCCGAGGGGAACAGCGTGTAGAGGAGCCCGGCCGCGCACGGCACGACCGGCGGATAGAACGAGGACCGCTCGACGATGGCGCGCCAGTCTCCCTTGCCGAGGTCCTGGGCGCAGTGAACCGCGCGCTCGAGATGATTGGCGTAGTCCCACTCGGGCGGCAGGCGATCGGTCATGAGCCACACGGAGAGCGCCAGGACGATGGCCAGCCAGGCCGCGGCAACGAGGGCCCAGTCCCGCGCGGATCCGGTCGCGTCGTCGCGCGCGCTCAGCGTCCTAGACGTGCGCGTATCGCCTCGATGCGTGCGCGCCGCTCGGCCGGCGCCAGCAGGCGCGCCTCGTGCTCGAGCGTCCACACGGGTTGGCGGGGAATCGGATCGTCGGCCCGGCGCGGCACCAGGTGCCAGTGGATGTGCGGCAGGAGATTGCCGAGGAGCTCGTAGTTCATCTTGACGGCGTCGTACACGCGGGCCAGCGCGCGCGCGACGTCGGAGACGGCGTCCATGAGGGCGACGCGCTCGTCGCGCTCGAGCTCGTAGAGCTCGGTGGCGTGCCGCTTGAGGATCAGCAGCGTCCAGCCCGGGAAGAACTGGTCCTCGTGCAGATAGGCGCGCGCGGGGCCACAGTCCGCGATGAAGGCGTCCGCCGGAGGCCAGTCGCTGCGACAGGCGCGGCAGTCCGCCGCGCTCACCGCTGCCGCAGGTAGGCGCCGAGCCGCCGGAGACCTTCCTCGATCCGCTCGACCGACGATGCGTATGAGAAGCGCAGATAGCCCTCGGCATTCGAGCCGAAGGCGGCGCCGGGGGTGACGGCGACGTGGGCGCGCTCGAGGATCTCGTACGCGAAGCGCACCGAGTCGTCCGTGAAGTGCCGTGCGTTGGCGAGCACGTAGAACGCGCCCTCGGGCTCGAAGCCAACGCCGAGCCCGATGCGGCGGAGCCCGGCCACCATGGCCCGTCGGCGCTCGGCGAAGATACGCCGGAACCGGACGGTCTCGTCTCCCGCCTCCCTCAGCGCGGCCACGCCCGCCCACTGCACGAACTCGTTGGTCGAGATGAAGAAGTTGCCGTAGAGACGCTGGAGCGCCCGGACGTGGTCGAGCGGCCCGATCACCCACCCCAGCCGCCAGCCGGTCATGGCGAACGCCTTGGAGAAGCCGTTCAGGACGAACGCCCGGTCGGTGAACTCGAGCATCGACCGATCGCGGCCGCCCTCCGTCAGGCCGTGATAGATCTCGTCCGAGACGACGAACGGACCGCCCTCGCGCGCGACGGCGGCGATGGCCGCCATGCGCTCGGGCGCGAGCACGCTGCCGGTCGGGTTCGCGGGCGAGTTGACGAGAATCGCGCGCGTGCGCGCCGTGAGCCGCGCCTGGATCGCCTCGGGCCGGTACTGAAAGCCGTCCGCCTCGCTGACGGGCACCTCGACGGGGATGCCGTCGGCATACCGGATGAAATTCGGATAGCACGCGTAGTACGGATTCGAGAGCACCACCTCGTCGCCGGGGTCGAGCAGATGCCCGAAGAGCAGCAGCATCGCCGGCGAGGTGCCAGCCGTGACCATGATCTGGTCGCGGTCGAGGCTGACGCCGTAGGTCCGGGCGTAGTGCTCGACGATCGCCTCCCGCAGCTCGACGATCCCGAGGCTGTGCGTGTAGCGCGTGCGCCCGTCCTTGATCGCCTTCTCGAGCGCCTCACGCACCACCAGCGGCGCCTCGAAGTCGGGCTCGCCGAACTCGAGATGAACGACGTCGACGCCCTGCCGCTCCAGCGCCCCGGCGCGCTCGCCAACCTCCACGGCCAGGAACGGCTCGATCTCGGCGACGCGACGCGCGAACGACGTGGTCACCGCGCGCTTCCCTGCTCCCGCCTCATGCGATGGCGCGCGGTCAGGATCTGCCACAGCATGGCCGGACCGTCCGTGAGCACGTTGATCTTGCTGCCGTCCTGATCGCTCCAGTTCACCGCCACCTCGTCGACCCGCCAGCCGCGCGCGCGGGCGCGGAGCAAAAGCTCCACGTCGAAGCCGAAGCCCTTCGTCGTCAGGCGCGGGAAGAGGTCGTCGGCGGCCGCGGCCGTGAAGGCCTTGAACCCGCACTGCGTGTCCTCGAGCCCCTCGAGCCCGAGCCACGTGGCGAGCAGGTTGAACGCGCGGCCGGCGGCCTTGCGGTGGGCGCGCGTGCGCACGACGACGCCCGGCGCGGCGAGGGCGCGGGAGCCGATGGCAACGTCGGCGCCGGCCACCAGCGCCGCCTCCAGCCGCTTCAGCTCGGCGATCGGCGTGGCGCCATCGGCGTCGGCGAACAACCGGAAGGCGCCGGTGGCGACGCGCATGCCGGCCTGGACCGCGAAGCCCTTGCCGGAGTTAAAGCTGTGCCGGACCAGCCGCACCTGAGGATGCCGGGCGCCCATCTTCAGCACGCAGCCGCTCGTGTCGTCCATCGACCCGTCGTCCACGACCACGACGTCCCAGGCGTCGCCGCCCGCCACGAAGTACTCGACCACGTGTCGGAGATACGCCGGCAGTCGGCCGGCCTCGTTGAAGGCCGGGATGACCACCGACCAGCGCGGCCGCGGCGCTAACGGACGGATGACAGATCCAGACGCCGTCGCCGCCGCGCCACCCCGGTTGCGTGCGCGGCCCGGGCGACCGCCTCGGCGACGGCGGGGGCGACGTTCTTGTTGAACACGCTGGGGATGATGTACTCCTCGCTCAGCTCGCCGCGCCCGACGCAGGCGGCAATCGCGCGCGCGGCCGCCACCTTCATCTCGTCGTTCACGGTCCGCGCGCGGGAGTCGAGCAGCCCGCGGAAGAAGCCCGGGAAGCAGAGCACATTGTTGATCTGGTTCGGATAGTCCGAGCGCCCGGTGGCCATCACGCGCACGTGGCGCTCCGCCTCCTCGGGCCGGATCTCGGGGTCCGGGTTGGCCATGGCGAACACGATCGGGTGGCGCGCCATCCGCTTGACGTCGCGCACGCTCAGGATGCCGGGCACGGAGAGCCCGATGAAAACGTCCGCCTGCGACATCACATCCGACAGCGGGCCCGTCAGGCGGCGCGGGTTGGTCGCGTTGGCGACCCAGCGCTTCATGAAGTCCATGCCCCTGGTGCGCCCGCGGTGGATGGCGCCGAACTCGTCGACGCCGACGATGTCGCGCACGCCGCTCGACAGCAAGATCTTGATGGTGGCCGTCCCGGCCGCGCCCACGCCGGTGACCACGACCCGGAGCTTTTTCAGATCCTTCTTCACGATGCGCAGGGCGTTGAGCAGAGCCGCCAGCACCACCACGGCGGTGCCGTGCTGGTCGTCGTGGAAGACCGGGATGTCGAGCTCCTTGCGCAGGCGATCCTCGATCTCGAAGCAGCGTGGTGCCGCGATGTCCTCGAGATTGATGCCGCCGAAGGCCGGCGCCAGATACTTCACCGTCTCCACGATTCGATCGGTGTCCTTGGTATTCAGGCAGAGCGGGAAGGCGTCGACGTTGGCCAGCTCCTTGAAGAGCATCGCCTTGCCCTCCATCACCGGCAGCGCCGCCTCCGGCCCGATGTCCCCGAGGCCCAGCACGGCGGTGCCGTCCGTCACCACGGCCACCGTGTTCTGCTTGATGGTGAGCGAGAACGCGCGCTGGCGGTCCTCGGCGATGGCCAGGCACACGCGGGCCACGCCCGGGGTGTACGCCATCGACAGGTCGTCGCGCGTCCGCACCGGCACCTTGCTGTGGATCTCGATCTTGCCGCCCAGGTGCATGAGGAAGGTGCGGTCGGAGACGTTGACGACGCGCACGCCCGGCACGTGCCGGAGACGGTTGACGATCTGCGTCCCATGCTCGCTGTCGCGGGCGTCGATGGTGAGGTCGCGCAGGATGCGATCGCGGTGCGACTCCACGAGGTCGACGGCGCCGATGTCGCCGCCGGCGTCGCCGATGGCGGAGGCGACCTTGCCCAGCATGCCGGGACGATTCTGGATCGCCACGCGCACGGTGAGACTGTAGCTCGCGCTCGGGGCCACCACCGACATGCCTGCTTCTACTCTCCCCCGCCGAGCACTGTCAACTTGCGTCGGGAAACGCGCGCCGGATCTCGTCGAGCAGCAAGGTGCCCGCGCGAATGCGCAGCGAGGCGGCATCGCCGCCGAAGGTGTGCTCGTGCCCGGTGAGCGCTCCGCGGACGGCGACGCCGAGCGCCACGCGCGCCACCGGTGGCGACGACTGCGCCACCGGCTCGAGATAGGTCGCGGCGCCGACGTCGACGCCGGCCCAGCGCGCGGCCGCCAGCGCAAGCGCGTGCGCCCGGCCGAGCGGCGTCGCGTCGCGACTCTCATCGAGCCGCAGCAGTCCCTCGGAGTCGACGTGGCTCATCACCATCGAGCCGGCGAAGCGCTCCGGAATGGCCGAGGCCAGACGCTCGGTCACGACTCCGGCCGTCCCGACCTCCACCAGCGCCACCTTGCTGCCGAGCTTGGCCAGCCGGTGGCCGATCTCGGCCTCCAACGTGTCGGAGTCGGCGCCGAACACGACGTCGCCGAGGCGCCCGCGAATCTCCGCCTCGACGGGCGCGATCAGCCGATCGGCCTCGGCGGCGTCGGCGCCCTTGGCGGCGATGCGGACGTCGACCTGGCCAAGATGGGCGAGGGTCCCGACGGTCGGGTTCGCCCCTTTCTCCATGAAGTCGGCGAGCCGCTCGCCGATGCGGCTTTCGCCCAGGCCGACGCACTTCAGGACTCTGAGCCGGATCTCGCCCTGGATTCCATAGCGCTCGCGGAGGTACGGGAGTGCGCGATTGACGAGCAGGTATTCCATCTCCCGGGGAACCCCGGGCAGGGTGATCAGCGTTTTACCCCCGTCGTCGACGATGAAGGCGGGCGCGGTCCCCACGGGGTTTTCGACCGGGAGGGCGCCCGCGGGAATGTACGCCTGACGACGATTCGAGGGAGACAGCCGGAAGCCCCTCGCGGCAAAAAAGGCCTCGATCTGGCGCATCAGCTCCTCGGAGAACACCAGGTCGCGTCCTGTCGCTGCCGCGACGGCCTCCCGCGTGATATCGTCGGCCGTCGGTCCGATCCCTCCGGTGGTCACTACGACGTCAGAGCGATCCAGAGCCTGGCGGATGACCGCCGTGGTCCGGGCGAGGTTGTCCCCCACGGTCGTTTTGTAGAACAGGTTGAGCCCAATCGAGGCGAAGTGGCGGGCGATGACCGCGGAGTTGGTGTCGACGATCTGACCGAGCAGCAGCTCGGACCCTACTGCAACGACCTCGGCGTCCACGGAAAGCCCTCCGGGGGCACTAAGAATAGCAGAGGAATCAAGACCTGAATACGTGAACAACATTTCCTACTTCGCCGGCGCCGCACATCTGCTGACCGCGCCGCCGTCGTAGCCGTTACAACCGGTTAGCAAAAAGGGGCGCGCGGTGGCCTGTTTCTTGAAGCTTCGTGCGGCATTACTGAAACGTTCGAGGGACGAAAAGCGTCATACAGGTACAACAAAATTGGTCGGTGACACCATGACATTTCGAGAGACCACACAGGAAGGCAGCATGGAAGCGACGGAACTCGTACCGACCGCTGCGCTCGGCGCCGCGGAGGAAGAGCCGCAGCAGGCCGTGCTCGTCGAGGAAGAGGCCGACGAGATCCAGCCGGTTCCCGAGGAGGCGTTCACGCCCCTGCCTGCCAAGGGTGAGGATCCGGTTCGCCTGTACCTGAAAGAGATCGGCAAGGTTCCACTCCTAACTGCGCAACAGGAAGTGCAGATCGGCCGCCGGATCGAGGTCGGTCAGATCGCGCTTCGTCGGGCGCTGTCCGGGATTCCGTTCGCCGTCAAGGCCCTGCTCGAGGTGGGCGACCGCCTGCGGCGCAACGACATCGCCGCCGACGACGTCATCGTCCTGCCCGAGGGGGGCGAGCTCGAGGCGAAGGAGATCCGGCCGGTTCTCCTGGCGTTCGGGCGTATCCGCCGCCTGGAGCGGAAGATCGCGCGGCTCGAGGAGGCCCTGGACGACAAGCGACGCTCCGCGGCCGGCCGCGCCAATGTCCAGAAGAAGATCCAGACCTGTCGCGAGGGGATCCAGCGCATCGTCGCCGAGATGCCGCTCAAGCCGGCCCTCATCGACGACCTCGTGGGCAAGGTGCGCCGGCTCTGCCTACGCATCGACGCGCTCGCGACGGAGGCACGGCGCAACCGTACGGCCGCGCTGAACCGGGAGCTGAAGCAGCTCGAGGCTGACGCAGGGTTGCCCCGCAAGCAGCTCCAGGCCCTGCTGAAGGAGATCGAGACCAGCGACCGCACGGTCCGCCAGGCCAAGCGGGAGCTGATGGAGGCCAACCTTCGCCTGGTGGTGTCGGTGGCCAAGCGCTACCTCGGCAGCGATCTGTCGCTGCTGGACCTCGTGCAGGAGGGCAACATCGGCCTGATGAAGGCCGTGGATCGCTTCCAGTATCGGCGGGGGTTCAAGTTCTCGACGTACGCGACGTGGTGGATCCGTCAGGCCATCACGCGCGCCATCGCCGACCACTCACGGACGATCCGGATCCCCGTGCACATGGTCGAGACGCTCAACCGCATCTCGCGGGTCAACCGCAACATGATCAACGAGATGGGCCGTGAGCCAACGCCCGAGGAGCTCGCGCAGCGCACGGGCGTGCCGGCCAAGAAGGTTCGGCTCATCCTCGAGTCCTCGCGCAAGCCGCTATCGCTCGAGACGCCGATCGGGGAGGACTCCGAGCTGGGTGACTTCCTCGAGGACAAGAGCGCCGGCTCGCCGAACGACTCGCTGCTCAACCAGGATCTGACGACCCAGGTCGAGCGGGCGCTCGCCACCCTCTCGGCAAAGGAGAAGGAGATCCTTCGCCTGCGCTTCGGCATCGGCGAGGAGGGCGAGCACACCCTGGAAGAGGTCGGCAAGCGGTTCGCGGTGACCCGCGAGCGCATCCGCCAGATCGAGGCCAAGGCGCTCCGCAAGCTCCGCCATCCGCTCCGGGGCCGAAATCTGAAGGCCTTCATCGAGAACTGAGCGTCGGGCCCGGGCGAGCACCCTCGCCCGGGCCTCGGCCTCCCCTCATGCATCGCGACGATCGCCGGATCGGTCGCATTCTCAGTCGCCGCGAGGCGCTGGCCATCATGGGCGGTGTGATGCTGGCCGCTCACGGCCGCGCCGAGGCGGCCGGCGGTGCCATGCCGGCGTGCATCGTCAGGCCCGAGCAGACCGAGGGGCCCTACTTCGTCGAGGAGCGGCTGAACCGCTCCGACATCCGTCTCGATCCCGCCACCGGCAAGGCCGCGGCCGGCGTGCCGCTGAGCGTGACGTTCAAGACGTCGCGCGTGAGTGGCGGGCGCTGCACGCCCCTCGCCGGCGCCCACGTCGACGTGTGGCACTGCGACGCGCTCGGCGCGTACTCCGACGTGCGCGATCCGCGCGGCAGCACGGTCGGCCAGAAGTTCCTGCGCGGCTTCCAGACCACGGACGCCGCCGGGCTCGCCCGGTTCACCACCATCTACCCCGGGTGGTACGAGGGCCGCGCCGTGCACATCCATTTCAAGGTCCGCACGGACGTGGCCCCGCGCGGCCGCGAGTTCACCTCGCAGATCTACTTCGACGACGCCGTGACCGATGCGGTCCACCGCCAGGACCCGTATGCCGCCCGCGGCCAGCGGCGCGTGCGCAACGGCCGCGACGGGCTCTTCGCCCACGGCGGCGATCAGCTGCTGCTGACCGTCGCCGAGGACGGGCGCGGCTACGCGGGAACGTTCGAGGTCGGCCTCCAGCTCGCCTGAGGCCGGTCAGGCTGTCGTCGAGAATCCCTGCGGCGCCAGGCGGAAGGCCTTGGCGAACTTGCTCGCGAAGACCTGGTAGCCGATCACCATCACGAGCTCCACGGTGTCCCCTTCCGAGAAGTGCTTCCGAACGCGCGCGAAGCACTCATCCGAGACCTCGCGGTCGTCGGCGACGATCTCCTCGCAGAGGGCGAGCGCTGCGCGCTCGCGCGGAGTGAAGACGGCGCTGTCCCGCCAGCGGGGCAGCTCGGCCAGGGTGGCGGCGTCGAGTCCCTGCTTCACGCCAACGGCGTGACGGATGTCCATTCAGTAGGCGACGTCGTAGAGCGTCGCCACGTGAAGCTGGAGCAGGCCGCGCAGGCGAGCGTCGAGCGCGCCCCAGCGCTCGAGCGACGTCCAGAACGCGCCGACGCCGGCCATCAGGGCGGGCCGGTGCGCCATCAGGGTTTCGGGCGTCGGCACCTGGCCGAACAGGCGGCGTCCGATGGCGTACATGCCGCGGACGACCAGGCCGGGATCCGTGACGGGAGCGATGCGATGGGTCTGCATGGGGAACCTCCTTCTGCTGCGCGCGCGGCGGCCGGCTGTCTAGTGCTTGAGCTGGCCGGTCACCGTGCGGTGCCACGTCACCATGCCGGTGTCCGGCGGCGACGCGCTCAACATCGTGATCATGGTTGCGACCTCGCTGCGATGGTGATTGCCGTGAGCGGCGACGTGCGAGAGAAGAATGCCGAGCGGGGTGTGATAGGCGGTACCGGCGCTGTCCTTGTAGTGGATCTCGCGGCCGAGATCCACCGGCTTCAGCGCCTCCACGAACGCCTGCTGCTCGTCACAGAGAGCGTCCCACGACGTGCGCAGCGCGGCCATGGACGGAACCTCGGCGCCTGGGATGGCGCCGGTGGGCCGGCCCTGCCAGCGCGTGAGCCACACCAGGTCAGCGCCATAGATGTGGGCAAGCATCCGGAGCAGCGACGGAACGCTGAACTGCGTGCCGACCTCGCGGCGACAGGTCTCCTCGCCGAGCGCGCTGGCGACGTCGAACAGGCGGCGGTTGGCCCAGCGGTGATATGCGAACCGCTCCGTCGGCGTCATGGCGCCTCCTGGCCGCTGCGGATGGCGATGAAGCGCGCCAGCCCGGTAGGGGGCGGCGAGCCGCTGACCATCGTCAGCATGGTGGCGATCTCGCTCCGATGATGCGTGCCGTGGTCGGTGACGTGGTGCAGCAGCAGGCCCAGCGGCTGGCGATACGGCTTGCCGGACAGCAGTCGATAGTCGATCGGCCGGTCGAAGTCCTCGTCGCCCAATCCATCGAGGAAGGTCTTCTGTGCGCGCTCCAGCACCACCCATTGCTCTCCGATCTCGGCCAGGGTGGTCGGCTCGTCCGGAATCGAGGTCGGCGAGACGCCCTGCCAGCGCGCCAGCCAGAGGCCGTCGACGCCGAAGACGTGGAAGAACATCCGCTTGAGTGAGGGTTCGCTGAACTGGGGTCCGACCGTCTGCGCGGCCTTCGCCTCTCCGAGGGCCACCGTCGCATCCAGCAGCGTGCGATTGGCCCACCAGTGGTGCTCGTAGAGCGTGCGAATGCCGTCCAGGCTCACGTCGTCACTCTAGCACCGCGACCGTCTCCCCTTCCTGGACCGTCTGACCCTCGCGCACGCGGATCTCCTTCACCGAGCCCGCCCGCGGCGCCTCCACGGGAATCTCCATCTTCATCGACTCCAGCACGATCACCGGATCGCCAGCGCCCACCTTGTCGCCGGGCTTGGTGGGGATCTGGAAGACGACGCCGGTGATGTGGGCCTTGATCTCCTCAGGCATTGAAGGCTCCTTGTTCGACCATCTGGGTATCCACGACGCCCCGGCGGAAGTCGGGGTGCGCGGCGATCCGGCGCAGCAGCGGGAGCGTCGTCTTCACGCCCTCGACCTCGCACGCCTCCAGCGCTCCGGCCAGCCGGGCCACCGCCTGCGCGCGGTCGGCGCCGGTGGCGATGAGCTTGAAGAGCAGCGGATCGTAGTGCACGGACACGACGCTGCCCTCCACCACTCCGGACTCGATGCGGAGGCCCTCGCCGCGCGGCAGCCCCAGCCGCGTGATGGTTCCCGGCGAGGGCAGGAAGTTCTTCGCCGGATCCTCGGCGTAGACGCGCACCTCCACGGCGGCGCCGCGCTGACGGATGGCGTCCTGCGTCCACGGTAACGCCGCCCCGCCCGCCACGTCGAGCTGCGCGGCCACCAGGTCGAGTCCGGTCACCTCCTCGGTCACGGGGTGCTCGACCTGAAGCCGCGTGTTCATCTCGAGGAAGTAGAAGCCGCGCTCGTCGACGAGGAACTCCAGGGTCCCGGCGTTCGTGTAGCCGATGGCGCGCGCGCCCGCCACCGCCGCCTCGGTGAGTCCGCGCTTCACCGCCGCGTCCAGGTTCGGCGCCGGCGACTCCTCCACGAGCTTCTGGTGCCGCCGCTGGAGCGAGCACTCACGCTCGTGCATGTGCACGACGGCGCCCTTCGCGTCGCCGAACACCTGCACCTCCACGTGGCGCCCGCGCTCGACGTAGCGCTCGACGTAGACCTCGGCGCGCCCGAAGGCGGCCTGCGCGCGCCGGGTGGCCGTCGCCCACGCGGCGGCGAGCTCGCTCTCCTTCGTCACCTTCGCCATCCCGATGCCGCCGCCGCCCGCCGCCGCCTTCAGGATGACCGGGTAGCCGATGCCATCCGCCACCCGCGCGGCCGCCGCGGCGTCGGCGACCGGATCCGGGCTGCCCGGCACGATCGGCACGCCGGCGGCGGCCATGCGGCGGCGCGCCTCCGTCTTGTCGCCCATCGCGCGAATGGCCTCCGGCGACGGTCCGATGAAGGTCAGGCCCGCGCGGGCGCAGGCCTCCGCGAACCGCCAGTTCTCGGACAGGAAGCCATAGCCCGGATGGACGGCGTCGGCGCCGCTCTCTCGCGCGGCGGCGATGATGCGCTCGATGTCGAGATAGCTCTCGCGCGCGGGCGCGGGGCCGATGGCGATGGCGCGGTCGGCGTCCTTGACGTGGGGCGCGTCGCGGTCGGCCTCGGAGTAGACGGCCACGGCGCCGAGCCCGCGCGCGCGGCATCCGCGGACGATGCGACGAGCGATCTCACCCCGGTTGGCGACGAGGACGGTGCGGAGCACGCTCAGAGCGCCGGCGCGACGTCGACCGGCTCCATCCGCACGAGCTCGGCGGCGCCGATGCGCCAGCCGGCGTCGGTCCGCACGAAGCGAAGCTGGACGTAGCCCACCATGCGCGCGCCGTCGAGGCGGACCTTCACCAGGCGGTGCCGGCCGACGGCCGCCAGCGCCACCACGCGGCAGCGGCGCACGCGGTCGCCGAAGCGGTCGTGCTC